>Ga0256832_1000832_pt1 | contig 20445 bp, 20 predicted proteins | sample 134614metaG_FD_190534 | JGI IMG/M metagenome (GOLD analysis project Ga0256832, IMG submission 190534) | Hydrothermal vent microbial communities from Lau Basin, Pacific Ocean - 134-614 | ecosystem: Environmental > Aquatic > Marine > Hydrothermal vents | place: Pacific Ocean: Lau Basin | collected...
AAAAAGACATCATCTTCTACCTCTACACCCTCATAGAGAGAGACATTGTTTTGAACCTTTACTCCATTGCCAATTGTAACCTTTGGACCTACTACACAGTTTTGTCCAAATGAGCAGTTAGCTCCAATGGTTGTATGGCTTAAAATATGAGAGAAGTGCCATATCTTAGTCCCATCTCCTATATTAACCTCTGTATCAACAATGGCTGTTTTATGTTTGAAAAAATTGGACATTACCCAATTACCTTTTTACAGAATGGATGATAGTTACCATTTAGTCCAATAGCATCTAAATTACGAATGGTAGAGACCGTAGAGATAGAGCCATAAGCCTCATCAAGACCAAAACCATTACCTTTTAAAATCTCTTCATAACTTCTAGTATGTAAATCGGTAAATCCACCTGAAAACTCAATTTCATCGCCATCTACAGTAATACTTCTATAGGTTCTCTGCCCTAAATCTTTTACATCTTGAGGTATATAGTCATAATTGACAGAGAGGAACCAACGGACATTGGCATTTTTAAGTTTGAATGAACCTGCATTGCAATCTGGAGTCTTAACATGTACCACATTCTCCTCAACATCTCCAAATATCCATGTAAGCATATCATAAAAGTGTACCCCAATATTTGAAGCGATTCCTCCTGATTTAGATTGGTCACCTTTCCAAGATACAAAGTACCATTTACCACGACTTGTTAAATAGGTTAAATCAATATCATACATCTTATTTGGATTCTCTTCTAACTCTTTAGCTATCTTCTCTTTAAGTGCTATTATTGAAGGGTGTAGTCTAAGCTGTAAAATATTATAAACCTTTTGACCTGTCTCCTCTTCAATTATTTTTAGTTGGTCAATATTCCAAGGATTTAGCACTAAAGGCTTCTCACAGATAGCATCTGCTCCACTCTTTAATGCAAAACGTATATGCGAATCATGCAGATAGTTAGGAGAGCATATTGAGACATAGTCTATCTTATTTCCTGTATCTCTTCTCCATTTATCAACAAATCTATCAAAGCGTTCAAACTCTGTAAAGAAGTCTGCTTGGGGAAAATGGCTATCCATAATACCAATACCATCATAAGGGTCAAGAGCTGCTACTAGCTCATTACCTGTCTCTTTAATTGCTTTCATATGTCGTGGAGCGATGTAACCTGCTGCTCCTATTAGTGCAAAATTCTTTTTGTCCATAATAAAATTTATCCTTTTTTTAAAATAAAAAAATATTCTATCAGATAAATAAACATATATAGATGAAAAATATTAATTAATCTATCATTTTATTATAAGTTCAATATAGTTTCAAAAGGTATATTTTTGTTATTAAGTGTTATAATATGTTGCATTTTTAAAAATGTAATATTTAAAAAAAGGGAAAAACTATGAAACACAAACATATTTTTCAACTGCTTTTTATAAGCCTCCTATTTACAGAGTTTCTCTCTGCAAATATGCCTATTATAGGTCAAATTGACACAGACCACTACTCAGAGCAGGTTACACTAAATAGTGCTGAGACAAAAGCATTCATTACAAACTACTCTAGTGGTTTTGATATCATAGATATATCCAACCCTACAAACCCAACAAAGATTGGTGCTTTTACAGATACTGATGGTGGTAGGGTATATGATATTGCTCTTAACAGTAGTGAGACTATCGCCTATGTCGCTTTAGACCAAGATGGAGTTGTTATTGTAGATGTTACAGACCCATCAAATGTTACTATCTTAGGGAGCTACAATACAAATGGACGAGCAAGAGGGGTTACACTCTCAAAAGATGGAACTAAACTCTTTGTTGCTGACTATTTTGATGGCTTAGTAGTACTCGATGTAACTAATCCAAATGCCCCTACAAAAATTGGACACTATGTAACAGATTATCAAAACAATGGTAAAGTATGGGATGTTGTTCTCTCACAAGATGAATCAAAAGCATATTTAGCTAACCACTCAAAAGGTCTACTTATTCTAAATGTCTCCAATGTTGCCTCTATCTCAAAAATTGGAGAGTATGATACAGCAGGAATTACACTTGATGTTGCACTCTCTTCAGATGAATCTAAAGCTTATGTTACCGACTACGATAATGGTTTAGTTGTTATTGATATATCAAATCCTGCAAATCCTACTAAGATTGGACATTTTCCATCAGGGGATAAAGCATGGAGATTAAAACTCTCTTCAGATAACAATAAAGTATTTATGGCAGATAGAGAGAATGGATTAGTAGCCATTGATGTAACAAACCCAACAGCACCTACATTTATAGATAAACAGTCAACAGGTGTCTATACATTCGGAGTGACACTATCTAGTAATAATACAAAAGCTTATACTGCTGATTACTATAAAGGACTTGCTATTTTAGATATATCTAACTTACCATAACCCCCTTAAAACTTCTTTGCTTAATAGCAGAGAAGTTTCAATATCTTTGAATCTGTTTTTGTTATATTAAAATAGGGTTTCTGCTTTGCTCCAAATTGTCTAAATGACTTCTCGACAGGTTCTATCATACTCCCCTCAAAATCAAATCTATCTGTTTTAGTAGATAGAAACTCGATTATCTTTTTCATAAGTAGACTTGTTGCTCCACTACTCCTAAAGCTAGGGTCTATAGTACTAATAAGATAGTAAGCACTATTTTTATCCCAAATAACAAAAAAAGCAGCGTGTATATTTCCATCACTATCTATAGCATAGATACTCTTTCCAGCATTATGACTATAGGTACTCTTATACATGCTCTCAAAATGTTCAAAACTATAAGCTATTTTATCACCCTGTTTTTCTAACGTCATTTTATGGTGTTCATAAAACTCCTTTACAGGAAGGTCAAACTTTACCTCTACAATTTTTTCTGCTCTTTTAATATGTCTTCTCTTTGCATTGTCAAAATTTTTAAAGACATTCTCTGTATCTGATAAGTTTTCTATAACATAGGTATATTTTGTCGTCTGAGTGTACCCTTTCCAGTAAAAAGGAAGCCAGTTGGTTATACTGTAGTGAAAACTTTGGTCGAAGTAATCAACTTTTGGAAGCTGTTCTATTAAATTTGTCATAACCTCTTTTTCGTATGATAACTTCTTTTCATACTTCTGCTCTTGTTTTGGATACTTAATATAGACACCCATTGTTTGAACATGTTTTGGCATGGTAATAATAGTAAATATCGCTTTCTTCTTTTGATAAAATGGCATTGATGCTACTATATTATCACCCTTTTCAACGAGAACTACATCCCAATTGTCTACTCCACATACACTATCTAAAAACCAATCTTTGCTAAAAAGAGGTATACTCTCCTCTGTTTTACAAAATAGTCTATACTTTTCTCTATTTGTCATTTAAATTCTCCTGACGATATTTTTTTTAAAATATATAATGATATAAGTTGCATAATTGAGATGAAGATACTCAAAGATATAAGAAAATCTTTAAACTCTACCTCAAAAGATGAAGATAGAACAATCAATAGTATACTCCCACTCAACAGTACAATTTGCCAAAGAAGTTCTACCCTTAAAGCACCGAACATATCATAAACGATACTCAAGGCTGTCACCACAAAACGAATAAAAAACATAGGTATTACAATCTGAGCATACTCTCCAGCAACTGCCCAATCCTCACCAAAAATCAAGATAAAGAGAGGCTTAACACTCCAAAAGAGCGTAAAGAAAAGAGGAAACCCAATAAAAACAAGCTTCTTTAATGTATGATTAAAAAGCTCTGAAATTTCACCCTGTTGATGCTTTATACGAACACCCTCTTCATAAAATACTTGACCTATAGATTGACCAATTAGAGCAGAGGGAATACCTAGCATTCGTTGAACCAGTGAGTAAAAACCTAAAGTAACCACTGAAAAGAGTGAAGAGATTAATAGATTTGTTAAATGGTTTGCTAAAACATTAATAAGTGCTGAGGGCAAAGAGAAGAGAGGAAACTGTCTGTAGCGTTTAGCCATAGCAATTATCTTTACAAGATTAAAACTCTTTTTAAACTGCTCTCTTCTATAGATATTTTTAAAAAGTCGCAAATTAGCAAAAAATTGAGAGAGTATCTGACCCGATATAAGACCTACTACTCCAGCTTTTAAAACTCCAATGGCTACTTGGGCTACTCCCATAACAACCGACTTTAATACCATTGCTTGAGCGATGTCTCTATAGTTTTTTTGACGATTATTAAAGAGCCTCAATAGGTTAAAAAGCCCTACAAAAAAGAGTGTTAGAGGAATAAAGTATAACCAAAAACTAATCCGTTCATCTCCTAATAGCTCTGTAATAGGTCTATTAAAAAATAGGACTATAACAAAGAGTATTAGAGAGATAGTAGTGTTAATTAAAAATCCTAATATAAAAATTATCAAGGCATCTTTTTCATTTTTTGGAAGCATAATAGCATTTTCATATCGAAGATTCATAACAACAGAGAAGATAGATAAAATTGCAAAAAAAACAGCAAAAAGCCCAAAATCATCTGGAGTATAGATTCTAGTTAAGATAGGAGCTATAGCAATAGGAATAGCCTGTGCTATAACAGTACCACTCATGAGAGTTAAAACATTTTTTGAAAACTCAGAGCGTAGTGCAATAGACTTAAACATCTCGTATCTTTACAACTCTAGCAGGAACACCAACAACCGTAGCATTGTCAGGAACATCACTAACTACTAGTGAACCTGCACCAACAATTGCATTTTTCCCAATAGTTATACCCTTTTTACCAGAAACAACTCTTACACACATACCAATATAACTACCCTCTTTAATATGAATTGGGGTATGAGATTGTCCCTTTCCATGACAGGTAAAGTAGCAGTTGCATGAGACAGTTACATTCTTTTCCATAGTTAGTAGTGAAGGATTTATCTCATCTAGATAACACTTCATACCAATGTCGGTATCTTTTCCTAATTTAAACCCGACTAAGCGATAGAGTGCCACTCTCAATCTTAAAAATGGTACATTGGGAATAATGACAATATTAAAAAATTTAATAATTGGTTTCATTATAATCTTACCCAATGAGTATTTTGCATAGTAGGGAACATCTTTTTTTAAAACTTTTTCATAATATAGCTCTATAATTCGCATATTATCCCTTTTTTAAAATAAAAACATATTATAACAAAATTTAACCTATTTGGCTAGATAATACAGACCATTTTTTCAATATTTCTCTCATCTATACTATTAAGCTTTTCAATAATCTCACTACTGCTCTTTTTTAACTTAATAACAATAGCAACTAAATCAACATATTGAATAAGAATATCGCTAATAGGGTACTCCCCTAGTGGAGGAGCATCTAAAAAGATATAATCATACTGCATAGAGAGTCTCTCTAGTAGAGTCTCTATCTTAGGACTAAATAGTAACTTTGGACTATTGTGAATAATCGGTCCTGAAGGCAAAATATCAATATTTGAGCTGATATGATGAATATAGTTGTTTAACTCCATATTTTCAATAGGTTGTTTACTGGTCAAAATGGTACTTAACCCACTATCTGAATCTACATTAAATACCCTATTTGCTTCTACTGCATCAACATAGTTATAGTTAATAATCAAGACCTTTTTTTCAATATTTTTAATACCTAAAGCTATCTGCTCTATTAATGGTACTCGATTTTCTATTGTACTATTTGAACTAATCAGTATCTTTAATGCACTATCTTTTAAGGCTCTTCTCTTCTCTAAGAAAGAGACGAGTAACCATAAGGAGTCTCTCTTTGTATCCTCTTTATCAAAATGAAAAATAGTTTTATTTGTTAAGGCTATCTCATCTTCACTATAAATCTTTCTATCTGCTCTCATTCTTAATGAAGCATAGAAAACAGAAAGAATCAATCCTAAAATAAGACTAGATAGATATAGAAAAGCCTTTTTAGGTTTAATAGGAGAAGAGGGAACAGTTGCCCCCTCAACAATTGGTATATCTACTGTTGTATTCATAGAGATAGATATCTCTACACGCTTTTTTAAAAGACTCTTATAGCTATTTTCATTGGTCGTAAACTCTCTCTCTAATTTTTTTAACCTACTTAATGAGTATGGTAACTTCTGAATAATGTTTTTTTTATCTTTTAGACTCTGTCGCTTTACCTCTAACTGACTCTTTAAACTCTGCTTTAATACCTTTAGAGACTTTTTTAAATTATTTTTTATCTGAGAAATCTCTTTTCTAATATTTAGTATATTTTTTTGAAGATACTCTCTCATTCGACTATCTATTGTATTAAGATTATCTTTTAACTCTTTTACAAGATAGTACTCATCTGTATATTGGAAACTAAGACTATATAACTCTTTTCCTATCTTCTGCTTCTCGTTTATCATGCTATTATAGTTCTCATCACTAAAAAGCTGAACATCTAAATTTTGACTTTGACGCTCTAAAAGAGCTAAATACTCCTCTTTATTATGAAGAGTATCTAATAGGGTTCTAATCTCGCTATTATAGCTCTGGTCACTATCTAAAAAGATAGAGGCATACTCATTTTTATCTAAAGCTTTGATTAAGTTATTTACCATATTTAACTCTAATGATAGTTTAGATAAACTACTTGTATTATCCATTACATTTAAAAGTATTGAGTCTTCTACTTTTGAAAATAGGAGTTCAGGATGCTTCTCTTTATACTCTCTAATCTTTTTTGTAATGAGTTGAAGCTTTTTTGCCATTAATTTAATCTTTTTATCAAAAATCTTCACCTGCTCTCTATCTTGATATTGACTCCTTTTTGCAATAAATTTTCGATAACTCTTTACTAGCTCCTCGACAACATCTTTTGCCCTTATTGGATTATTATCTTCATAGGAGATTCTTAAGAGAGGTTTTGCCTCTTTTGTAATTGTAAGATTAGAGAGTATCTTAGATATAAAATGCTCTTTATTTGTATCAAGTACTATAAAATACTCCTGTCCAATTTTAGCTAAATCTTTATGAGCTAAATCAATTGAGAAAGAGAAGTTCTCTCTTTTTATCTCTTCTCCATAGGAGTAGACCTTTTGATTTGATTTATCTCCATTTTCATAAAGATAAAATCCACTTCTGTTTATAGGAACAATAGTAAAATTATAAGTAATATCTTTTATGTTTTTATATTTAAATTCTATTAGAAAAGGATTCTCCTCCTTATACAACTCCTTTTTTGTCCAACCATTAGAGATATAGGTACGTTGATAAAATTTAATAACATCAATAATACTCTTAATATTATATCTTGACTTTAAAATCGCAATATCATAATCTAACTTATTATCCATATCGACAGTAACACGCTGATTTTCAGGAAAGAGTGATTTAAGTTCTGACTTGCTATTTTTACCAACATCTATAACTATACTACTTTGATAGATAGGTACTGTTTTTTTGATATAAAAGTAGGTACCGATAAATGTACTCATCAATATCAGTAATATACTGATTTTATATCGATAGATTTTTTTTGCAAAGAGAAGTAAATCTATATTTTTATTGTCCATTTATTAACTTTATTTAATATTTTTAAATAGAATTGTATCTATATTATTTTTAACTGTTGTTTAATATTAAATATAGTTTTTTATTAAATATTTTTTAACTAAAAAAATTAAATGAATTTAAATTTAATCTTTTTTTTGTATACTTTACTATTTAAGTGATACAATAAAGAGATTAACAATGATAAAGATTCAAAAAAGTACTGCTTTAAAAGAGATAAAAAAAAATTTAAACAACAAAGAGGATATTAACCAACAAGACTCTTATGGCTCCACTCCTCTACACTATGCGTGTCAAGATGCGAACTTAGAGCTTATAGAGTATCTTCTTAATCATGGTGCTAATACTGAAGTAAAAAATAACTACTTTACCTACTATCCTATTTTTGAAGCAATCACCTCAACTAACACCTCAAATCCTATAGAGATGATTGAACTTCTTATCCACTATAAGGCAGATATTCACAAAACTGATGCCTTTGGAAATACACTTCTACATCATGCTGTAGAGTTAGAAAATATACCACTCATAAAACTACTCAAAGAGCATGGTCTATCTTCTAAAAAAACATTAAGAGAAGATAAAGAGACCCCTTTGGATTATGCAAAATATCAAAAAAACACAAAAATAGTTAATTTACTATTGTAAAATGTTATTTTTTGTTCTCTATTTAAGCTGTTTCTCTATATACTTCGCTAAATTATATAGAGAAGTAGTCACAGATGGTAACAATAACTTTCCCAACCAATAATATTAAAGAGAGAGTCTATACTCTTAGTGTTATTTTTAAAAATTTTTTAAAAATTCCCTATCAATTATCTCAAGGAAATCCTACCGATACACAAACAATAATAGAGTTTGAAAATAGAAAAAAAATCACTATTAAAGACGCTTTTTTTTCAAGATTTCCAGAAGAACTAAGCTACTTAAAAAAAGAGCATATTCCTACAAATATAGAGTGCTTTTCCCATAAACTACTAGAGGCACCTCTTCCTACTCTCTTTGGTCAACCTAAAATAGAGGAGAAGAGTGAAGAGTGCATTGTACATATAGATATATTTGCAACCATTTTCTTTATGTTAACACGTTGGGAGGAGTATGTTGAGACCAAAAGAGATACGCATAATCGCTTTTCACACCTCGATAGTGTAGCCTATAAGTTTAATTTTTTAGAACGCCCTATTGTTAATGAGTATATTGAATTTTTATGGAGTTTATTTCTACAATACGAATGTGAAGAGAGACGCGAGAAAAGAGCATTTTCACTTCTCGTAACCCATGATGTAGATGAAATTCTACGCTACCCTAACTTTACAAAAGTTATAAAGGGTATGGTTGGAGATATTCTCCATAGAAAAGACCCTCTACTCTCGATTAAGACGCTCTACACCTATGGTGCTATTAAGCAGAAAAAGATAAAAGACCCCTATGATACTTTTGATGAGATAATGGACTTAAGTGATGAACATGATATCAAGTCCTATTTTTTCTTTATGTCTGGAGGAACCAGTAGATACGATAACCGTTATAGTATCAATGACCCCAAGGTAAAGAAGATTATAGATAATATAAAGAGAAGAGGACACTACGTAGGATTTCATCCCTCTTATAATGCTTATAATAATCCCGAGCAGTTTAAAATTGAAAAAGAGGCATTACAAAGAGTTAATGGTGAACCTATAAAATGTGGAAGAGAACACTATCTTCGTTTTGAAGTTCCTACTACATGGCAAATATGGGAAGATAATAAGATAGAGTGGTGTTCTAATCTTGCTTATGCTAAAGAAGCTGGTTTTAGAGCAGGATGTTGCTACCCTTATCCTGTCTTTAACATCTTAACCCAAGAGAAGCTTAATCTAATTGAGAGACCTCTCATTATGATGGAAGTTACCTTTATGGAACAGATTAACGACTATGATAAAATAGAGAAGAAGATAGACTACTACATGCGAACTATTAAAAAGTATAATGGTGAATTTGTTCTTCTTTGGCATAATGCAGCATTTAAAGAGCATGAACTTAAACAGTATGCTCCTCTTTATGAAAAGACGATTAAAAAATATAAGCAGTTAGCTAAAGTATAAATAATGTTTATTTTTACAAAAGAGTTTCTATTTAGCGTAATGTTGTTGAGTGGTACGCTCAAAGCGATGCTTATACTACTACAGATTCATGGTGTTCCAGATTTAACACTTCTTAGTGCCTTTGGAGTTACTCTTATACTTATCAATGAGATGAGAAGAACGCTTCACTCTCTTGAATATAAAAGATTTGAATTAATTATGCTTTTGACACTCTTTTATCTTTTTATGATTTTTTCATTAGCTTATACTTCATCGCCAAGTGCTTCTATTATAAAAACCATCTATTTCGGGACAATGGCATTAGCCTTCTACTTCCCTCTTTTAGTAAGAGAGTTTAAAGTAGAACCCTTTATGAAGAGTATAACATTACTTATTTTTATCTCAACTCCTATCTTCTTAAACTTCTACACAGGTTACCTAAGTGGAGATGAAGCCGTTATTTTATCTTTAGGAGAAGATGAGGCACGACATATGACAGCACTCTACCTTACTATCTCTTGGCTTAATGGTATTTTGGTTCTCTACTACTTTTTTCAAGAACAAGTACCCTCCTCTATCCGATGGTCGATAATGTTAATTGCTTTTCTCTTTCTTATCTCAGCAGGAGGAAGAGGACCTCTCCTTTTTACTGTTTTAATCTTAGGAGGCTACTTCCTCTACCAACTTGCACAATCCCTTATCTCTTTTAAACTAAATCGTTTAATTCTACCTGTTATTATTATAATAACTACTACTGTTATGATTATATTTATAGTCTCTAATATAAAACTAGAGAAGATTGATCCATCTTTAAAACTTGTAGATAATACGGTAGAACGACTAATGGGTCTTGTAAATGAAAAAGGTGGAGGAGCATCTGCACATAGCCGTGTGGTCAATGCAAAATTTTCAATTGATAAAATTAATCATAGTGCATTTTGGGGATATGGCGTAGGGAGTTACGGCTACGAGAAGAGTAAAATAGATGAGCTAGACTACCCACATAATCTATTTTTAGAGGTTTGGTTTGAATTAGGATATATTCCTCTTCTTATTTTCCTCCTTCTCTTCTTTCGTGTTTATAAAAATATTAACCCAACCCAATGTTCTTGGTGTATGGCACTCTATTTTTATTTTTTACTCAATGTATTAAAATCGAGTAGTCTTATTGATATTCGTATGATGCTTGGATTTTATGCCATATTTGTAATCATAGAGTATAAAGAAGAGAAAGTGGAGAATAAAACTATTAAAAAAAGGAGAATAGACTATGAAAAAAGTAGTTGTAGGCATGCATCAACCTAATATGATGCCATGGATAGGATATTTCTATAAGATATTTCAATCTGATATTTTTATTTTTGTTGATGATGTTCAGTTTATAAAAAGTGGTTCATCCTATACAAATACCGTTCGATTTAACGAGAGAGGACAAGCTATAAAATTAACTGTTCCAATTAAAAGAGTTAGTGGTAAAAAACAGAATATTAATGAGATTAATTACGCAAAAAATAATTGGCAGAGAAAGATTATAAGAAGTTTAGAGTTAAACTATGCCAAATGTGACTACTATAAAGAGAATAAAGATTTTATCTTTGATACGATTAATAGTAGTTGTGAAAATTACTCCCAATACAATATGAACTTTATTCAAACGATTGCAGATAGGCTGGATTGTAATGCAGATTTTAAAATCTCTTCTCAGATAGACAAAGGTGTGATTAATAGTCCCACTGAGAGAATAGTAAAATTAGCTAAAGCCGTTGATGCAACTCATTTCATCTCTGGTAGAGGTGGAGATAACTATCAAGAGCATGACTTATATAAAAAGAATAATATAGAGTTAATCTATAGTAACTTTATAGATTTTAAATATAAGCAGTATAGAACCCAAGAGTTTGTTAAAGGTCTTTCTATAATAGATGCCATTTTCAATATAGGATTTGAAAATCTAAAAGCACACTTCGAGGAGATGAACTATGAAAATAGCAAACTTAGTATTTAATAATTTTACAAGTGATAGCCGTGTCTTAAAAGAGTCTATCTCTTTAGCTAATGGAGGTTTTGAGGTAGAGGTTATTGCACATGGTGATAGAGGCTTAGATAAATTTGAAAAAGAGAAAAATTTTACAATTAGAAGATTTAGCTATCTCAACCGAGATGAGAGTAAAAGTATTTTATCTAAACTAGGGGCTTACCTAAACTATCTACGATTGAGTGCAAAACACTGTAAAACATTTGACATTATTCATTGTAATGATTTAGATACGTTAGCCCTTGCATTTATTGTCAAAACTTTTTACAATAAACAAATCAAAGTTGTCTATGATGCACATGAACATGAGACTGAACGACACCATCAAAGTGATTTTGACAAAAAAATACTCAAAATAGTAGAGAGATTTTTACTAAAATATGTTGATAAGACAATAACAGTTAGTGAACCCATTGCAGATGAGTATGCTAAACTTTATAATATTGAACGTCCAATCGTTATCTATAATACTCCTGAAAAAATTGATATAGAGAAAAAAGATATTTTTAGAGAGAAATTTAACATCCCTAAAGAGCATATTATCTTTTTATACCAAGGTGGATTACAACCACGAAGAGGTATCTTAGAGTTTTTTAACCTTATTCGAGGAAAAGAGGGAGTTAGCTATGTAATTATGGGGTTTGGTCACTTAAAAGATGAAATACTTGAACTGACAAAAACAGAATCAAACCTCTATTTTCACGATGCTGTCTCTCCTGATGTATTATTAGATTATACCTCATCTGCTGATATTGGTGTATGCATTGAAGAGAATCTTTGTAAAAGCTGGGATATGGGTCTACCCAATAAGATGTTTGAATACTATATGGTAGGTCTTCCTATTGTTGTCTCAGGACTTCAAGAGCTAAAACGATTTGTTATAGAGAATCAGACAGGGTTTGTGATAGAGGATATATTTGACCAAGAGGAGTTTGATAGACTTCTTCCAACTATTTTAGAAAAGTATAGAGAGAAATATAAAAATATTGAGAAAGTTAAAAATATCTATAATTGGCAAAATCAAGAGAAAAAACTTTTAAAACTCTATGGAGAGTTAGCCACAAAACAAACATTAAAAAAGGCAACAGCATAATGATAACAAGATTTAAAAAGGTATTTGTATTGGCACCACATACCGATGATGGAGAGCTTGGAGCTGGAGGAACTATTGCTAGATTGATTGAACATGGAGCAGATGTCTACTACTTTGCATTCTCTACAGCTGAAGAGTCTGTACCCAAAGGACACCCTTCAAATATTTTAGAGATTGAAGTTAAAAATGCGACTAAAAAACTAGGTATTAAAGAAGAGAATGTCATTATTTATCACTATAAAGTGAGAAAACTAAACTATGCAAGACAAGAGATTTTAGAAGATTTAATTCAACATAAACGTAATATTTTACCCGATTTGGTACTTATGCCCTCTCTACACGATATTCATCAAGACCATAGTACTATAGCTCAAGAGGGGTTACGAGCTTTTAAAAACTGTACTATTTTAGGGTATGAATTAATATGGAATAATCTCACCTTTAATACTACCTCCTTTATTAAATTAGAAGAGAGACATATTAAGTGTAAAAGTGATGCTCTTAAAGAGTATAAATCACAAGAGGGACGTACCTATATGGGTCAAGAGTTTATCTACGCTTTAGCCACAACTAGAGGAGTGCAAATAGGTACCAAATATGCAGAAAGTTTTGAGGTAGTAAGATGGATAATTCAGTAACAGTAGGGGTACACCAACCCAATTTTATGCCATGGCTTGGTTACTTTTACAAGATAGCCCAATCAGACGTTTTTATCTTTTTAGATGATGCTCAATATCCAAAGACAACAGGAACCTATCTAAACAATGTAAATTTTCTAATGAACTCAACCAGTACTCCTCTAATATTACCTATAAAGAAAATAAAAGGAAGGTACTGGAATATAAATGAGACAACCATTGCAGATGGTATTAAAAATAAGAAAAAAGTAATAGGCAAACTACAAGGAAACTATGCAAAAGCAAAATATTTTAAAGAGCATAAAGATTTTATATTTGATTTAATAGAGTTTCCATCAGAGAATCTTTCTGAATACAATATGCACTTTATAACCAATATTCTTGCTGAATTAAATATCAACACAAAAATAGTTAAAAGTTCTGAATTTAACCTAACGAGTACATCAACTCAAAGATTGGTCGACTTGATAAAGTTAGTTGGAGGTCACCGCTATCTCTCTGGAAAAGGAGGAGATAACTATCAAGACCAAAAACTATATAAAGATGCAAATATTCAACTTCAATACAATCAACTACCAAAGTTTGAGTATGAGCAGTATAGGTCTAAAGAGTTTGTTGGTGGACTATCTATTGTTGATGCAATCTTTAATATTGGAATTAAACGATTAAGAGAAGAGTTATTTATTCAAAAAAGGGAAGAGGTATGACTAGAGAAAAAAAAGATGTAATTTGGATTATTAATGACTATGCAGGAAGCCCATTTCATGGTATGACACATAGACACTACTACATGGCAAAGGAGATGAAAAAAGAGGGTATTAAACCTATTATAATATCTGCTTCATACTCTCACTTTATGATTAAGGAACCAAGAGTAGGCAACAAACCCTACCTTCATGAAAAAGTAGATATGATTGACTACTTTTGGTTAAAGGTACTTAAATACAGAGACTCAAGAGATAAAAAACGAGTCCTAAAATGGTTTCAGTTTACCTATAAGCTTCTCTTTTTACCTCCAGAGATAGAGAAACCATCTACTATTTTATGTTCAGGTTCAGCACCAATGCTTGTTCTCCCCTCCTACTTCTTAGCTAAAAGGTATGGAGCTAAACTGATTTTTGAGATTCGAGATATTTGGCCTCTCACACTTATGAACTTTAAAAACTACTCAAAGTATAATCCACTTATCTACATTATGCAAAAGAGTGTTAACTTTGGCTTTAGACATGCTGATGAGATTATCTCTGTGCTACCCTATACAAATGAGTATATTAAAGAGCAAGGTATCTATAACTTTAAGTTCTCCTACCTACCCAATGGTATCTTTTTAGATGAGATTAAAAATCCTCTACCACTAAATCCAGAGACAACATCTAAAATTCCAAAAGAGAAGTTTATTATAGGTTATGCAGGAGCTATGGGAATGGGCGATGGAATGGATTTACTTATTGATACAGCCAATATATTAAAGAATCAAAAAGATATACACTTTATTTTAGTGGGGAAAGGTTCAGAGAAGGAGCGTCTAAAAGAGCGTATTTCAGATTTAAAGCTAGAGAATATCTCTATTTTAGATGCTATTCCTAAAAAAGAGGTACAGAGTCTACTAGCTCTTTTTGATATATGTTATATTGGTTGGGACGACAATGAGATGTATAAGTATGGTATCTCTGCCAATAAGATTTTTGACTATATGTATGCCTCTAAACCAATAGTTCATGTCTATAATGGTCAAGGAGACTTAATTAAAGAGGCAGAGTGTGGTATCTCAATAAATAAACAAAATCCTAACTTAGTAGCTAATGCTATCTTAGAGCTGTATAACACTCCTTTAAAAAAGAGAGAAGCCATGGGACAGAGAGGAAAGTTGTTTGTTTTAAATAATCATACCTATAAGAGTATTACCAAAAAGTTTATTGAGATTACTCATAAAAAGAAGTTACAACCTCTAACTACATAGTAAAGGTAAAAGATGAAGCAGATACTAATAACTATACTATTAACACTAAATGCTCTCTCCTCTTCAATTACAGCAACATCTATAGATGGGAAGAAAAAAATACTCTCAAATATTCAAACTGCACTAGATTTTCTACATCAATATGGAGGAGGAGAGGTTCAACTCTCTTTAGGAGAGTTTATAGTAAAAGAGCAACTTAAAATCTATGATAATACCACACTAAAAGGTTCACTCAACAAAGATGGAGAGTTAGGTACACTTATAAAAGTAGAACACTCTACCACCAATTTACCCCCCTCTAAACAACTACCACCTCTAATTATTAATGAGTTTTATAATAGAAAAGATAATAACTCCTATAACCATAATATTATAATTAAAAATCTTAAAATAGATGGCAACAGTAAAAAGGAGCAAAAGAGATGGTCTTTAGGCTCAGGAAATGCAATTATTATAAACTTTTTACATGTAAAAGATATAGAGCTTAAAAATCTAAATATTCAAAACACTCTAGATGATGCTATTTTTATTAAAGATGGAGAGAGTATTAACATTAGCAACTCTACTATTAAAAATAGTGGTCACTCTGCTGTTTTTATTGTTGAGTCAAATAATACTACTGTTAAAAGTATGGATATTGACATCAATGTCAACAGTGGCATACGATTTTTTGGAGGAGACAATATTGTTATAAAAGATAATAGACTCTACTCTACTTCAGGTTATGGAAACTATGGTATTCAAGTCTCTCAAGCCTACTCAGAAAAGCCGATGAACAACCTACTTATTCAAAACAATGTTATTAAAAATACTCCCTATGCAGGGATTGCACTCTATGCTAGTAGAGGTAGAGATATTGCAAAAGCTACTATTGAAGATAACTTTATTGAGGGGTGTGGAGCAAAAGCTCCTAACTTAGAGGAGTTCCCTAAAACAACCATTGAAGAGGCAGGTGGTATCAATATCCAATATTTTAAATCCGTTATTATAAAAAACAATATTTTACACAATAACTATGGAAGTGCTATTTTGCTTGATAATAGATTTTACAGTAGTGATGTTAACTTTACTGATTTAGATAAGATAAAAAGAGAAGTAGTTATAGCTAATAATAAAATTATAGGAAGCCAATCAGATAAAAAAGAGGCATACGGGATAGAGAAGCATGGTAACTCTTGTCATCTAAAAGTTACCATAAAAGATAACTTTTTAGAGAAGAATCAAAACGGAAATCTCTCGCCAAATCTCTATAAAGATTTAAACAACTCTAATGAGTCCAACTGCTCCCAAGGGTAATCCCCCTGCCCAACTTGCCCACGAGCTGCTACATCAGCGTACAAGAATGTCTCTTTAGATGGTTTGTCTAAAGAGAACTTTTGAGTAATCCAGTTTGGTGTAAGTGGGAAGTTCTCCATTACAAAAGTAGAGAGTTTATCATCATCTAATCCATCAACTACTGTTCCATAGGTATCAACAGCTACAGAGGTTGGTCGTGCTACTCCAATTGCATAAGAGATTTGAACCACACACTTCTTAGCCAATCCACTAGCTACAATATGTTTAGCAATATATCTAGCAGCGTAGAGTCCTGAACGGTCAACTTTTGTATAATCTTTTGAACTTTGAGCTCCACCACCAATAGGGGCATACCCTCCAAAACTATCAACAATAAGTTTACGACCTGTTAGCCCTGAGTCATGTAAAGAGGAGTGAGAGACATATTTTCCTGTAGGGTTGATATGAATAATACAATCATCTCTATTATATAGCTCACTTGGTAATCCTGCATCATCTATAAGAGTCTGTATAAGCTCTCTAACCTCTTCAATACTCATAGTTGCTACACAAGGAGCAGAGACAACGATGGTGTGAATCTTTTTAGGGTTACAGCTCTCAAAATTATCTTTAACTCCATAATCCATGGTCACTTGTGTCTTAATATCAACCCCCAACTCATGAGGATTAGCCTTAGCATAAGCATAAACCCTCTCCATAAGCATTCGTGCATAGGTAATGGCACTTGGCATATAGTTTTTAGTCTCACAATCAGCATAACCAAACATAATCCCTTGGTCACCTGCTCCTATTTCGCCATCTTCTTGGTCAACCCCTTGATTAATATCTGGAGATTGTTCATTGAGAAGTACTTGAACCTCTACCTCATCTGGATTTAAACACTCTGCATTGGTAAAGTGTGGATTTCCATTGTAACCAATATTTGCAAGTGTCTCTTTTACTAAATCTGTATACTCTTGATGTGTCAATTTAGTATTAGAGGTTACCTCCCCCCCTATAACCACATGTTTACCTGCTACAAATACCTCTGAGGCTACTCTTGATTTGGAGTCTCCCATAATCAATCTGTCAACAATGCTATCTGCTATAATATCAGCACACTTATCTGGGTGTCCTGGGCTTACAACTTCACTAGTAAATAAATACATATATTTCTCTCTTTTTTATTTTTTTAAATCCACAAATTATCAATAAGTCTAGTCGTACCAACTTTAGCTGCTACTAAAATAATGGTATTACCCAACTCCACTTGCTCTATTGGCTTAAACTCTCGATTAACAAGTACCACATACTCAACCTCTACTTCAGTTAGTACCTTTTTCATCTCTGTTATAATAGTAGAGGTATCAAACTCTTTTTGCATCACAAGCTCTGTAGCACGTTTAAGTGAACGAGACAAACTTAAAGCTCTAACTCTCTCCTCTTTAGAGAGATAGAGATTACGACTACTCAAAGCCAAACCATCCTTGTCTCTTACAATATCACAAGGAACTATCTGAACATTTATAAAGTAGTTCTTAACCATTTGAGTAATAAGTGCTAGTTGTTGGGCATCTTTTTTACCAAAATAGGCACGAAAAGCTGAGGGCTTATTATAGGCAATTAGATTTAAAAGCTTCATAACTATCTGCAACATTCCATCAAAATGTCCAGGGCGTTTTGTCCCCTCTAGTATAAAACCTCTAATAGCAGGTGCAATAATGCTCAATTCATCTTTTTCATACATCATCTGAGCTGTTGGCATAAAGAGAATATCTACTCCTGCGAGTTCACAAATCTTTGCATCAGCCTCCTCTTTTCGAGGATATGCATCCAAATCTTCACCCTCTAAGAACTGTGTAGGATTAACAAAAATAGAGACAACTACAGAGTCATTCTCTTTACGTGCTTGACGAATAAGACTCAAATGCCCCTCATGCAATGCACCCATGGTAGGAACAAAACCAACACTCCCCTTAAAGGTTGATGTTGCTTTTAAAAGCTCATCAATAGTATTAACCGTAATCATAATAGCCTATTTCATTCCAAAAGGATTCAGTCCACCCATTATACCCATAGCTTGAGATTTTTTATTATCTTCAACCATTTTAAGGACATCATTAATAGCAGAGATTAAAAGAATTTGCAGTGAAGATTTATCATCTAACAGAGAGTCATCTATGGTAATGTCAATAATCTCATTAGCTCCATTAGCCGTTACCTCAACCATGCCACCACCTGCTTTTGCTGTCATGGTAACATTTTTTGATTGCTCCTCTATCTCTTTGGCTTTTGATTGTAAATCTTTCACCATTTCAGCCATTTTACTCATATCCATCTCACCAAACATTACTCTAATCCTTTATAAGCTTGTGCAATGCTATTATCATCTTCTAAAATAACAATTTTAGGCTGAAACTCATCAGCCTCCTCTTCAGTCATGGTTGCATAGGCAATAATAATAATCTTATCACCCACATGTACTTTTCTAGCAGCAGCACCATTAAGACAAATCTCTTTTTTCCCACGCTCTCCTGGAATAATATAGGTAGAGAAACGCTCTCCATTATTAATGTTGACAATGTCTATCTTCTGCCCTACTCGCATATTGGCGGCATCCAAAAGGTCTTGGTCAATGGTAATAGAACCTACATAGTGCAGATTGGCTTCGGTCACTGTCGCTCTGTGAAGTTTACTATAGAGCATGGTAATATTCATTACAGTTTTCTCCGTGATTTATATAGTTTAATTTAAGGTATTATAGCAGATTATTATTTGTGTTTTGTAGGGACAAGGCGATGCCTTGCCTAAAATGAAGTGGACTAACGTGCCATTTGAGATGGAGGAACGGGGTCACCCCACATCTGCTCAGGAATTACATACTCCTCAACAACATTTCCACCAATAATATGCTCATCAATAATTCTGTCAATTTTCTCTTTGGTTAAACCTACATACATAGTATGACCTGGCTCTACTAAGATTACAGGACCCTGTTGACAACGCCCAAGGCATGAGGTTTGAATTGGTTGAACATTTCCAATAATCCCTTTTTGCATTAAGGTTTGCGAAAGGTGTTGCATAAGCTGTTGCGACTCTGGATTGTTTTGACTTACACAGCTTGGTTTTGGCATCCCTGGAGGTGCAGACTGTTGACACTTAAAAATATAAAATGCTGGTTGTGGTATTCCCATCATATTGAAATCCTTCTGTTTTAATTAGGAGTATATTACTCTTATTTAAAATAGATATAACTTAAAGTTAACTTCTAAAGTCAATTTTTTTCAAAAATGTTACACTAAGGAAGATAATTTATTGCCCCTCTAAAACCTATACCATTTGTTCTGTTGCTACTATCTGACTCTCCACCTGTCGTGCCTTGTAACAAATCTAAAATTGAACCAGCTCTCACTATTACTGCATAATTATCTTTAGTCGCACCTCTTCCTATACCTACATCTAAATCACTATTTGCACCATATGTTGGGTAATTATAGTACAACCTATCAATATCGACTCCCCACCAACTTTGAACATCCTCAAGTGAAAATTTACTATTCTCACTCTTATCTTTTAACCACATCAAATCTTTTAAGAACTCTTTATGCTGAGTATCAAATTCATAAATTTTCGAATGATAATCTCTAGGAATATTAAAGTCCTCTTCAATTAACCCATTTCTTAAGTAAGTACCATCACCCACATTATCTAAATCTGCTTTTAACAGAAGAGCTATCTGTGCATACTGTTTTTGAGACATCAATGTTACAGCAGACTCAACGCCTCTATAGTGTTTTAAAGAGACCATAATCTGATAGGGAGCAAGTGACGAAAGACGCTTAGATAAGGTAGCTATATCATAGTTAAAGGTTA
>Ga0256832_1000833_pt1 | contig 20443 bp, 15 predicted proteins | sample 134614metaG_FD_190534 | JGI IMG/M metagenome (GOLD analysis project Ga0256832, IMG submission 190534) | Hydrothermal vent microbial communities from Lau Basin, Pacific Ocean - 134-614 | ecosystem: Environmental > Aquatic > Marine > Hydrothermal vents | place: Pacific Ocean: Lau Basin | collected...
TCGATCGATAGTACTTTACCGGGTATTGCCAAACACATAGGCTATGATTTTTGATGATTTTTCACTCGCTACACGCCGCAGGGCGAAATTCCACGCCCTGTATGATCCCGCGCACATAGAGGTGTAGCCCTTTGCCCTATTCGACGTCATAGCTCTTTTCGGGCTTTTTTGATCGGCGCTTCTGCGCAAATCGGTCAATCAGCCACTGACACCATGCATCCACGCCTTCACCCGTCAGAGCCGACACCGTCATACACTCAATCTCGGGATTGATATCCCGCGCGTCCTGTATGGCGCGATCCACCGAAAACGGCAGATGCGGCAGTAGGTCGCTCTTGGAGATGAGCATTAAATCGCTGGTAAAAAACATCCGGGGGTACTTCTTCGGCTTGTCGTCGCCCTCGGTCGAGGCCAATAAAGTCACGCGATAGTCCTCGCCCAAATCAAAGGAGGCCGGACACACCAGATTGCCGACATTTTCGATGATGAGCACGTCGGTATCGTCGAGGGAAATATTTTCCAGCGCCTGCATGATCATCTGCCCTTCCAAATGGCAGATGCCACCCGTGACGATCTGCCAGGCTTGAATGCCCGCTTCGCGCAGTCGTTCGGCATCACGCTCCGTCTCCAAATCGCCCACCAACACCTTGATGCGCAGCACGTCTTTTAATCGCTTGCCCGTCTCCTGCAATAGCGTCGTCTTGCCACTCCCCGGCGAGGAAGTCAGATTGATGAGCAACACGCCTCGACGGTCCATTTCCCGCCGTATGGCCTCGGCCACGTAATCGTTGGCCTTCAACAGGGCCATGGTCGTATTGTCGCATATGATGGTGCCGCGAGCAGCTCGTGTAGATTTTTCTGTCATACCCATTTCGGCGTTTTGCATACAACAAATATATACCCCATGAAAATATGGACAGCGTCCAAATAAGGAGTCTTTTAATGAGACGGGCCGAAGCTATTCGCTGAAATGCACCCTTTTTATCAAAAGCTCGGTTCCCTGAATCACGTTGGTGCAAGGCTTCCGGCAGGCATGGCACACGAAAGTGTAATTGTCGATCAAGGACGTCTCCCGACAAGCGTCGCAGTATATTTTGATGGGCTTCACGTCGATGTGTAGTCGGGCGTCGGTCATCTTCCCGGTCACCGACTTAACGGCTTCAAAAGCATTCTCCAGCAGCACGGGTTCCACATTGGAAAAGACGCCGACCTCGAGATCGATTTGCACGATGCGACGGATTTGCTCCGGCTGAAATTCTTTTTCAAGCGTGCGGAGAATGCTTTGTATGATAGAGACTTCGTGCACTGCTTACGAATTTATCGAACACCATTCATCGAGCAGGCGTAGATGCCGGCGGGCTTCTTTGGTGATATGCGGGTCATCCACGAGGTGTAGGATTTCTTCCACTTTCCGTCGTAGGTCCTCCCATTTTTGCTTGTCCAGCCCGCCGTTTTCAGGGCGGATATGCCAGAATGCTTCCAGATAGTTCAGCAGCGTGAGCGCCCGCTCCATCGGCATATCCGGCGTGCGGATGTCGAGGGCTTTCTCGTAATATTGGATTGCCTTTTTGTAGTTGTCGGTATGCACCCCTTTCGGAAACCGGCAAAGAGCGTTGCCCATGTGGGTGCAGACGGCGGCATATTCATAAGGATACCGATCGGGCGTGAATATTTCCAGCGCCTCATGAAACGCCGCCATGGAAAGACCGGCCATAATCCCCCGCTTTTTCTCTTCTATCGGCATTTCAGCATAAATAATTCCCAACCGGTGCTGAATGTCAGCATACGCATAGGGCGCCTCGTCTTTGGTATAATATTTTAAGGCGGCTTGATAGCTTTCCAGCGCCGACTTATAAAACTGCGGCTGCCCCGATTGGGCCCAGCTGTATAGGATTTCTCCCTTCTTACGCATAGCCTCGGCATAAAACTCATCCAAGCCTTCCGCCTGAAAAATCTTCAACGCTTTGTTGATATATGCCAACGCCTCGGAATACCGATTGACCAGCAGCGCCACGTGCGCGGCATCGGCGAGAACCATTGCCTGACGGATGACGTTACCCAGCTGTTCTTCCCATTCCAAGCTTTCCCGCAACAGGGTCTTAATCTCATTGATTTGTGAAATATCATACGGCGCCGCCAACTGGGCCATGCACACCTGTAGCAGGGCCTGTTGCCAATCGTAGCGGGCCGGTTCAGTTAACTCCTCTGGATCCAGGGCTCGCAACAACCGCTCGGCCTGGTCGGGCGCGCCCGCCTCGGTGAGGAAGGCGGCATATTGGCGCAATGTGAACACATATAAGGCGGGGTTGGGGGCATTGTCCAAGGCGCGTCGAAACATCGCATCAGCCGCTTCCCGTCCTTCGGCGTCCTCCATCCCCAAATAGTGTTGCAACACGGCGGCGTTATGGGCGGCGTAATACGCACCATTTTCGCCATACGCCGCCGGCTGCGTCACCCACGCATACGTTTCGGGGTCCAACGGCATTGCCATGGCGATAGCCCCGTAGGCTGTCACGTGCATGCGCGCCTCCTTTTGGTCTTTCAGTTGTTCCACAGCCCCCGCAAAATCACCCATGCGCAAGAGAAGGGCGCTCTTAAAAGCGGCCTTGCTCAAATCCAGCGGCGGCATCAGATAAGGGGGCGTCATCCCTTTGCGATCGGGTACCAACGCGATGCGCTCGTCCTGAATACGCAGGTCCCACTGCAAGGGATGACTATCTTTCAAAGGGAGCCACTCCACCGTGGTCTCGATATCAATGTCGTCTAACAGCGATTGCAGCGATTCCGGGCTTGCCGTCGCGATATATATTTTCTTCATGCATCAAAATTTAAGTCCAAGCGATTTTTCACCATCATAGCGATATGGTCAATATCTTCATCTTATCGCTCACTTCATGGTCCAGCGGGCGATTGGTTTGATCGATTTCGTGGTCATATAGGATGGAATGGAGGGCCACGGCAAATTCCCGTCCGCCGGCAGTTTGTTTCAACATAAACTGCTGATGTCCTTTGTGGGCCATCCGAAATAGTTTGTTGGAAATGGGCGCAAGCATCAACTTCCGTCGCTGTGGATAGTAAACCATCGCCACAGCATCCTCTTCTCCGAACACCCGCTTAATCAGCGCAGGATGCAGTATCAAGTGTTGCCCTCGAAGATAGACGGGCTTGCTTTCGGTGACGTCCACCTTGCGTTGCGGCAGCGGCATTCCTCCCGGCGGGATAAACATCGCTTATGCCGATTTTAGCTCATCGGTCAGAATCTGCACCAACCTGTCGGCCCCCTTTTGGGCTTCCTCTGTCATATGGGTGTTAAAGCGCGTATCTTGGATGGCGATGAGATAGACATCCACCTGTCGGGGATAAGCATCGCCCAGCATCTGTTTGGCATAATAAAGCGCCTGGTCCCATTTCAAGCTGTGCGTGTAGATGTGGGGTTGTGCCTGCACATGGCGCAAAATTTCATCGTCAGGCACCTTATAGAGCGTCCCTACGGGGTCATCCACATTTTTAACGGAATCCACCACGATCAACCGGTCCTGCCCCCGCAGCCGAAACAACACCTCAAATGCCGACGTCCCCATGTCGATAATCTGAAGGTCGGGACGTTCGCCCAGTTTTTTCATCAGGTGTTGCACCACATATATCCCCACGCCGTCATCCTCCCGCACGGGATTACCAAACCCCAGCACTGTGGTCTTTCTCATATGCCAAATGTATATATTTCCTTGCAAATAGAAAAAGCCCGCACCTATTGGGTACGGGCTTTTTCAGCATGCGGCCGATGGATAAATCTCCTGACCTTCCGAAGGATAAGTTAAATTTTGAATTGGGTGATTTCCTTGCCCGATTTGTTTTCGTGGGCATGCACCGTACACACCAGACAGGAGTCGAAGGAACGCACGACCAGCCCCACTTCCACCGGGTCGTCGGGATTTTCAATCTCGGTGCCGACGAGTGCGGCTTCGATGGGCCCGGGATTGCCCTCGCTGTCATTAGGCCCTACGTTCCATGTGGTGGGCGAGATCACCTGATAGTTCTTAATCACCCCGTTTTCGATCTCGATCCAGTGGGCCAGCGCACCACGGGCGGCTTCTGTGGCGCCCCATCCCCGGCCGTCTTTCTCTTCGGGCTTGACGTAAAACTCACCCTTGAGGTCGATCTGGCTGAGCCAGTCATTCACCCGCAAGAACAACCCGGGCGCCTCGTGCATACGGGCTAACACGCGGGTAAACACGCTGGGACCTTTTTTCCGGATAATGTCACCAAAGAGTGGATCTCGGATTTGATGCTCGAGGTTGTTGGGGTTGGCATTCATAATCACACGCGCCAGCGGACCGACCTCGGCCGCCATGCCTTTGTAGCGCGGACTCTTGGCCCAGCTGTATTTGCTGTCGAAGTTGGTCTCTTCGAGGTTGGTCGAGTTCGCCGCCGGCGTCGGGACTGGTTCATCAAAAGGATGCAGCCTGTCGGATTGGTTTTCATACCACGCATGGGCCACGTCTTCGGTGATGTATGACTGGTCCATCGGATAATAGTTTTCTCCGTCGAAGAATCCGCCCGGAGAGATGACGGCTTCCTGCCGCCCTTCGATGGTGGGACGATTGTATTTGTCCTTGTGTAAATAGGTTCCGTAGGCGAGAAACTTGCCCACCCCTTGGCCAAACTTGTCCAGGCCAAACTCCAATGCAGCACGGATAAAGAGCCCCAAGTCGCTGTTGCGATGGGATTCGTTTTCATCCAGCCACGCCATCAAGTCGTCCCACGTCTTAATCTGCATGTAACGCTCGATGGAGCATCCCAACCATACGGGCTCCAGCCAGTCGTTGCGGAACTGATTGAGAATGGCGTGGGCTCGGGTGACATCCTTTAATGTCGGCGCACACATCACGCCGCCCGGCACCATGTAGCTGGAGTGCGGCCACTGACCGCCGAAGATGGCATACACTTCGACGGGCCGGCCGCTGGCCACCACGCCCTTCTGGAACGATGTTCCCACATAGGCGGCAAAGCGCTTGGCGACTTCTTCATAGAGCGGCTTATTGGCGAATTTTTTATTTGCCATATCGGTGGCGAAGATGGCGTAAAACCACCTTGGAATGCTCTGGATGGTCTCTACGGCCTGCCCAATAGCCCGCAACAGCAGCGCATTGGGCGGCAGGTAGGTTTGCCATGCCGTGTCGAGCGCGGAGGACGCGCAATAAAGATGAGAGCCCCCGCAGATGCCGCAGGCCCGGGGCGTCACAATGAGGCCCGATTGCGGGTCCTTGCCCTGCATGATACGCTCAAAACCCCGAAACATGGCGGCTTGCGTATGCGCACGCGTCACCACGCCGTTATCGATGTACACTTTGACGTCGAGATCGCCTTCGACGCGTCCGACCGGTGATATGTTAAGCTCTTTTGTCGTCATCATAACGCGTATAATTTTAGAGAGTTAAGTGAGTTCGTCATTCTGCACTTAGATCGAGGTTTCCTTCAATGCTTTCGAAGTCGGCATAACCTTGTGGAAGCCTGCTTTAATGTAGTATGCCAGTTTGCTCTGTCCTTCGGGAACTTCTTTGGGGAAGATACCAAGGTATTTCGGTGTCTTGAAGATGGTTCCTTTTTTCAGGTCATGATGGGGGAAGCCGGGCTCGGTGCATCCAATGCACGGATGATTGGCCCTTGTTTTACTGGATATGCGGTTCCACAAGATCCGGTTGCAGCTGGAATGGGTCATAGGTCCACGACAGCCCACTTCATAGAAAAGACAGCCGCCGCGCTTGCCAAAGCCGCCGTCGATTTTTTCACTAAACGCCGGGGCGTTGGTACAACCCGTCTGGGTAAAGTCGGTAAAGAAAGTTTTGGGCCGGTGATATTTATCGAGCAACACCTCTCCCAACCGTCCAATGGAAATGGCCACCAGGATCTGGGTAACCCAGTCGGGATGCGCAGGACACCCGGGAATATTGATCACCGGGAATCCGGCTTTGGACTTGAAGTCCGGCCCCAGAAAGCCGCCTTTTTTCGTTTTATGGAATTGCATGCCCGTCGACTCCGAAGGGTTGGGCGGAACAGCGGGAATACCGCCCCATGTGGCACAATCGCCTATGGCCACCACGTACTGGGCTGCATGAGCCAGGTCATACACCCAATCTTTCATCGGCCGGTCGGCAAAATAATTCATACGCCCGGTGCCGTTTGGACCGCGAATCACCGTCCCTTCAAACACAAAAATGTCCAGTTGGGTTTTCCCTGAGACGCAGTCGTTGAGCAGGTCCGACACCTGGTGACCGATCTCCAACCCCACGGTGGGATGCCACAATATGTTAATCCCATAATCGACGACCAGCTCGATGACGTTCGGTTCTTGTGCGTTGAGAAACGACATGGTGTTTCCGCTGCACGCACCGCCTTGCAGCCATAGTAAATTTGCCATAGTCTTTACTTTTTAATCGCCTACCGTGCACTTGCACAACAGGCAGGACAAAGTTAGAAAAAATTTTCTAAAACGGACGGCTGTGGAAAAATCTTGTGTGCCGGCCGAATGTCGGGCCACCTCCGTTCATGTGCGGACGGAAGGCGGGTAATCCTGCCGTAAGCTGGAAGCGGCTATATGGCTTTACCTTAGGAGAAAAACAGCAGCGCCTAAAAATCAGCTGTTATCGAATGAGGGGGGATTAATTCTCCGGCAGGAAGAAGCCGTCTGTGTCAAGGGTCAGCGTTCCCCGGGCGTCTTTGGCTGCGAGGCGGCGCATATAGGCCCCATGGACTTCGGCCGTTCGTCTGGAATAATATCGCGAAATGCGCCGGCGAATTAAGCGGAAAGGATCATGATAGTCCACAAACACCAGATAGATGATCCATATGCCGCGCTGATAGACGATGTTTTCGATCACCACCGTGTCGATGAGCCAGTTGTCCCGCTGGATAAAATCCATGTCGCCGTACGCCGCCGCCACATCCGTCCGGTCCAGCTCTTCGAGCTGGTAATACAACTGCTCATACAAGCAAGGAGCAATATGCACATTCATGCTTCCTTTTTTCATTCTATGCGGTCATTTCCGGCTTTTTCACCAGCTGCTCATACTCCCATCGTCCCATTTCGGTAAAACAGGGCTTGAGGAGGTTCCACAGCTGCTGTTTATACTCATCAAGGGTAAGGTTGTCGGCTGCCAGGAGTTTTTGTTTATACATCCACAAATGGCCGGCCATCCAGAAATTCTCCGCTGTGCTCCCGTAGTCCAGCCCTTTTCTAAATACCCCGCGCGCCGCATTGAAAAGGAACATGCCTTTGAGCTGCACGATCTGCAATCGGTTTTTTTCCGTGGCATACCGGGCGATCTTGGGATAATGCCGATAAATCTCCAGCGTGTCGAGGAAATAAAAGGTATAACGCTGCTGCAAGGCATGCAATTGCGTCAGGACGTTGTCGATGTGTTCGAACAGCGGCACGGCGTTGTAGTTGGCCATAACCTGGGAAAGTTCTCCAAAGAACGCATCAATCAGGGCAAAGACGATAGCCTCTTTGTGGGGATAGTGATATGCCAGATTCCCGACACTGATCTGAGCGGCGTCGGCAATATGCTGGAGACGCACATTCACACACCCCCGTTCGTTGAAGAGACGAAGGGCTGCTTCCAGAATTTTTCGCCGGGTGCGTTTGGTTCTCTCTCGCATCGCTGAGATAGAAATGGGTTTTCCTTCAAAAGTAAGGATAATTCGCCCATTGAGTAAGGGAACTTCCCCAATTAAAACGCCGGCAGGCCGTGTAGGCGTGTTTTATCAGCATATTGTCCCTAATGTTCCCGCAGCCCCGCCACCAGCCCCGCCATATCTTCGGGGAGGGGTTCGGTGAAGTGGACGTGCCGGCGGGTGCGGGGGTGGATGAAGCCGAGGGTGTGGGCGTGGAGGGCCTGACGGGGGAAGGTTTTGAGGCGTCCTGCGCCCGGGGCTTTGCGGAGAGGGGGCGGGGGCTGATGGCCGCCGTAGCGTTCGTCGCCGATGAGGGGGTGGCCGATGTGGCGCATGTGGGCGCGGATCTGATGGGTGCGGCCGGTTTCGAGGCGGCATTCGATGAGTGCGGCGGCGGGATAGGTTTCCAGCGTGCGATAGTGGGTGACGGCTTCCTTGCCGTGGTCGGGATAGACGCGCATGCGGCGGCGGTCTCGGGTGTCGCGGGCCAGCCTGCCCTCGATGGTGTCGGCGGGCGGGTTCGGATGGCCCCACACCACCGCCAGATAGCGGCGTTCGATGGAATGGTCAAAAAACTGCCGCGCCAGAAAGGCATGGGCTTCGAGGTGTTTGGGCACCACCAGCAGCCCGCTGGTGTCTTTGTCGATGCGGTGGACCAACAGCGGCTTGTGTTCTTCTTCAGGGCAGATATGGTGTGTGAGAAAGTAGTGATAGAGGGCATTGGCCAGCGTGCCCGTGTAGTTGGCATATCCGGGATGCACCACCATGCCGGCCGGTTTGTTGATGATGAGCAGGTCGTCGTCCTCGTAGCGAATTTGTAAGGGAATCGCTTCGGGCACCAGCTCGGGCGGCGGCGGTTGCGGGATGATGACGCGGATGGCATCGCCCGGGCGCACTTTATAGCTGGGCTTGACGGGCTGTCCGCCCACTGTGATGGAACCTGCCCGCAGGCCGGCCTGAATTTTAGTGCGCGGCTTGCCCAGCCGCCGGGCCAGAAAAAGGTCGATCCGCTGCGGCGTCTGGCCGGGATCCACCATCAGAGAAAAAACCTCATACCCCTCATCCGACACAGAGAAATCTGCACCTACCATCATAAAACCGTATGAAAACGCCGCACAGGGGCGTTGTAATAAAGATGCACAGCCGCAAGCAAAGCCATGCAAAGATAGCTAACTTTGCCCTCCTGACAAAAGTTTCTCTTGCTTCGGTATCACTTATGAGATGTGTTCGAGTTTTGCGTGATGTAGCGGTATGGGGTGTTTGGTTGTTGTTGCCTTTTTGGCTTGCGGCACAGGATTATCTCCGTCCGGTTTATGATTGGAAAGCACCCGCCGTCCGCCTGTACGACGCACAGATGTACGGCGCCTTTTATCACACGGTGCCGAATGCGATGCCGTGGGCGCATGCTTACTTGCACGACTTACGGAAGACCCGCAGCACCTTTTTCCTGCGCTACCGAAAATTTCCGTATGCGGCGGCGCAGCTTCTGTCGAAGTATCCCGAAGGGGCTTTTCGGCAAAAAACGCTGCTGGATCTGGCGCATTTTTTCTTTTATCATCATGAATATGACAGTGCCGGTCGCTACCTTCAGATGGTCGATGCTTCCGACTTTTCGCCCGAAGTGCTTTCTTCTTTCCTGTTTATGAAGGGCTACACCGCTCTTCATCGCGGCGACTCGGGCCAGGCCCTTGGCTATTTTGAGCAGGTGGCGGCCGGTCCTAACGCCTATCAACCCATTGCGCATTTGCTGGCGGGTGACATTCTTTTTCATCAGGGACAATACGCCCGTGCGTTGCCGCATTTTCAGGTCCTGACCAGAGATAAAAAGTTGGGCAAGGTGGTGCCGGTGTTTATCGTGCAGACGCTGTGGCACCTGCGGCGTTTTGATGACTTAATCTCCTATGCTACGGAGGTGCTGGATGAAAACGCAGCCCGTCATGAAGAAGTGATTCGGCTGCTGCTGGTGCGGGCGCTGTTTTTTCACGGCAAGCAATGCAATCAGGCCCTTTCCTATCTGGAAGGACTTCCGCAGGCCTATTGGACGCCGTTTGAATATTACATCAGCGGTGTGTGTGCACTGGAAAGTGACGATCCGCAAAAGGCGCTGGCATCGCTTCAACGGGCAGCCTTTTCCGAGCCGCGCCTTCGTCAGGTGGTGGAATATCTGAAAGGCCTGATCTGGGCCCGACAAGAGCGGCCGGCCCGCGCCCATCAGGCGTTTGCGCTGGCCTATGCCATCGGCGCCGATCCACAGGTGACCGAGCATGCCCTCTACAATGCGGCCATTGCCGCCATCCGATCCGGTAATTCTTCCGAAGCTTTTAAGCTGCTCAAGCAATTCATTGACAAATACAAGTATGCGCCCCGCCGCCGGCAGGCCATCCAGTTGCTCAGCCGCCTTTTCATGGCTTCCCGGGACTATCCGCAGGCGCTGGGATACCTCAAAGACATGCTCACCAGCGGCCGCCCTTTCCAGGATGCCTATCAGCAAATCAGCTACCTTTACGGGCGGCAGTTGATGGAAGAAGGAAAGCCGGATGCCGCCGTTGCGCACCTTCAAGACGCCGTCCGTATCGGGAAAAGCGACATCATCAGAACCAAAGCCTACTATTTATTAGGGGAGCTTGCATATGAGAAGAAGCGTTTTCTGGATGCCATCAAGCAATGGCGAAATTTTCTTTACGTGCGGGCGTCTAAGAATATCCCGTATCGGGATGAAGCCTACTATAACCTCGCTTATGCAGAACTGAAGGGCGGGACAGACGTATCGGCTTCAAAATATTTTCGGACGTACTTACAGAAACGGGGCCTATTACAGACCATTCAACGCGGCGAGCCTGCGGTTCACACCCCTACCGATCGGGAAGTGGATGCCATCGTCCGGCTGGGCGATCTGTATTTCAAGTCCCGGGCGTGGCCTGAGGCACTTCGCTTTTATGGCTATGCCGGCTATTTGAATCACCCGCAGGCGCCGTATGCATGGCTGCAGATTGCCCGCATTTACGGGATTCAGGGTGATGCCGCCCGTCAGACGGCCGCCCTCCGGAAAGCGTATGAAAAGGCGCCTTCGCAGTCGCAGGAAGCTCAGGAGGCGCTTCTTCGGCTGGGAGAAGTGTATCTCACCGCGGGACGTTTCGATTCGGCGCTGCATGTGTTCAGCACATTCACGCGGCAATATCCTCGCTCGTCGTTGTTGCCGCAGGTGCTTGAGAAGCAAGCCCTCACCTACTACAACATGGGTAAAGACGACAAGGCCCTCGAGATCGCCCGTCGGATTCTCCGCCGCTTCTCCGGCACCGAAGCCGCCAAAGGCGCCGCCAACCTCGCCAAAAACATTTACGTTGAGCGCGGCCGGGGCGCCGAATACGTGCGCCTGATTCAAAAGGAAGCGCCGTCGCTGGCCCAGGGAATCGCCAAAGACAGCATCCTGTTTGAAAGCGCATTCAGCTGGATACGGAAAAACAATTGCCGGAAAGCCATCGACGACCTGGAAGCCTACCTGAAACGTTTCCCGACCGGTGCCTATGCCGTCAAAGCACATTATTATGCAGCCACTTGCGCACTTGAAGAAGGCGACTCTACACGGGCCTTGATACATTTTCACGAGATTTTCAAGCGAGAGCCCAACCGCTATTCTTTGAAGGCGGTCACGTGGCTGGCCCGCATCTATCACAGTCGAGGAGAATGTGATTCGGTCCTTCGCTATGGCGGCATCCTCGAAGCGATTGCCACCGACCCGGCACTGCGCACCGAAGCCCAACAGATGCGCCTCGATTGCTATTATAAAAAAGGTAACTGGCCCAAAGTGGCACAGCTGGCCGAGCGACTCCTCGACGATAACAGCCTGCCGCCCCACCGGAAACATCAGTTTCTTTATCAGCGCGCCGAGGCCCTCCTTTTCATGGGGGATACGGCTGCAGCCATCACCGCCCTCCAACACCTCGCCCACAACGCCCACAATCAATGGGGCGCACAGGCCGCCTTCCTGCTGGCGAATACTTACTATCAACAACGCCGGCTGGACAGCGCCCGGCAGGTCATCTTCGATATGCCTGGGCGCTTCCCCTCCTATCCCGAGACCGTGGCCGAGGGATACCTTCTATTGGGTAAAATATTGCTGGAATCGGGCGACACAGTACAGGCCCGCTATACTTACGAAAGCCTGATGAAAAACGCCCCGACCCCACTGCTTAAAAACATCGCACGGAAGAAGTATGAAGAAATTACGCCATAAAACAGCGGCCGCCCTCATGGCGTGGGCGCTTGTTCAGCTGCCTGCGGGGCTGGGCCAGTCGGGTGGTTCGGGGAATCAGTGGAATCTTCAGGTGGTCAAGTTTTATCAGCCGTCGTTGAAAGAAGCGCGGCGGGTTCCTTTTTCACTTCCCCCGGACACTGTGACAGCCGAAGCGATCCGCACAGAATATGACTCGACGATGCCGCCGGCCCCGCCGGCGGAACTGGCCGACTCGCTGCCGGCTGTGCCGTCTCCGCGCATCAGCCGTGAACGGCTGGCCCCGCTGCCTCGTTTTTCGGCGCTTGCCGAAGGGGGCAACTATGCCACTTTCGGCCTGGATGTGGCCGCCAACACCACCTATCACGCCGACTATCTCTCCGCCGTCCGGTTCCAACACCGCTCCGGCCATTACGGCACGCGGGCTTCCCGCTTCTCCCGCCAGATGTTGACCGCCGGCGATGAGCGATTTTTCAGCCGACGAAAATGGATCCTTCACCAAAAGTTCCATTTTATGCGGGCGGCGCATCGACTTTACGGACTCGGCATTGCCGAGCAACTCCCTTCGCCGCGGCAAGACGACTATCGAAAGACGCAGTGGTTTGCCCGATGGGCGCCCACCTTGACCAAGGTCAGGTTTCGCACGCTTCCTTTCTCGCTGGCCCCGGCGGTGCAGTTCTTTTCCGTCAATCACATGCGGGAGTGGTCGGCCCAGTTTGAGGGCATTGTTTATGACACCTTCGCCGGCCGCCACAAAGTCAGCCTCCATACGGCCACCGAGATTTACTGGCTGCGTCTCGGCGCCGACTCCTCCACGCAACGGATGCGCTATCAGATCACACCCGCCTACTCGCTTTCCCACCGCTTGGGGCGCTTGCAAGCGGGCTTTTCTGCGGCGTCTTCGCACGAGAAAAAGTTCTACTTCTTCCCGCTTCTCCATATCGAGTTTTATGCAGCGCCTGAAAAAATCACCCTCCTGGGTGGGCTGGACGGCCGTATCCTGCCTTTCGATGCGGCCGCGGCATGGCAAGAAAACCCCTATTTGGGCGATTCCCTGCCATTGCGTTTTCCGGTGGAGACCTTCCGCATCTTTGCCGGGCTGCGCATGACGCCGCTTCCCGGATTATACTGGACGGCGCGGATCATCTCTTCCCAGATGCGCCATGCGCCTTACTACGTGCTGGATACAGCGGCGCTTCCCGCAATGACCATTCGGTATCTCACGACCAACTTCCTCACCTTTCAAACCGATCTGCTCTATCGACGGGAAGCATGGGCGGGGCTGGAAGGCGGGCTGCGGTTTCAGTTCAACGGCTATCAGCAAGTGTCCGGACAGGAGCCGCCCTGGCATCTGCCGCGATATAAAGGTCAGGGATGGGTGCGTATCCGGCCGTTTCATAAAAAAGTGGGCGTGGGAGTAGCGTTCGACTGGGTGGGCCCCCGGCCGGCACTGGATTCCACCGGCACGGCGATCACCCTCCCCGCTTACTTCCTGCCCCACGTCAAACTTCAATACCACTATAACGAAATGATAGCGGCCCACGTGTTGCTGGAGAACGTGACCAATGCCGCTTACGAGCGGTGGTATGGCTATGCGGGGCGTAGGTTTACGGTTTCGGGTGGTATTTCCGTCCGTTTCTAATCCGGCGCTGTTTCTATCTAAAAGCTGTCCAAATTGCCCGGGCGGTTTCTTTTTCCCACCCCTTTTCAACGAATAAGATAAGTTTGCCCCATCCTTAAAGAAAGTTGCGTTTTTCGTGAAACGCTCTTATCTCATCCTTGCGCCGTCATGGAAGACAGGCTGGTCTATGCAAGGAACGTGTCCACGCGGATACGCCATTCTCACGGATCTTTCACCATTAAAATAAACCGCCATGAGATCGATACTGATTGCATTCGCCACGCTGATGCTGACGGCGGGCGCGTATGCCCAGGCCGTCGTTAAGGGCAAAGTCGTTGACGCCGAAACCGACGAACCGCTGGTGGGGACCACCATCCTCATCAAGGGGACGCAACGGGGCACGACCACGGACATCAACGGGAACTTCTCGCTGGAAGCCGAACCCGGGATTCAAACGCTGGTGATCAGCTACACCGGCTACTCGAAGAAGGAAGTGCCCGTTCGGGTCAGCCGGGCCGGCACCTCGGTGGGCGTTATCTCGCTTGAGCCCACAGCCGTGGGGCTGAAAGAGGTGGAGGTGATTGCCTCGGTGGCCATCGACCGGAAAACGCCGGTGGCGGTGACGACGCTGCAAGGCCGTGAAATTGAGGAGATCGTGGGGAATCAGGAATTTCCCGAAGTGCTGCGCAAAGCACCGTCGGTGTATGTGACCAAGCAGGGCGGCGGATTCGGCGACAGCCGCATCAACGTGCGCGGGTTCGACCAGCGCAACACCGCCGTGATGATTAACGGCGTACCCGTCAATGATATGGAAAACGGCTGGGTGTATTGGTCGAACTGGGCCGGCCTGTCGGACGTGACCAGCCGCATCGACTATCAGCGGGGGCTGGGGGCCTCCAAGCTGGTGGTGCCTTCAGTCGGAGGCTCGATTAACATCGTGACCAACGCCGCCGCCATGAAAAAAGGCGGCGCCCTTTCGCTGACGGCCGGTAATGACGGCTATCAAAAATATGGGCTGGTTTACAACACGGGCCTGATCAACGACAAGCTCGCTTTCAGCGGTCAGATCACGCACACCCGCGGCGATGGTTACGTGGACGGCACGAAGTTCCGAGCCTATTCTTACTTCTTCTCGCTGACCGATAAGCTGAACAGCGCCCACACGCTGGCCGTCACGTTCCTGGGGGCGCCGCAATGGCACCATCAACGCTTCATCCCCGGCCGCTATGACGGCGTGACGCTGCGCACCTTCTACGATCCCGACAACACGGGCGCACCAAGGACCAACCTGGGCATCCGTTACAACTGGCTGTGGGGCTATCTTAACGGCGAAGAGTTCACCTGGCGTCGCAACTTCTATCACAAGCCCATTGCCTTCATCAACCACTACTGGACCATCAGCGAAAAGACGGACGTTAAAACGTCGGTGTATGCGTCGTGGGGCGTGGGCGGCGGCACGGGGCCGCGGGGCCGCATCAACGGGCCCAACGGCCGCATCTATCCGACCTCCACGGGCATCTACGACACCACCACATGGCAGGTGATGTTCGACAGCCTGGTGGCGTGGAACGGCGGGGCCGCCGTCAACGTCGATGACTGGGGCACCAAACAGCCCGACACCGCAGGGCCGTTTGCCGGAAAATACACCACCACCAAGCGGGGCAACGGCATGATCCGTCGGGCTTCGATGAACTACCACAAATGGTATGGCATCTACTCGACGCTGACGCACGCCTTCTCCGATAAAATCTCGTTCATCGGCGGGATCGACGGTCGCTACTACATCGGGGAACACTTCCGTCGGGTGGAAAACCTCCTCGGCAACGACGCCTACCTCTCCACCGCCGACGTCAACAATCCGATGCGCTACATCTCGGTGGAAGACCCAGCTGTGTTCGGCAACTTTTACAGCAACACCTATAAAGACGGCACCAACATCCTGAACTATCACAACGACGGGCTGGTGAGCTGGATGGGCGCTTTCGGACAGTTGGAATACAGCACGCCGCACTTCTCGGCCTTCCTGGCGATGACCGGCTCCAATCAGGGCTTTAAGCGCATCGACTATTTCAATTATGATGTGGACAGCCCCGACCACGTTACGCCGTGGGTGAACTTCACGGGCGGCACCGTTAAAGGCGGCTTCAACTACAACCTCAACGAATATCACAACGTGTTTATGAATGCGGGGTATTTCTCCCGTCAGCCCATCTTCGATGATGTGTTCCTCAACTTCCGCAACGACATCAACGACGAAGCCGCCAATCAGGTAGTGACCGCCGTGGAACTGGGCTACGGCTACCGCAGCGCGCTGGCCAACGTCAACCTCAACGTGTATAACACGGTATGGGGCAACCGCCAATTCGACATCACCACGCGCAACAGCGCCAACGAGGAAGTCCTTTACCACTTCACCAACGTCTCGGAAACGCACCGCGGCGTGGAATTTGAAGCCGGCATCCGCCCGATGGATATGATCGAGATCAACCTGATGGCTTCGATCGGCGACTGGTTCTACAGCAGCAATTTCACGGCGAGCGGTTATAACCTCGACCAAAACAAACCCGAAGACACCACGCTGACCATCTATGCCAAGGGCCTGAAAGTGGGCAATGCAGCGCAAACCACGGCTAACCTCGAAGTGGTGGCCCGTCCCGTCAAAGGGCTGAAAGTGCGGCTGAACTACTTCTATGCCGACAACCTGTATGCCCGCTACGACGTGACCGACGACCAATTCCTCAGCCCCGGCGGGCAAGTGGTGAAGCTGCCGGCTTACGGGTTGCTGGATGCGGGCATTTCCTATCGGTTCAAAGCCGCTGGGAAATATCCAATCACGTTCCGGGCCAATGTGTATAACCTGCTGGATACGCGCTACGTGTCGGAAGTGGCCACCAACATCGCCGACGATCCTTCCACGCCGAACGTCAACGAGTTTTATGACAACCGGGGCGTGTTCGGCTTTGGTCGGACGTGGACGGTGGGGATGAAGATCAACTTCTAATCCTGCGAACGACCGCAAACACGGGAACGGCGGGGGAAGCCCACACGGCTTCTCCCGCCGTTTTTCTTATCGGGGTGAGGTAAAACGCGTGAGGGGCCCGGAGGGCGCCGAGCCGTGTCGGCGAGGCGGACCGCCCTTCGACAAGCTCAGGGACCGCCGCCCATGGGGCGCACCCGCTGGCTGAGCGGAGTCGAAGCCACGCGGGTGGCGTAGGGTGTGGAGTGGGATGGTGGGCGGGCCGAGCGAACAGCCCTTCGACAAGCTCAGGAACCGCCGAGCCCGCAGGGGCCCGACCCGAAGGCCCGTCAGGGCCGAAGGGGCACGCCCAAAACAACGATAATTCAGCTACTTTTGTCCGCAAACTCTAACGTTTGAAACAACGATGAATGCAGCTCCCATCCTGATTGGAAAAGGGCAAAAGCACGTGTATCTTTTGCCGCAGTTTGCCAACCGTCACGGGCTGATTGCCGGGGCGACGGGCACGGGAAAGACGGTGACCTTGCAAATTCTGGCTGAGGGTTTTTCCCGGCTGGGCGTGCCGGTGTTCACGGCCGACGTGAAGGGCGATGTGTCGGGCATCAGTCAGCCCGGGCGGCCGCATCCGAAGATTGATGAGCGGGTGCGGAAGATTGGCATCGAAGATTTTGCGTTTGAAGGGATGCCCGTCATTTTCTGGGATCTTTTCGGGCAACAGGGGCATCCGATCCGCACAACGGTGAGCGAGATGGGGCCGCTGCTGCTGTCTCGGCTGATGGGGCTCAATGACACGCAGGAAGGGGTGCTCAACATTGTGTTTAAGCTGGCGGATGATGAGGGGCTGCTGCTGCTGGACCTGAAAGACCTTCGGGCGCTGCTGCAACACGTGGGCGAGCGGCGCAAAGAGCTGAGCCTGGCGTATGGCAATATCAGTCCGGCGTCGGTGGGGGCCATTCAGCGGCGGCTGCTGGTGCTGGAAGAACAGGGCGGCGAGCATTTTTTCGGTGAGCCGGCGCTCGACATTCGGGATTTTATGCGCACCACGCCCGAGGGGCGCGGCTACATCAACATTCTGGCCGCCGACCGGCTGATGCAGAACCCGCGGCTGTATTCGACGTTTCTGCTGTGGTTGCTGGCCGAGCTTTTCGAAGAGCTGCCCGAGGTGGGCGACGTGGAAAAGCCGCGGATGGTGTTTTTCTTCGACGAGGCGCACCTGCTCTTCTCCGAGGCGCCCAAAGCGCTGATGGAAAAGATCGAGCAGGTGGTGAAGCTGATCCGCTCGAAAGGGATTGGGATTTATTTCGTCACGCAGAACCCGCTGGACATTCCGAATGACGTGCTGGCGCAGCTTGGCAACCGCATTCAGCATGCGCTGCGGGCCTACACGCCGATGGAACGTCGGGCGGTGCGGGCGGCGGCACAGGCCTTTCGGCCCAACCCGGCTTTCGACACCGAGGCGGTGATTACGCAGTTGGGCGTGGGCGAGGCGCTGGTCTCCACGCTCGACGAGAAGGGCGCGCCGAGTATGGTGGAACACACGCTGGTGCGGCCGCCGACGTCCCGAATTGGGCCCGCCACCGAGGATGAGCGGCGGGCGGTCATCTCGAAGAGCCCGCTTTATGGACAATATGAAAAAACCATCGACCGGCGGTCGGCTTATGAAATCCTCGTAGAACGAGCCCAACAGCGGATTGAAGCGGCCGAGGCCGCAGAGAGGGAAGAAGATGTTACGGAGACGCGGCGAACGGGTCGGACTTCCCGCCGTCGGGGGCGCCGTCGGGAATCCGCGACAACCTCGTTTTTCAAGAGCGTGGCCCGGGCGATGGGATCGAGCCTTGGCCGGTCGATTATCCGGGGGCTGTTGGGAAGTTTCACCCGCCGGCGATAAAGGACGGCACGCTGCGCCCGATGCCCGCCACCGAAAAAACGCTCCGGCAGGGGCTGGCGGCCCTGCTCACAGGTAACGGGCTGGTGCAGGTGGGCTCGCTGGCGCTGGCGCCCATTCTGACGCGCCTGTATGCACCGGAAGACTTCGGCGTGCTGGCACTGGTGATGATTGGCGCCGGTCTCGTGGCGATGGTGGGCACGCTGCGGCTGGAATATGCGGTCATCATCCCGCGGTCGGACGCGGAAGGTGCCGCCGTGCTTCGCACCGCCCTGCTGACGCTGCTGCTAACGGCAGCCCTGGCGGGCGTCCTTTATATAGTGCTTCGGCCCGTGGCGGCGGTGGGCCCGGCGCTGCGTCATTGGGGCTGGATCGGCATCTTCATCGGCACGATGATGGGGCTATATCAGGTTTTTTTTCAATACCGCATTCGTCGGAAAGCATACCGGCGGGCAGCGGTGGGTCAGGCACTCACAGGACTGGGCTATCCGGTGGCGGCCATTCTTTACGGCCGGCTGGTGGGCGCTTCCGCCGACGGCCTTCTTTACGGGATGGGTGGTGCCTATGCGGCAGCAGCGCTGATCACAATGCCCGCGCCGCAGGTGTTGCGGCAGACCGCCCGGATTTCGATGGGGCAGGTGTTGCGCCGATTTCGGCGGTTTCCGCTGTTCAACCTGCCGCACGCGCTGATCAACTTCGGTTCGGGAAACCTTCCCTACCTGATGATTGCCGGGCCTTTCGGCAAAGAGGCGGTGGGGCAGGTGTCGATGGCCATCGGAAAGGTGTTTAAGGGCATTCAATGGTGGGGCGGTTCGCTGTATCCGGTGCTTTCTCGGGAAGTGATGACGTGCCTTCACGAGGGGCGGCCGGCGCTGCCGCTGGTGATGCGCATTGTGAAGCGGCAGGCAGGTTATGGGCTGCCGCTTTTTGCTGTGCTGGGCGTGGCGGCGCCGTGGTTTTTCGGCTGGTTCTTCGGCCCGCAGTGGGATGTGGCGGGCCGTTACCTGCGTTATCTGTTGCCGTGGCTTTTTATGGTATTTCTCACGGGGCCGTTGAGCTTCATTCCCAACGTGTTGGGGCGGCAGAAGGGGGCACTGGGCTGGGAAGTCTTTTCGCTGGTGCTGCGGCTGGCGGGCATTGGCATCGGCGTCGCAATGGGAAGCATCGAAGGGGCGCTGGCCGGCTACAGCGCCGCGGGCGTGATTTCGCTGGGGCTTCTTTTCCGCTGGTATATCCGCCTGCTTGCCCGGCAGGACGCTCACCATCAAAACGCTGCCCGATGAAAGTGCTGGTGGCGCCTTCGTGGTATCCGCCCTCGGGCGGGCACTTCTTCCGTCGGCAGGCGGCATACCTTCATCAGCGGGGACACCGGGTGAAGGTGGCCGCCCTGCACTGGCATCCCTTTTTGCGGGCGCGCCCTGCCCTGCCCGCTCCGGCGGATTTTGAGGAAAGGCACCATTTCATATCCCGCTATCCGAAAGCGGACTTGCTCAACTGGCGGCGGTGGATGCGGCGCTATGAGCATATTCTGGAAGCGGCTGTCGGGGACTTTCGTCCCGACGTGATTTACGTGCATTCGGTGGTGATGGCTGGCCCGGCGGTGCGGGCTGTGGCCCGCCGCCACGGCATTCCCTACGCCATCCTCGAACATCGGGCGCGCTTTTTCTATGCCGCCCGCGATCGCCTTCTTGGAACCTTTCAGGTGCCTTTGCGGGAAGCCCTGCAATATGCCCATCGACTGGCGGCAGTGTCTTCTGCACTGGCAGAGGCCCTCGTCCAATGGAAAGGCCCTGCGCCTTCCCCGCCGGCCGTCCTTCCCAATCCACTATCGGCGGTTCCCGAGCTGCCGACCTCCTCGCCTGCGGGGCCTTTCACCTTCCTGACCGTGGGGCGGCCGCATCCGGTGAAAGGATGGGACCTCGCCCTTGAAGCCGTGCAGCGGCTCCACGGGGAAGGCGCAGGGCCTTTCCGGTGGGTCGTCATCGGTGATCAGCAGGGCACTTTTGCCCGGGCTGTGCAAAAAACGGAAGCGGCTGCGATCGTGAAGGTATTACC
>Ga0256832_1000834_pt1 | contig 20436 bp, 18 predicted proteins | sample 134614metaG_FD_190534 | JGI IMG/M metagenome (GOLD analysis project Ga0256832, IMG submission 190534) | Hydrothermal vent microbial communities from Lau Basin, Pacific Ocean - 134-614 | ecosystem: Environmental > Aquatic > Marine > Hydrothermal vents | place: Pacific Ocean: Lau Basin | collected...
ATTTTTCCATTGGCTATTTTGTACGAGATTGATGCAGTCTAATACTCTAAATAGCATAATTTGATGATACATTGGACTTAGCTCAAAATGAGCTCCATCCTCTAATATCTGTTCATTTAACTCCTCTGTTAAAATCTCAAATGCTTTAGTATATAGCTTCTCATCTTCAAAATAGTAAGCACCAAATAGTAGAGAGAAACCATTTTCTAGCAGATGATTACCTAAGATATGATACTCAAGATTATCCATTAATAGATAGTATTGGTTAAAGATAAAAGAGTCTATCTCTCTATTTTGTATATTGTGTTTAGATAAAAATTTAATAAAATTAATATTTCGTAAAGAGATAGGAAAGGGCATTTTTTGACCTCGAATAGGCTCTGGATAGTTGATAAAATCTTGAATTAATTTTAATCCATCTTCTATACTTATATCTTCTTGTTGTAGGAAATCGAAATAGGTAAGATTATAGTTCCAAAGTTTTCCATAACTATTGTAGTTCCAATCTATGCTATCTTTAAATTCATGCGTAATCCCTATAAATGTAAATTTACCATTTTTGTAAAGATTATTATAGATATGAAAAGTTGGATACTCTTTAAGTGTTAAAGCTTTAGAGGGGGGTACTGCTAGGGTAGGGGGAGTATATTGGGTTAATTTTCGTATTTTATTACGAAATAAATAGTATGCTCTATATTTAAACTGTTTTGGTTTTAAATACTTTAGGGTATGGTAGAGTTTTAGTAGTTTATTTATCATTTTTTTAGTTAATCATATATTTTGAAATATCTAATTTTTGAATTAAGTGCTTATATTTACCTCTATTTGTTCTCTCTATTTTTTCTACAGTTTGAACTTGATATTTAAATTGGTTAGACATTTTTTTTGCTAGAGAAATTACTGTTTCATAGTGAATTTTTTCAGGTTTTTCTGATTGTATATATAATGTTATATATCCAGGGGTATCTTGATAGAATTGAATAGCATCAGCATACTCATAATTGGTAAGATAGTCATAAGATAGTTGTAAAATAGAGATTAAAGTATTGTTTTTAGTTACTAAATACTCTTGTAACCTACCATCTATATACTCTGCTGTTTTAACAATATTAGTATTTTTAAAAAACGTATTCTCTCCAGATAGAAAATCTTTAGTTTTATATCTAATAAATGGCATTACAAAATTATCAAATGATGTTCCTACTATTTCATTATTTACTGACTCTACCAATCCATATGGGTTTAAAAAGTTGTATTTTTGTTGATTTAGGCTATAGGCAGTACATATTCGCTCTGTATGTCCATACTGTGCAACAATATTACATTTAAAAAAGTTTTTAAATTCATCAAAATAGTGTTTAGGAATACCTTCTGATGTTAATATAATTCCTTCTATATTTAAAAATTCATTAATATTGTTTTTTTTGCAAGTTTGTATAAATAGATGTAATGCACTAGGAAAAGCATTTATAAATTTTGGTTTAAATTTTTTAATTTGTTTTAATATGGAATGAATATTCTCATTATTGATATGATTAGTGGAGAAAAAAAGATAGTTATCAACTGGCTCATGCATCCAAAGTTTTGGTTCTGTTCCATCTACATGAATAGTACGAAATGCTAAAGTTTTAGCTCTATATTTATATCCCTTTAACTGTTTAAAAATATGCAAGAAGTATGCTTTCTCTTTAGCTCTTGATAGCTCTTTTGGAATAAAGAATTTCATAGCATTCATACTTGTCCCACCTGTTTCCATTAGAACCTCTTTTTCAAGTTTATTTGTATGCATATTAGATAAATTTTTTAAAACATCATCTCTTGTTAAATATGGAACGCTCTTATAGTCATCTAAACTTTTAAAATTTTCTACTTTAAAGTCATATTTATTAAAGAGTTCTTTGTAGTAAGGTAAATTATCATAGGCAAATTGTAAGGTTTCATAAGTTTTATTGTACATATAATCAAGTTGAAATTGCTCATCTGAATTATAAAATTGTTCAATAATTTTTTGATGTTTTGGATAGTTTTTACCAAATCTTACAGAAAGTGGTACACGCCCATAGAGTTCTCCTATAAATCTTCTTACAGATGAAGGTAATCTATAGTAGGAATTTTTATATTGATGAAGTATACTATCTATATTTTTCATTTTTTTCCTTATAATTAATACGTTTTAGAAATAAGTCAGTTTGAATATGGCTATTAAAATTAGAAAATGCTTTTATAGCTCCTTTATGAAGGTGGTTATACTTTTTATCATCTATACTCTTAATAGCTTTTAAAAGTTGTTGAGGTTCGTTAACATCTATAAGTAGAGCATTTTCATTATCTGTACACATCTCCATAATCCCTTGTAATTTAGTAGCAATAACAGGCATTCCTAATGCAAATGCCTCAATAATGACACCAGGGTAGCCTTCTATATGAGAAGGTAATATAAGTACATCATAACTATTCATTACCTCTAGGACACTATCTGATGTTAGTGGACCCTTATAGTTTATACCCATATCATTAAAATATTTTATAGAGTATTTTTCGCTTTTTATTGGACCATAAATATCACAAATTATATCTTTATCTAATTTCTGAATGACTTCACATAGTTCATCTATCCCTTTTTTAGGATTTATGGAACCAATAAAAACAAAGCGTTTTTGATAAGTTCTATTTTTATGATTTTTAATTTTCTCATCTCTTACATTTGGAAACCAATAAGTATTTTTATTATATTTTTTGAAATTATTTACTAAATATTGAAGTTCGAAAAAGACACTATTAGAGTGTTTAAGTATGAATCTCATTAAAAATTTTTGTATAGAGTTAGAGGTTAAATATTTCTCTTCAAAATCACCAGCAAATATTCTAAGGCTAAGATTCTTTTGAAAAACTTTTGATAGAACGACTACAATAGGACCTAATGTTAGATAACTATTCCGAATAGCATGTAGAGATATATAGTCAACTTTTCGTATATTTTTTAAAATTTGATAGAGTGAATAGAGGAGTGTTTTTCCTTTACCTCCATGATTAGCACTTAAAGTATCAACTGGTATAAAAGATATTTCTCTTTTTTCTAATTCACTAATTAATAGTTCAAATAGTATGCTTACTCCACCTGTATCAGTAGAATCAAATTTATTTTGACGTGAGCCAATTAGTAGTATTTTTGACATAGTTTATTATTTTCCTTTAAGTCTTTTCCCATTAAATAAAAATGACAAAATATCATTTTTGGATATGAAAAAGTAGTGAATAGATAGACTAATAGAGAGTGAAAATAGCAATAGTATAAAAAAACCAAGATATCCACCAATATTTAGTTTGATAAGAATAAGACCCCCTAGAATTACAAACAGATGGTGAAAAAGATAGACAGAGTATGAGGAGTCAGCTAAAAAAGAGAAAAGTTTAGATTTTTTATTAAAAAAATTATAAAAAAGTATAAAACATAAAGCTGAAGCAAAACAATTAGATGATGCATCAAAAAAATAGTATGCTATTTTTTCCAAATTATTTGTACTCTCTGAAAAATATATAGATAAATAGGTAAAAATAGCAGTTATAAGTAAAGTGGTTCCTATTGGCATATGTATAAATCTATGAAAAAATTTTTGATTGCTAAAAAGTAAAATTCCCAATGTAAAAAAAGGAAAGTAAAAAAATATAGATTTTATATTGATGATTTTATTGTATAGGTAAGGGGATAAAATACTAAATAGTATTACAAGAGTCAGAATAATAAAAGATATAAGAAGTAGTACTGTATGAACACCTGTTTTTTCAAAAACTAGATTAAAAAAGTGGTTTATCTTTTTTATTGTAGATTTAAAAAGAGTAGTAGCAATATAGGTTAATATAAAAAATATGGCTAAATCAATTAAAAACCAAAGATGTGAAATCCATTTTCCCTCTAGAAGATAGGTATGGAGAGTTATATCATTGCCATTAAATTGTGTTAAGATATATGCTTGAAGTGAATTAAATGTTAGTGCCGTAACAATAATAGGAATAAAAATTCTTTTTATTCTAGAATCAAAAAACTTTTTAGCACCAAGTTTGTTTATGCTCATTGCTGCTAAATATCCTGACATAATGAAAAAAGATTGTAATGTAAATAGTAGTAAGAAATCAATTATAAAAGGGGCAATAGCAATATCATTAGGATGATGTATTAGCCAAGAGGCATTTGGATTAAAAACTTGTAATGTATGAATTGTTACTATCAATAATATTAAGATTGCTCTCATTGAATCAAAAAAATAGACTCTTTTTTTATTAGTTAAATTATTCATGACTCTCCTTGAAGATATGATTTCTTAGTGTTATACCCCATTGCAGCTATTGCTGTTATAAAAGCAATAGCTGTAATACTAAAAAGTCTAGTGTGAGCAAAGATACATGATAGACCATAGGCAATAATAAAAAGTACTGCAAGTTGTTTTTGACCTTTATCTCCATATTTAAATATATTGTATGTTGTGAAATAGAAGAGTAGGGGAATTAAGAGTAGACCGAATAGTCCTTGGTCAGCCCAAAGCATTGCGAAGGTATTATGTGGACCAACTGGATGATCCCAAAAGAGTGTAGAACCAAATCCTTGTCCGATAAGTGGGCTATCTCTAAACATATCTAATGCTTCATGTAGAATCTCTTTTCTTTCAATCATATCATCTGTATTTGAAGCACTATTTTCAGCAAAAAAGTCTACTCTACTTCTCATATTGTCAGTAACTTCCAATCCATATTGATTAGAGAGGTAATCTAATCCACCTGTTGATAACCATATAAAAAAGAAAATAATGATAGAGAGACTAAAAATAAGTTGTTTAGTATATAGTTTTCCTTGAAAAAAGAGAATAGTAACAATAAGAAAAAAAGTTAATAGGTTTGAGCGTGACATTGTAAAGAATAAGCCTAAAAATATTACTAATAGAAATAGAGTTCTAAATTTTTTCTCTACCATATCAATACCTAAAATTAAAAATATAATCATTGTTGTACCTGCATAATTTGCATTGGCATAAAAAGATGCTGCACGTCCTTGGATAACTTGGTACTGAGCATTAAAAGCTAATACTCCAGGATTAAAATAATCAAGCCCTAAAGTAAAAGCAACTATAGGTGCAATAAAAATTAAAGTCTTTCTTGTTGTGGTAAGATTTTTATCATCTAGGGTAAAGAGAAGAATCATATATATATATACTATAATTGCAAATATGATTATTTTAAGTAACTTAAACTCTTTCATTCCTGCTTCTGAAAAAATAAAATAGATAATATTTAGAGTAAAGAAATAGAGTAACCATAGAAAAAAGATATTATCAAGAGGTAAACGAATATTTTTTTTTCTATAATATATTAGAAGGTAACTAAAAATCAATACATCTATAAGATATGCAGGAAAAGGGAAAAAACCAGCACCAGGAAGATATATATTAAGATTTAAAAATAGAAATATTGTTAATAGTTGTATGGTTGTTTTATGCATATGATTATCTTTTTCTTTAATAAAAAGATTTATTATCTTTATAATAATAAAAGCTAAATTGTATTAAATTGAGATTTAGGTCTATTTTTTTAGTTATTTGTAATACCACAAAAATCATAAACCTCCTTATCTTCAATAGAGATATCTTTAAACTCATCGTGTGCAACTAAAAAGATAATAATATCTGCTTCTCTTAGAGCTTCTTCTATGTTAACTAAAGTAAACTCATTTGAAGCTTTTAAATTTGGCTCTACAGGTAATACATTTAATCCACTATTTATAAGAGCTCTTGTTACATAAACAGATGGGGACTCTCTTAAGTCATCAATATTTGGTTTAAATGCTAATCCCATACAGGCTATTTTTGCCTCTTTTCCATGTTTTTTTTCAAATTGGAGTGCTGCATTTTTAATTTTTTCTATTGCCCACTCTGTTTTATAGTTATTTACTTCTCTAGCTGTTCTAATGAGTTTTGCATCTTCTCCTCCAGCATGTACAATAAACCATGGGTCAACAGCAATACAGTGACCACCTACACCAACGCCTGGTTGTAAAATATTTACTCTTGGGTGACGATTAGCAAGTTGAATTAGCTCCCATACATCAATATTAAATTTATCTGAAAGAATAGATAGCTCATTTGCAAATGCAATATTTAAGTCTCTGTAACTATTTTCAGTTAGTTTTGCCATTTCAGCTGTTTTTGCATCTGTTTGAAGTACCTCTCCACTAACGAATGTTTTATAAAAATCTGCGGTAGCTTCTGTAGCCTCTTTAGTAATACCTCCCACAATGCGGTCATTTTCTACTAATTCACGCATAATTTGTCCAGGAAGAACTCGTTCAGGACAATGTGCTATATGAATTTTGTTAATATCAATACCTTTTGATAGTAAAACTTCTGCTATTTTATCTGTTGTACCAACAGGTGAAGTTGACTCTAAGATTACAATATTACCCTCTTCTAGGTAAGGAGCTATGGACTCTGTAGCAGAAAGAACATAGTCTATATTTGGAATATAGCCTTCATGAAAGGGAGTAGGGACAGCAATAATAAAAACATCAGATTTTTTAGGTTTTAAATCAGCAATCAAATTACCAGAGTTTACAGCAGTACGTACAAATGTATCTAAGTCAGGTTCTACTATATGAATATTTCCTTGATTTATTGTATCTATAGTACTCTTTACTACATCTACTCCATGAACTTTATAATTTCGGTTTGCAAGAAGTGCTGCTGTTGGTAATCCAATATAACCAAGACCTATTACACATACTGATTTTATTTGCATCTATTTTCCCCTAAGATTTGAGTATTTTTTATTAATGTACTTAATATTGTTTTTTTATATGAGGAATTATACTATCAATGTGGTTAAAATATATTAAAAAATAGTTAAGAGAATGTTAAATCATAGAAAAGACCTTGATTAAAATATATCAAAGTCTTTTGTTAGATTGTTACAGTTCATTTTTTAAAATAATGGATGTCATGCTTAAAGTAAGGAGTATAAGAATAGAGATGCTAAGTAAATTTAGTGTATCGACTGACTTAGAAGTATACTCTGCACAGTTACATGAAGCCTCATCAGTAGCACCTAAAACAGAAGAAGAGTAGATACCCATATCTTGAGTATTGTCATTATGAGTTAGATTAATATTAGCAATCTGTCCTTGACTGTTAGCATTAGAATCTAAACTATTGTCTGAACCTTGATTAGCAGAGGTGATATGGTAGTTATTAGGTAGATTAGAGAACTCAATACAGTAACTTCCTGCTAATAGATTAGTAAATTGATAATAGCCATTACTATTGGTAGTTGTGTGTATAGTAGAGCTTCCACTACATGTTGCGTTGTTGTATAGATTTACTACTATACCATTAATACCTGTCTCATTAGAATCTTGAATACCATCTCTATTGCTATCAATCCACACTCTATCTCCTAGTGTATAGCGATTAGATAATACAACAGAATTATTATGATACAGACCCATATCTTGAGTATTGTCATTATGAGTTAGATTAATATTGGTAATTTCTCCTTGACTATTGGCATCAGAGTCTATACTATTATCTGAACTTTGATTTGTTGAACTAATACGATAGTTATTTGGTAAGTTCGAAAATTTAATACAGTAAGCCCTTGCTGTTAGATTTGTAAACTGGTAAATACCATTACTATCGGTAGTTGTTTGTGCAATATATCTACCTTCACATGTTGCATTATTATAGAGATTTACTGTTATGTTACCAACTCCTCTTGTCTCATTAGCATCTTGAATACCATCTCTGTTGCTATCGATCCATACTCTATCTCCTAGTGTATAGAGATTAGATAATATCACAGAACTATCATAGTATAGACCCATATCTTGAGTATTATCATTATGAGTTAGATTAATATTGGTAATTTCTCCTTGACTATTTACATCAGAATCCAAGCTGTTATCTGGACCTTGATTATTTAAGCTAATATAGTAGTTATTTGGTAAGTTCAAAAATTTAATACAGTAAGTACCTGCTACTAGGTTTGTAAATTGGTAGCTACCATTACTATCGGTAGTTGTTTGTGTATAATAGCCACCTTGACATGTTGCATTATTATAGAGATTTACTCTTACTCCACTAACTCCTCTTGTCTCATTAGCATCTTGAATACCATCTCTGTTACTATCGATCCATACTCTATCTCCTAGTGTATAGAATGATAAAGGTTTAAACCCAATATCAAAGCTATGATTATTATGTCCAGCTATAGGAATATTTAACTCTTTTATGACTACTTTAGCACTATTATTATTTAGAACACCATTACTATCATTAAGACTTTTATCTACTCCTTCTCCTAGATTAACTTGAGTAAGCTCTCTTCCATTTAATATACTTTGTCTAGAATTTCCAGAGATATTTGGGATATTAATATAGCAATGGTTAGGATTATTTTCTTCTAAATCATTAACAGCATATTTATGACTTGCTGTTGAGATATTATTTGGGTTATTACTAAAGAGGTAGTTCCCATTATTATCTGTAATAGCTTTATAGATGGTGTTATCACAAATTAGAGATATATGCAGACCTTTAATGCCTGTTTCATTTGCATCTTGAATACCATTTGCATTGTCATCAAACCAAACTCTATCACCTATTTCAATAGGTGCAGTATCAGTGATTAGTTCAATGTCTCCCATTCCATTTGCTTTCCAACTTAAACCATTACCTTTGGTCATTGCTGTAGCATACCAGTTATCGATAGAACCATTATTTAGATTGAAGGTATGAACACCTTGAGAGTCCCAATGAACCCTTTTATCACCTGTAGGATTTTCAGGATGAGGGTCAATAACTGTTGCTAATAGCTGGTCACTTCCTTTTAAAATAGCCAAAGCTCCATTAGATGACTCATGAGCTCCACCTACTCCAAAATCATTAAAAAATTCATGAATAGGTGTAGGAGGAGTTGTGTAACTAAATGCTGGATTTGGTGAATAGTTAGTTAAACAATTATTTGTACCCTCCAGACTATATATACCATTTTGATAACATACTTTTAATAACTCTCCTGCAACAAAAGCAACTTCATCTGTACTATTTGCATCTAATATAGCAGGGTAGTTAAATACAGCTGATTGAGCAGCATGTCTATCTAAAAAAGATAAATAGATATTGTTATGTTTATCAAATTCAATATCACTTAAAATAGGTTCTGCATAGTAGTGGAATATGGAACGATTATCATCTACATAGTTATCTTCCCATGGGTGCCAACCTCGAAGCTCTTTTGAGTAGTTTAGGTCAAAAGAGAACACTTGTTCAAATCCGTTCTCTGGATGGGCTAAATTGAACTTTAAGACAGATGCAGATAAATCATCTTTTGACTTAGATGTACTAGCATCACAAATAGTACCTAAATAACCTGCCCCCTCATGTATCTTTAATGCCCATGGTCTAAGTTCGCCATTTTTACAAGTAGGAACATTTACTAGATTTTCAATTAAGTATTGATTGATAGTTCTATTTGACGATAGAAGAGTAGTTGTATCTTTAGATATATCAATAGATATAAGTCCTTTTTGGTGTAGATTAACTAACCAAAGTGTACGGTTATTTTCATCTATGTCAATTCCACCATAAGAGATTTTACCTACTTTAGCATAAGCATCAAAATCTACATTTGGAGTGGTTGGAGAGTCGGGTAGGGTATAATTTGAGTTAGTTGTTCTATCTATACTACCTAAGTCGATTGCTATATTGCTGTTTGAAGGAGTATCTCCTTGAATAGAAAAGTTTTCAACTTTATTATCGTTGGTACTATTGTTAGAGTAATCTACAATATAGATTGTTGAGGGATTCTCTTTAAATCCAATATGACGTTGAAGCATACTAGATACAAATAGACGTTTTTTATTTTTTTGATACGCTTTTCCCCAAATCGAACCGAGTACATTTTTGCTAATTGTAAAAAGAGGTTTTGGACCAGTTCCTGGTTGAGCATGTAATCCAATTGCAGGGATACTAACTGTAGAATAGTTACTGTTCATCCCTGTCGAGTCATATTTAATAAATTGAAGACTTTGTAAATCACTACCCATATAAGTACCATTTTGTTGAATATTACTGACATAAATAGGATTTGTAGTTGCTGAGTAATCATCTGGATTATAGAGAGCGAAACTAATATTATTCTCTCCATTTTTAACAAATTGAACACTATTATGTAAACCAAAACTCTCTTGCAAATAGCTTGGAATATTTGAAAATTCAATTCTAGAATCTTGTGTTACATTTAAGTTCCATGTACCATTACTGTCTGTAGTAGTACTAATATTATCTGGGTAGGCAGTTATCTTTATATTCGCTACCCCTAATTCATTTAAATCTTTTTGACCATAAGTGTTGAGTTCTAGTGTACCCCCAATATTTCTTACTGGCAAGTCCTGAAACACTTGACCACCTATTTCCGCAAATAATAATGTATTTAGTAAAAGTAATAAAACTAATTTTAACATAAATAAACTCCTTTTGTTTTATTATGAATTATACATAATTTAAATTATTATTTAATTTAAAAAAACATTTATTAATGTAAAATAACGTTTATACTCTATTTTTAACATAAAATGTGTGTAAAATTAGCTACTTTTATCAATAGAAGATAGGATATTATGATTTAAGTATCAAATTATATTTTTGTGGAAGTTTAAAAAGAAAGGAAAAAATTAATTTTCTTTAATTTAAAAGTTATTTTTTATAATATTTCGTTTTAGCATTTTTTGACAGGTTCTACTTTTTAAAAAATGCTCAAGTCTTCTAAGGTCTCGCATTCTATGTGCATCACTTCCAATAAAATCAACAAGCCCATGTTTCATTAATTGATGTGCCATATTAGCAGTCGATTTAGAGTGATTATAGAGAGATTTAGCATTAACTTGAAAAAGAACACCTAAGGTTTTCAATTGTTTATATGCTTCTATATCATTGTTTAAATAGCGATAACGTTCTGGATGAGCTAGAACAGGTATATACCCTTTCTTTAATAGAGTATAAATAACCTCCTCTAGAACAATGGGTTTGGTTATATAGTCTGTTTCAAAGAGGACATAGTGTTTCATAAATGTTAATAGGTTTCCATCTTCTATTAAATTTAAAAAATGGATATCAAGATAGTACTCTGCTCCAGCTTCTAATTCAATATCAATCTCTTCATCTTTAAGGGCTTCTTGAACACTATAAAGTTTTTCAGAAATAATCTCTCTATTATTAGGGTAGTAGTCGCTAATAATATGAGGAGTTGTTATGAGTTTAGTATACCCCAAGAGGTGAAACTGTTTAATAAGGTCTAGAGACTCTTTTAAGGTTTGTGCTCCATCATCTATGCCTGGAAGTAGATGAGAGTGAATATCAACCTTAAAAGGGTTAACTTCTGCTTTATAGGATTTTGGTTTAAAGAGAGATTCAAAAAACATTATTCATACTCATAGCTATATCCATAGCCATACTCCCCATCTTTGTCTTTAGATGCATTAAGAATTAAGCCAACATTTTTAAATTGATGTTTCTCGATTATTAACTCTAATGTTTGAATAAACTCTTTTTTTGCATAATCCTCTCTAATAATAATTAAGTTTAAATCACTATATTGCATAAGTGTTTTAGTGTCACTAACAATACCTATTGGTGCTGTATCAATAATAATATATTCATACTCTTCTCGAACTTTATTAAGAAGAGCAGGTAACTGTTTCGAGAGGACAAGTTCAGAGGGATTAGATGGAATTGGTCCAGAAGGTATAATATCTAAATTAGCAAACTCTGTTGCATAAATAATCTCCTCTAAGCTACACTCTCCATTTAAAAAATTACTAATTCCTTGGTCATTTGATAGAGCAAAAAACTTATGAAGACTTGGTTTTCTAAGGTCAAGGTTAATTAAAAGAGTTTTATATTTAGCCATCTCTAAAATAGTTGCTAAATTAGAGGAAATAGTACTTTTTCCTTCATTAGCAACAGTAGAAGTGATTAATATTACTGTACCCTGAGACTCTTGACTTTTTAATTGAAGATTTGTTCGTAAGGTTCTAAATGCTTCTGTAAATGGTGATTTTGCAACTTGATGAACATGTATACTATTCTTTTTTTGTTTTTGATAAGGAATTGTTCCATAAATCGGTAGCAGAGTTTGCTCCTCTATATCTGTTTTATTTTTAATATAAGCATGTCTTGAATTTCTGAAAAAAGCTAATAGAGAACCTAAAATGAAACCAAATATAGCTCCTAGTAATATAATAAAAGTACGTTTAGGTTTAATAGGTCTATTTGTAGTATAGGCAGGGTCAATAATTTGATAGTTAGAGAAGGTTGCTAACTGTAAAATTTTATTTTCAGCTTGTTTTTTTAAGAGATACTCATACATTTTAGATTTAACTTCATAGTTTCTCTTAATATTAACCAACTCCCTCTCTTTTGATGGAAGGGATTTCATATCTTCTTCATAAGTCTGTTTACGTTTTAGTAAGCTATTGTTTTCATACTCAATATCTTGACGAAGACTACCAAGGTTATAGATAATTTTATTGTGAAATGATGAAATTTGTTTACGCAGTACTTTTAATTTTGGATACTCATCAGTATACTCTTGAGTTAAAGTCTGCTCTTCTAATTGAGCATTTTGTAATTTAGTAATTAAGTTTAAAGTACTTTGGTCTCCTAACTTAGAGATAGAGGGTGCTATGGCATCAAGATTATAATTGTTTTTCACGAAATTAATTAAATTTATAATCAATTTCTTTTTTAGTTTATTTTCAGATATCTCTACCTCAATATCACTAAGCTTTTTAATGTAGAGCCTAGCCTCTTCTGATGGTTTTGCAATGTTTTTAGAGACTTGAAGATCTTCTAATTTTTTTTCTGATTGTTTGAGTTCATCTTTTATATTATTTAGCTCTTTTACAATAAAGTTTAAGGTTCTAGCATTTTGTCTATTTTTACTTTCAATACTATATTTGATAAAACTTTTTGTTAATGCATCAATATATAAACTTGCTCGTTTAGGAATAGTATCTTCAAATGAAATTTTAATAAGGGAGGTATCTTTTTGTAGTTGAGAAACGTTGAGTTTATTTCGTATGAACGTTTCAAAAATGTGTCTTGTATCTGTACCATTGAGTGTAAAAGATATAGGTTCTGAAATGTTTGATTTTTTATGGATAATAATTTCCATATATTGATTTTTAATGATTTTATTAAATTGATTATTTTCAATAGTTTTGAAAACAAATCCTTCTTTTTTGAAAATCATTTTTTTGAGTTTTTCTTTATATGAGCGTTGATAACTAAGTGTAAAACCTTTTTTAGTAGGTGTTAAAGTAATTTTTTTTCCTAAAATTTTAGGGTTTAAAATTTTAATCTGTTCCACTTTTATAGGTGCATCATCTTGAAACAACTCTACTGTTCTATGATTCTTTTTTTTAAAGTATTGTATACTAAAATCTACAGCTTGTAATGCCATTTTATTAATTTTATAAGTTTTTAGAAGCGTAATCTCTTCTTTAACATTTTTTGCATTATCTGTAGAGGTTACACTATTTACAATATCATCAGTTTTTGATTTCTGATGAGATTTTACCTTTAGAATAGAGTACGATTGATAGATAGAAGGTTTCTGATAAGCGTACATATATGCCAATATCGTGGTTAGCATAGTTATAAAAAGAATTGACCATTTATAGTTTTTTAAGACTTTTAAAATATCAATAATTGTTAACTCTTTTTTTACTAAATTGGTAGAGTTTGTTGAGTGCATTAATTATCCTCTTTAGTTAGTTTGACAAAAACTTAATATTAACAAATGGTTGAAGAATATTGCTAATGAGTCTAAAGACAGGACTAATTTCATTAACTTGTGTATTGAATGCCTTCATTCCATTTGGCATGACATAGACAATATCATTAGGTTTAATCATCAGGTTAGCAGAGATGATAGAGTGAATATCTGTTAAACTTACTATAGTTGAAGTAACTTCTGAATTTCCTGTTTTTCTCATCACTAAAATAGAGTCTCTGTTTGCTTGGTCTGTTAAATCTCCAGCTTTAGCCAATACTTGTAGTAGGGGTAGCTGTTCATTATCTAGTATAATTTCTCCAGGTGATTTTACTTCTCCTATAACATAAGCTCTTTTATTAATAACCTCTAGATGAATATCAGGCTTTTTTAAATATACTTTATAAGCTTCTGTTAATGCTGCTTCTGCCTCAGGTTGTGTGAGACCCCCTAGATGAATTTTTTTAATTAGAGGAAGTCGAATATCTCCTTTTGAATCTATAAGAAGTCCACGTTCACTCTGTGCATAAGCAGGATTAATTGAACTTAGTTCAGGGTGTTTATAGATAATAATGGAGAGTCTATCGTGTGGTTGTATTTTATACTCAAAATCTACATTTTTTAATGTGGTAGTGGTGGTTTTTGATTTTGAAGGATGTGTTTTGTTAAATAGTATGTAGTCATCTTTTGTACTACAACCAGATAAAGCTATAATGACTGCTAATAAAAAATATTTCATCTGTTAATGTCTCCATGAGTTAGGGATATAATAAAAGAATAATAGCAAAAAATATGTAATAATTTGTTAAAAATTATTTTAAAATTAAAATTACAACTCAAAAAACTCTTTTAATCTAAAATTAGCTGATTTTGGTTAAAATTCAAACTGATGTACTAATATTTAAAGAAGGCTATAAGATGAATTTAACACATTTAGATGAGCAAAATAAACCTAAGATGGTTGATGTTTCAGATAAAGATGAGACAACACGTGTTGCTGTTGCTTCTGGAATTATAGAGGTAACACCTCAAGCCTATGAAGCAGTAGTAAATAATGCAACCAAAAAGGGTCCAGTTTTGCAAACAGCAGTGATTGCTGCGATACAAGGTGCAAAACAGACAAGTACATTAATTCCTATGTGTCATCCACTGCTACTCTCTTCAATTAAAACAGATATTGAGGAGTTACCTGAACTACCAGGATTTAAATTGACATTGAGTGTAAAATTAAAAGGTAGAACAGGGGTAGAGATGGAAGCATTAACAGGCGTGGGAATTGGTCTTTTAACGATTTATGATATGTTAAAAGCCATTGATAAAGGAATGATTATTAAAAATATACAATTAGAGAATAAATCAGGAGGAAAATCAGGTGATTTTAGACGATAAATGTAGCGAACGACCAGAGATTGAGTACCCATGTGAATGGGGGTATAAAATTATAGGAAGAGATAAAGATTCATTAGAAGCAGTCATTGGTGAAGTTATGGGTGAAAGAGAGTACACTCAGCGAGATGGAAATAGCTCCAGTAAAGGCAATTTTCATTCACTCAACATGAGGTGTCAAGTTGAATCAGAAGAGGACAGAAATAGTATCTTTAAAGCTTTTCAAGACCATTCTGATGTGAAAATGGTTATGTAAGCAACTCCATTTTTTTCTTGGAATCAATAGAGCCTATCTCACGGGCTTTATGGAGTAGTACCTTTTGAGTTAAGAGTGCTACAATCATAGATAAAATAACATAAATAAGGAAAAAATAGAGTCCTACTTGTATCTCTGCATGGGTCATCTCTCCTCCATTTGTAGTAATGTAGACTAAAAATGTTGCGACAACAAATACATCTAACATAGACCATTTTCCTAAGTGTTTAAAGAAATTGACCAATTTAATACTCCATGATTTATCATAAAATAGTAGTGTAAAGGTAAGTGTTAAACTCTTTAGTAGAGGTAAAGTGACTGAAAAGAGAAGAATGGTTAGTGCTACAGCTATCTCTCCTGAGTCAAAGAGTTTAGAGATAGAACCAATAATTCCTTTGGATTCAAAAGAGAGAATGACATCGCCTAAGTACTCTACATTTTTATGAATAGTGACCATCAATATAGGATTTATAAGACCATAAATAAGTGCAATAAAGGTTGAAAAACTAAGGGTCATAGCAGCACCTCTTAAACTACAAGTAAATGAAAGTAGAGTGACTCCTCCTAGAGTTAGAAGAAAGTAGTAAAAGTAGTTTTTACTTTTTCTATTGGCTTGTTTTTCCATATATTGGAGTTTGGTTAACTTCTCTTTAGTCTCATTTTTAACAAGTCCTAAGGATATGGCAGAGGTTAAAGCATCTATCTTTTCAGAGGCTAGACCATGTGCATCAGACATTTTAGCAATTTGACTGGTTTTCTCTTCATAGACTTTTGCCTCTTTATAGGTCATATATCCAAAATAACTCATTATACTTAGTAGGGTTAATATTAGTATGATTTGTAATATTTTTAATAGTTTCATTTTTTATACTCCCTTATTTTTATTTTCTCTATTTTTTGATTATGACAATTTATTTATTATATAACTCTAAAATATTGATTTTATTTTGATATTTAAACCACTAATTAATCGAAAAATTGATAAACTGTTAATAAATAATAAATAATAATAATGGGAAGTTTTTGTGCAAAGTAATCAATATTCAGTAAAAGTATTTGAGACAACCATTACAGATGAAACAGAGTTTAAAGAGTTTTTTGAGGTTAATTATACTCTGTTTAAAGACCATCTCATCTTGATAAAGGGTGAGATGAGTGATGATATTAAAAAATATCTACAGGATAAAAAGTTACAATATCTTCAAAATATTAACTTACCTAAAGGACGTTCCCGAAAAGCATTAGAGAAAGAGTTTCAGATTTTAGAGGCAGAGGCAGCGATTAATAAACAGATAGCTGAAGCAGAGCTCAAAAAACTTTCAAATAAGTTACAAAATAATTTAACTGTTTTAGATGATAGAGTACGTAGTGGTCATGAACTCAATATTGACGGAGACCTATTATTGTTAAATCGTGTCAATAGTGGTGCGACTATCAATACAACAGGAAATTTAATTATTACTCAGGTGGTTGAGGGTGCTATTCGGTGTCATGGAAACTTTATGATGTTAACAGCTTCACCAAAAGCAAACATTGTTTTTCATGATGTCGAGGTTGATAATTCACTACTTGAAGATAGACTAAATCGTGTTGAGTTAAAAAATAATGAAATAATCATAACACCTGTATTAAAAAAGGAGATAAATTGGGCATTGTAATAGCAGTTATAAGTGGTAAAGGTGGTGTTGGTAAAACAACAGCAACAGCAAACCTTGGCTTAGGTATAGCATTAAATGGTAAAAAGTGCGTAGTTGTTGACTTTGATATTGGTCAACGTAACTTAGATATGATTTTAGGTTTAGAGAACCGTGTTGTTTATGATATGGTTCAGGTTATGGATGGTGAAGCCAATTTAAAACAAGCACTTATCAAGAGTAAAGTAAATTCTAACTTACACTTCTTAGCCGCATCTCAAACGAAAGATAAGTCGGTACTTGACTCTAAAAAAGTTGAAAAACTTATTAGTGATTTAAAAGAGGAGTTTGACTTTGTTCTTTTAGACTCTCCTGCTGGAATTGAGAGTGGATTTGAACATACGATTGAGTTTGCTGATGCTGCTATTATTATAGTCAATCCTGAAGTCTCTTCTATTCGTGATGCAGATAGAGCGATTGGTATATTAGACTCCAAATCAGCAAAGGTTAAAAATGGTGAAGAGGTACTTAAGTGGTTGGTTATTAACCGTATTGTCGCTGATATGGTTGAGAGTGGTGAGATGCTAAGAAGTGAGGATATTTTAGAGATTTTAGATATTAAGCTTATTGGAAAAATACCTGAAGATAAAGGGGTTATTGATGCTTCTAACCAAGGAAAACCTGTCATTTTAGATAAAAAATCGATAGCTGGTCAAGCATATGCACGTATTGCTGCTCGTCTGTGTGGTCAAAAGGTTGACATGAAAAATGTTGAGATTTCAGATGCTGGACTCTTTAAAAAAATAGCGGGGATATTTAAATAATGTTTAGTTTTTTTGGTTTTGGAAAGAAGAAGAGTGCCTCCGTTGCTAAAGATAGATTGACCATTGCTATTATGTCCGATAGAGACCGTACCAATGGATACCCTTTTATGGATGAGATGAAAGCAGAAATTATGGAAGTGGTTAAAAGGTATGTCGGTGTTAAGGGGGTTGAAATTAGAAAAGAGGTTGATGGCGATATAGAAGCTCTCGCCATTGAGGTTGAGCTTGATAAAAATGCCAAGTAGGCATTTTTAATTTGTTAGGCTAGAACTTCTGGAATTCTAATAGTTTGACCAGGGTAGATGAGGTCAGCATCTTTAATTACTTCGATGTTTGCATCGACAATATGTGTATATTTACTTCCATCATCATAAAATTTTGTAGCAATAGCCCATAAACTATCACCCTTCTCAATAGTATAGAAAATCTCTTCTGGAATCTCTCGTACATTCTCTTCTGAAATCTGCTCCATAGTAACTAGCTGGTCTGCATTGACATGTGCAATACCTTCAATATTTCCAGCAATCAAGATAACCTTTTCACGGGTAGGATAGTCTTGAGCAATACCTGCTAGAGTTACAGTGTCTCCATCTACTTCAACGCTTAAACCATCAACAGGAAGTCCATCAAAACTAGTCTCAATCTCCTCTTTTACAGCTGTTGCATTATCCTCTCCTTTACCGAGTACTTTTTTACCCGCATCTGACATAAAATCAAAAAATCCCATAGTGTTTCCTTTTAAATGTAAGTTTGTTACAAATTATTATATTCTAATAGTCTTAAAAAGCTCTTTTATGACTCTTTAAGAATTCTTGGTAGGGTAATTCCTGTTTGACTTTGGTATTTTCCTTTACGGTCAGAGTAGGTTGTTTCGCACTGCTCATCACCTTGTAAAAATAGTACTTGTGCTATTCCCTCATTGGCATAGATTTTGGCAGGAAGAGGAGTTGTGTTGGAGATTTCAATAGTAATATGCCCTTCAAAACCTGGTTCAAAGGGAGTTACATTGACAATAATTCCACAACGTGCATAGGTACTTTTTCCAAGACAAATTGCCAATGTATCTGTAGGCATTTTAAAATACTCAACAGTACGTGCTAAAGCAAATGAGTTTGGTGGAACAATGCAGATATCTCCTTTAAAATCAACCACATTATTTTCATTAAAATCTTTAGGGTCAACTACCTCTGCATTGATATTGGTAAAAATTTTAAACTCATCACTTACTCGAATATCATATCCATATGAGCTAAGTCCATAAGAGACGACACCTTCTCCTTTTAGTGCTTCACAAAAAGGGGTTATCATCTCTTCATTAAGTGATTTTTCTCGTATCCAGCTATCTGCTTTTAAGCCCATCTATTGCCTTTATAAATAGTTTTTAAAATTATAAACGAATCACTCTAATTTTCGCATTAGATTTTAGTTTGTTCATAAAATCTTTTGAAGCCTGAACTCTTTTGCTCTGCATCCATTTAGTAAAAACAGCATTTTTAACAGCTTCAAATCCACTCTGTCTACTCCCTTTAGATTTTACAAAGTATGCTATAAAACCTTTTCCTGTGTTGATAGGTTTTGTAAAGCTATTTTCAGGTGTTTGTTGAATTAAGTTTAAGAGTGCAGGGCTCATCTCATCAGAACTTGCTAAAATACTTTTTTTTGTAACACCTTTAATTGGTTTCATTGGGTTAGAGATAGACTTTTTTAGTAGCTTCACTGAGTCACTTTGGTAGAGAACTAAACTCATCTGTATTGGAGCAGAATCGAACTCCTCTTTGTGTGTATTGTAGTATGTTTTTAGTTCTGCATCACTCGGTCTATCAATAGTAGAGAGGATATACTCTTGAAAAAAACGATCTTTTTGAAGCTCTAATTTAATCTGTTTAAGATACCCTTCCCATGTTAACCCTTGTTTTTCTAACAGTTTTTTCATCTGAGAAGTTGTCATATGTTTAGCTCTAGCAATAGCTTCTACTTTTTGTTGAACCTCTTCATCACTAATTGTGATACCTGCATTTACGATTGCTGCTTTCTCTAATCTATCTCGAATGAGCATCTCTACGGCTGCCTCTTTTGAGATTTTTAGGTTCTGTTGTACTGCTTGAATCTCAATGGTTGTAATAGCTTGTCCCTCTACATCAATGGCAATAGCATCAATAATCTGTGCTTCAGAGCCAATTATACAGAAGATAAGAAGTGAAAGGAGTTTGTTCATTATATTAGTCCAATTATTTTTATAATGATTATATCTAAATAGCATTATAAAACAAATTAATAATAAAAGTGTAACCTAACACTTGACATATTGTCACTTTTTATCTATAATATCCCTAATCGTATAATTAAATTAGGAGTAAATATGTCTTTAAAAATGAAACATCTTATGGAGGCAACAGGAGAGAGTAAGTCAACCATACTCTTCTATGTCAAAGAGGGGTTACTGCCAGAGCCTCAAAAGCCAAAACCAAATCTACACCTTTATGATGAGTCTTGTATCAATATTATAAAATTTATTAAATAT
>Ga0256832_1000835_pt1 | contig 20431 bp, 14 predicted proteins | sample 134614metaG_FD_190534 | JGI IMG/M metagenome (GOLD analysis project Ga0256832, IMG submission 190534) | Hydrothermal vent microbial communities from Lau Basin, Pacific Ocean - 134-614 | ecosystem: Environmental > Aquatic > Marine > Hydrothermal vents | place: Pacific Ocean: Lau Basin | collected...
CCAAAATTCATCACAGGCGACCAAATGCCCGTACAGATTAAGGGTGGCATTGGCTTCAACAATAAGGCTTGCTCCCTGACAGAAGGCAATCTCCACCCCTTCTTCTATCGTCAGTGTAGCACCTGAATGCACGACGATGTCACCGGAGGTGAGATGCCCATTGTTGCCGGTATTGGCGGCTGTCCAGGTTTGGTCGGTGGTGATGTCGGTCGTGACACAAGGATCTTGGTAATCAAAGTTAAAGTGAAAACCCGTGTAAATAGTACCACAGGACTCTATTAACATCTCAAGGCGGTATGTTCCGGATTCAGGAAGATCAAAACAAACCTCTTGAGGAACATCAGTACTGAAAATTAAAATATCATCTTCAACCACGTCTGAGTTCTCTTTGTATATAGTTAACGAAAAATCGGATATACCCTGCGCATTGGCACAGGAAAAGTCATAACATTCAGGGTTATAATTAAGCGTAAAACAGACCTCATTATCCGCACAGGACTCCTGTTGTTCAAACTCTAAAAAATCACATAACTCCAAATTGTCGATAACTACATTTGTTCTGCCCTGAAATGCCGAATTATCAGTTTCACCTCCATTTTGAAGTGCCTGAACTCCATCTCCAAGTGAAAATCCAACGTATTCATAGGATTTAACGGCCGTAGGAAGTAAAATTTTATGAAGAGAACAATCACTATTGTCCGCAAGGGTAAATGTTAAAGAATTTCCTAACAAGTTTAAGATAGGATTAGAGGTTGATGCCAATTCTGTATGGGAACCTCCAAAATAAAAATTCGTAGATAAATCTCCTAACGAATTATAGTCTAACACATAAGCATCAAAGCTTAATACTGAAAATTTGGTTGGAGAATAATCAAGTAGAGGATTAGTAGTTATTGGAGTTCCACTAGCACTAGTATTAGTTCCGTCCCCTGAGTAAGAGAATAACCACAGAGCAGAATTCCCTCCACAAGATTCTGCATTTGGAATACAATCATAGTGAAGTAAAGGCTTCTCTGCCCCCAAGTTGTCCTGTGGGCTAAAATTACTCCACTCAGGAATACAATCATAGGAAGTTTCACTACAATCACTTGCATCACAAGGGGAGTTTTCAAAATCACCATTCGCAAATTGTGGAGTTTGGCCATTAAGCATTACCCCCCCCATAATAACAATGTAATTACGTAAAATACTTTTTTCTTCATTTTATTAGTTTTAAAATAGGGCTTGTAGCTGCAAGCCCTTGGTTATTAAATATTTTTTGCGGCTGACAAGATAGAAGAAATATTTTGGAACACAAAACAATTTTTTTTCAAAAGTCAGGTTTTCAAGTAAGATGGTGATTTAATTCGTTGATTTCGTGGGATATATGATTTTGTTTTTCTTTAACAATACCCCCTCTTTTCCGACATGATTTACATGATTTTTTGCTTTGCAAAATTCCTGCTGCTGCCTTGAGTTTTTTATGAGAAAATCCTGTGATTGACTGTTAAATTAATGCAATACTTAATTCCGAATATAAAAAGACAATGATTTAAGAATAGGAGGCGTTCTATGTTTGTTGAGGAATTCTACACGGTTTTTCACAATACAGAACACCTAAGTAATGGATAAAAAAAAATTACTCAAACGCTTATTACTCATCTTTGGGAGCTTTCTTCTGGCAGCGGTGCTGGCACTTACAATTATCACCAGCGTATATCGGGAAAAAATCGGGAAAAAGATTATCTATGAAATCAACCAAAGCATCACCTCTGAGTTGAGCGTTGAGGATTTCGAACTATCCTTTTTTCGTTCGTTTCCGAATCTTGGAGCAGACCTTAAAGGAGTTGTGCTGAAGGACAATAAAGAGGGTATTTTACTTGAGGCAAAGGTGCTTTCCGTTCGCATTGGGCTATTTGGCTTAATCAAAGGAGACATTTCCGCCAAATCCATTCTCGTGGAAGACGGTGCTGTGACGATTGAAATATCCAAATCGGGCAGAGCGAATTACGATATTTTCGTAGAAAGTGAAGAAGAAGGGTCATCAGGGCAATCCTCCTCCGAAATCTCCATCAAAAAAGCAATACTGCGCGACATGGAGTTCATCTATTCCGATGCCTCGCAAAAACAGGACATGATGTTTACCGTCCGCGAAATGGTGCTAGCCGGAGAGTTCTCCAACCGGCAATTCTCACTAAAGACGAATGCCGATATTGTCTCCAATTTCGTTGAGTTGGACGAGTACAGATACCTGAGCGGGAAGTCAATTGCCTATGATGCCAGAGTTTTTGTAGATTTGGAGCAGTCGCTGTATAGAATGGAAGATGTCCGTCTGGAGTTGGAATCTAATATCTTTGATGTAAAGGGTAGCATTCAGCAAAAGCCGAAGGCAACGGAGTACGACCTGAAATTCACGGGAAAAGATGTCAGTCTAGCGTCAATGTCGGAGATGTTGCCTCCTGAATACTTGAGGCAATTGGGCAACCTGAAAAGCAGAGGCGAAGTACTGGTCAATGCCACCGTCAAAGGAGAATCCTCCAAGCGTAAAAACCCTAAAATAATCGCTGATTTATCACTCGAAGGGGGGCGAGTGCGGACTGAAAAAATGGAGGGAAAGCTAAAAGATGTATCTTTCAAATGCCACTTTGATAACGGCAAAAAACAAAGGGGTAGCACTTCCGTTTTTGAGATAAGCAACTTTAAGGGGTATTACAATAACGAGTTGTTGGAATTTGATTTTGGTATGAAAAATCTCGATGATCCCCGCATTGACTTCGAGATGGATGGGGTCATTCCCATGCAAATGGTATATGGCTTTATTAATGATGAGAGGGTGTCAGATGGAGATGGCGAAATTGAAATTAGCGACTTAAAGCTAAAAGGCAGATACGCAGACATGACCAATATGCGCCGGATTGGCAGAGTTGATATGGGTGGCGTTATTGTTTTTGACGACGCATCTCTGACCATTAAAAAAGAGGAAATTACACTTGATAGAGGGAAATTGACTTTCAAAGACAACGAAATCCGGGTAGACAAACTCAAGCTTGAAGGAGCGGGGAGTGATGTAAGATTCGACGGTACGGTGCATAATTTCGTGCCCGTACTCTTCTCAGATTCCATCAATTCCAACCGCGCCAATCTGGAGTTTGATGCCCATCTAGACGCCACCGAGTTAGACATTGACCGGCTGATGAACCTATCGCTCGTATCGGATGAGACCAATGACGTGGAAGAAATCGACTCTCTCTCGCGGGCACGCACCGAGAAGCGCGAGAAAATAACCGATTATCTGAGTGGAAAATTTCGAGCTACTTTTAAAGCTTTTAATTACGATAAAATTGAGGGCGAAAATTTTGTCGGTAACCTCCTCTTTGATGACAAAATAATGACCATAGACGGCAGAGCAGAGGCGATGGAAGGCCTTATCAAAATAGACGGAAAAATGAACTTTGAAGGCAGCCCACACCTGACTACAAAAGTCATCTGCCGGAATATCGATGCCAAAGAATTTTTTAGACAAACCAATAATTTTGGTCAAACAGTACTGACGGATAAGCATCTCGAAGGGAGCCTGAACACTCGTATGTATATCGAAGCCTTTTGGGATGAGAAAGGGGCGTTTTTGACGGATAAACTCCATGTATTGGCTGAAGTAAAGGTAAAAGAGGGTGAATTTAAAAATGCAGAATTACTTAAAGACCTCTCCAGTATTGTCAAAGTTAAAGACTTGCAGCGGATAAAATTTTCAGAAATGAAAAACTATCTGGAGGTCAAGAACAGCCGGATTATCATCCCGGTAATGTACATCCAAAATAGTGCCATGAACCTCACTTTTAGCGGTACACATACGTTCGACAACGATATTGAATACTACCTGAAAGTAAATGCCGGACGGGCAATAATAGACAAATTTAAAGCTTACAACCCGGCTTTGCAGCCCAAAAAGTCATCACAAAGAGGATTGTTCAATATTTATCTTAAATTTACGGGAAATATCGATAATATCCAATACGCAACGGCTAAACGAGATACCAAAAAAGAGTTTGAATACAGCGAACTTCGCAAAAAACGAATTCGACAAAAATTGCAAAAGATATTTGAAGATGAGGAGGCCATGCCTGTCTTGGGGACGGCGATAACGACTGATAGTGCCCCCTCTGAGGATTATACCCCTATTGATGACACTACGGAAGAAGAAGAAGACGACGATAGTGGTTTTTTGGATTGGGAAAGGGAAGGGGGGAATGAGAATTGAAAATGCTGACAGACGTAGTCTCGTCAGTATAGAATGAGAATCTGAATTAGAATCTGAATTAGAATCTGAATTAGAATCTGAATTAGAATTAGAATGCCTGCATCACGACCAACGGGAGGGATGAGAATTAGAATAAAAAAGTGGTGAGTGGTGCGTAGTAAGAGTCGAAATGAGAATGAAAATGGGAATAGTCCTTAGCGCTCCTTTGCGGGAATAAAATGATAGAATGTGTGAATAATAGAATGGGAGACGGAGGGACGGAGAGACTGAGGGACTGGGGGACTCTTTGCGAACTTTGCGTGAACCTTAGCGCTCCTTTGCGGGAATAAAATGATAGAATGTGTGAATGATAGAATGATAGAATGTGTGAATGATTGAATGTGAGAATGTGAGAATGTGTGAATGATTGAATGATTGAATGATTGATTCTTGGCGTTCTTTGCGTGAACCTTAGCGCCCCTTTGCGGGAAATGATTGGATGATTGAATGATAGAATGAGAGACGGAGGGACAGAGAGACTGAGAGATTGGGGGACTCTTTGCGAACTTTGCGTAAACCTTAGCGCTCCTTTGCGGGAATAATGGGAATGGGAATTAGAATGGGAATGAGAAATGAGTAGCGAGCGTCAAAACTTATAATCTAAAAAACAAGGAACACCAAACACCAAAGAAGAAACAAATAAAAAACAAAAAAATGTGGCACGAAGCAACAGTGTTGAGAATTGACCGGCAGTCGCCAAATACGCGGTTGTTCACGCTAATGGTTTTGGATGATTTCATGTTTCAGTTCAAGCCGGGGCAATTTATTACGCTGGACTTGCCCATACACGAAAAAAGGCGCTTGCGCCTGCGCTCTTACTCCATTGCAAACATTCCAAATAAAGAAAATATCCTACAACTATCCATTACCAAACTCGAAGGAGGGAAAGGAAGTTCTTACTTGTTTGATGAGGTAAAAGAGGGACATATCCTGTCATTCAAAGGTCCCGGAGGTGTCTTTACGCTACCGAAAGTTCTTCCTGAAAAGCTGGTTTTTATCTGTACGGGTACGGGTATTGCGCCCTTTCGGAGTATGTTGTTGTCCTTACGGGAAAAAGCGATTCGAGATATTGCCATTCATTTGATTTTTGGCACGAGATACGAGGACGGGATTCTTTTTAGAGAAGAGATGAAATCCTTCCAAAATGATTTTGATTACTTCAGGTATTCCGTTGCGCTCTCACGGGAGGAGTATATCTCGAAGTCTACTAATCCGGATGTCCACAAGGGCTATGTCCATTCGATTTATCAGAAGGAATATGCCGATATTCACAAAAACATAAAATTCCTGTTGTGTGGCTGGAGTGGCATGGTCGATGAGGCTGTCGCCAATTTGAAGAAGATGGGTTACGAAGAGCGGGATGTTTACTACGAATTGTATGGGTAACGATTCTAATACTCCACAATCGGAATTTTTATTTCCACCCGGGTACCAAGGGCTTTATTCTTCTTTTTATCTATCAGATCAATGGTCTTGACGAGGATGCCCGTCCCTTTGGTCTGGTGTAATATTTGGAGTCGTTTTTCGGTGATTTCTGTTCCTCGGGACCGGTGGTTTTGATAACGCGGGTCGTTTCTTGTTAATTCTTTTGCCTTGGCTCTTCCGATACCGTTGTCTTCTACAACACAGAGGATGGTGTTTTCATCAAAAAGGGAAAAATCAATAGACAGTCGTCCTTTTTTCAAGCTTCGGAAACCGTGTTCAATGGCATTTTCCACGTATGGTTGGATAATCATTGCGGGTAGTCCGATGATGTCCTCTTCGAGTTCATCATCTATATTAAAGGAGTAATTTAATTTGTTGTCGAAGCGTAGTTTTTGATTGATGTATAAGTAGTTTTCGAGAAATTCAATCTCCTTTTCGAGAGAGATAGTATCCTGCTCTGAATACTCCAAGCTTTGGCGCATTAGCAGCGCGAATTTTGCCAAATATTTCGCTGCGGATTTAGTGTTGTTTGAGGTAATAAAATGCTGAATGGAGTTGAGTGCATTGTACATAAAGTGCGGGTTCATCTGGGCTCGAAGAGCCTTTAGGCGGAGCCGCGTTGCCTCTATTTTTAGCATATCGGCTTCCTTCTTTTTTTCCATTGCCTCATACTTCACTTCAAGTTCCTTTTGGCGTTTTTTATCCTGCTGTTTTTCGTACTTCTTGGCGTAGAGATTGGATAACTTGAGGTACTCGTAGGCCTCCTTGTAGCTTTCAATATCCGCATAATAATCGGCGAGAACACCACAAATATTGGTTAATTGCTTAAAGTCTTCGATTTGCTCTGAGTGCTCTAGTGCCTTTTTATAGCAATTGAGCCCTTTTTTAGTTTTGCCCAGTTCGATATAGGCCCGGCCTCTCCACGCTTCGATTACAGAAAAACTATAGTCGTCATCATTCGTTATTTCGCGATAAAGGGAGTCCGCTTCATCAAAGAAAGTTAGCGCCTCTTCCTGTCTGTCTAGTTCGAGGAAGATATATCCTAGAGAGCCATAAGCACTTGCTCGCGCGTACTGGGAGTGGTCGTCGTCCGAATCGACGGATTTCAAGAAATAGGGGATGGCATCTGTAATTCTATCCAATGCCATATAGCTATTCCCAACATTGATGTAATGCCATGCAAGGCGGGTGCGAATATCTTTTGTCTCGCATATTTCTACTACTTTTTCGTAGGCATACGCCGCTTTTTCAATATCGTCATTTTTTTCATATATTCTGCCTAGTCCGCTATATATAAGGGTAAGAAAGTAGAAGTCTTTCAACGTGAGATTTGTCCCAAAGGATAGAATTTCTTTTTGCGCTGCTAGCAATTGCTCGATAGCATTTGGGAAATTGTTAAAATGTAATTGGATGAAACCTTCACGGCAAATAACCCGTGCCATCATTTTCCTGTCGGGAAACCGCTTCAAAAGATTTTTAGCTTTATCCAGTGCCTCTTCTGCATTTTTTGGAGACTCCAAATTGATGCAGACACCTGCATAATCAATCAGCGCCTCAATTTGTTCACTAACGGCACCGACCTCCTCCAAAAAACTAAGTCCCTCAAGGTAGTAAGTTTCGGCATCCGTATAATTGTACCTTTGATTTTCGACCATCCCTCGATTGAGGAAGTAATTGACCTTGAAATCAGGATAATCAACCATCTCGAATAGCTGATATTGCTCCTCCAGTAAAATGTCAGCCTTGTCAATATTGGTGAATGCGTAATGGGAGGCGAGTTTGTCAATCAAAAAGAGGCGCTGCAATGGATCAGTTTCCACTGCAAGCTTTTTGTCTAATAAGGTTATCTCAGTATTTACAGTGTCATTTTTCATAATGAACCCTAAAGCTACATACCGTTTCTCATTTATCCAAAAAAAAAAGCAACTACTTTCGGGTGCCCGTTTTTAGACAGACCCGTACGGGTATTGGCTGTTGAAACTTTGTTCCTGACATAATGAAGTTATCGTCAGGAGTAAAAAAAATCGCCGAATAGCACCGCTACGCAAGATTTTTTTTACAAAAACAGCCACGCCCGTCTGAGACGAGAAAAGTTGCCAATTTATGGCAAAAATGGTGTACTCGTAGGTAGTTGCAAAAAGGAATCCAAAATAAAGAGGACTACACTCTAATATTAGAATGTAGTCCTCTCACTTTGTCTATGAATGAAAATAAAAGCTACTGAGGAACAATACCACCTAAGCCATTATTCCACTTTTTCTTTTTCTTGTCGTTTTTACCCCCGACAATTTTCTTCATATCCTTTTTTCCAATAGTTTTTAGATCTTTTTTTAGATCGTCTAACTTCTTTTTATTTTTTCCCATGGTACATAGTTTTTCTCAAATAGGGATAAAACCTCTTTCTCAAGCTATTAAATTACCTGCTATATGCAGGATACACGGTACAAAGATATGTAATTTTATGTTTATATGGGTATTATGTGCCATTTTTATCCAAATTTTAACACTTGGAATGCCTAATTCTTGGATGTAGCGTGGTAAATTGTGATAAAAACGAGCATCATTTGATAGGCAAAACTCAGTTCCTCTTCGGAGTTGTCTTCGAATATCCACTCACGCGGGTCGCCTTCCCAGGCGACGTATAGCTCGCAGTTGATATTACCTGACGGAGAATCCGCCACCCAATCTTCCAGTATATTTTTGTAAACAGATTTCCACTTGATTCGAGTAGTACCATCGTCGCAATTCCAGGCGGTAAAGTCATCTCTCCAAATGGTTCTTGCAGTAATGACTTCGTTGTCGCCCCGTAACTCCCATTGGCTTGGGTCATTACTCCATTTTTGTTGAATGACGCCGTAGTGTTCTCCTGTCTGATAGGTCCAAGAAGACCAATCATCCCCTGTTGCCCACTGTAGCCGCAAAAAGCCGGTTATATCCTCATCGTCGGTATAGATGACCCATTCCCGGAAAGAATCAGACCAAAGCGTTGCGATACTCTTTATCCGTTGCGCACGACCATTTAACACAAAAGTGCAACAGATAATCCAAAGAATAAATAATCGCTTAAAAAGGTAAATCATCATCTTCTGCCACGGCAGGTGGCTCGTCTGTCGCAGTGGGGAATGCTTCTGCAGTCGGTGGTGTTGCTGCTGTGTTTTCGGCTTGCGGAGCCTCAATTCTCCAAGCGTTTAGGTTTGTGAAATACTTATCATTCCATTCCCTCCCCCGAAGGTCGAAGTGAACTTTTATATCCTGTCCTTCCTCAAAGGCATCGATTAAGGCACATCTGTCCTGCACTAATTGGAATTTGATGTAGTTAGTATAACCACTATTATCAATGACAATGACAAACTCTCTTGCTTGAAAAGTATCCGTTTTGTTTTCGGTGTCAAATTTTTTATGTAAGCGACCGGTTATTTCAAATGACATAATGTTTATTTTTTGTCGCACAAAGATAGCAAAATGGTGTTAACTATCCAACCATTTTTTAAATTCCTTTACCCGCTCCCTACTGACGACAACATCCTCTTCTATCAAGGGGCGTAGTTTTAATTTTAACCGGCTGTTGAACCAGGTGCTGATAATACTGATTGCATCAATATTAACAATAAACTGCCGGCTTATCTGAAAAAATTGTTTGGGCGGAAGCTGGTCTTTCAGGCTGTCTAAGGTACTGTCCAACAGGAAATGGTCTGCCTGGTGCGTCGTTAGATTCACATAACCGGAGTCTGCCTGAAAATAAGCGATGTTTTTGGTCTCGATAAACTTCATTTCGTTGCCTTTTTTGACCAAAAAACGCTCTTTGTACTGCTTCTTGTCATCCCGGAGTAAATCCACTAATTTGGAATAATCAATATTGCCGGCATAATTGGCTTGTTTGAATTTGTCAATGGCGCGTCGTAATTCTTTTTTTTCTATAGGCTTTAATAGATAGTCGAGACCATTCACCTTGAATGCCTTGACGGCAAATTCATCATAAGCTGTAGCAAAAATAACAGGGATGTCGATATTCACCCGCTCAAAAATATCGAAGCTGTAACCATCTGCCAATTGAATATCCATAAAGACGAGGTCTGCACGGGAGTCATCCTGCAAAAAATCTACCGCCCCCTCGATGGAATCAATAACATCGACAATCCGCCAATCGGGTTCTTCCTTTAGTATCATCCGCTCCAGTCGCCTTGCAGCGGGTAATTCGTCTTCTATTATTAGTATTCGCATTGATTAATTCTTTTGATTCCATTTTAATACACATTCCTATTCAAAAACACTCCCCTTTTATTTTGCACCCACCTTTCCCTCACTTTGCGCCCCTTGCCAGCCCCCTCATTCCCGTCTCTTCACCCCTCACCTCACAAAGCAATTCGGAATTCACATCCTCAGCAGCGGTAATTTTACAATAAAAAAATCATTATCGGATACAATTTTAATATTTTTATCCGAAAGCATAGAATATCTCTTTTGAATATTGGATAATCCTGTTTTAGTAGAGTTTTTCCCTGCTTTTTTGGGTTGTAAATTATTTTGCACAATAATGTTTTCATCATCTGCCCGGATTGTAATATCCAAAGGTTTTTTTTGAGAAATGACATTGTGTTTAACGGCATTTTCGATAAGCATCTGAATAGACAAAGGGATAAGTAATTGCTGGGTTTTATCCTCCGGAATGTCTATCTCAAATCGGATGTTATCCCCAAACCGCTTTTTCAATAGGAAGTTATACGCCTCGATTGCAGCGAGTTCCTCCTTCAGTGGGATGAGCTGCTCGTCCTTAATCTCTAGCACAAACCGATATACTTTGGAGAGTTTTTCGACATACTCAACTGCCAGCTCGGAATCTTCGGGTATCAATGCCGCAAGGGTATTTAATGAATTGAACAAAAAATGAGGGTTAACCTGATTCTTCAGCGTATCAAATTGCGCCTTCATGTTCTCTTTCTTGAGCCGCTCATTATCAGCGATACCCAGGCGCCACATATCAAAGGCATACATCCCTTCATAGATGGCCAGAACGAGCGTCGTCATAAAAAATGTTGCCAAAAATGCTCTTGAGCCCTCAGGTACAGGTGTCTCCCCAAAGAGCATTCCCTTACCCCAATAATTAAGTGTATAAATGGATACTCCCTCTAAAATTGCAGTCAATCCGAAGATTGTCACGATTTGCAATAGCAATCTTTTTTTGTACTCACGAAAATAAGGGAGGTGTTTTCTGAAATAAATAACAATCCCCCTGTCGATATGCCAAAAAACAAAAACGTGAACCAATGTAATTACAAATACTATCCAATAACTCCATCCCAATTCAAGGGGATTGATATTGAAAAAGGCAATAGGCATAAAAAAGGCAGCAAGAGGGATGCCTATCAATCGCAACTTGATGTCCTGAAATCCTATCGTACAATATGGTTCGTGCTTATGCCGCATCCGTTTGTCCTATTTTTTTAAGGCTATGAAGCCATTTTTCCCTTTGAGTCGGTGATGTACTCCGAGTCGAATAAAGTGCCGTTATCTTCACAGGGCTAAATCCACAAAAGCCCAATATCGAATTTTTTATGGCTTTGAAACCGGGACTGCCCGTGATTTTATACCATAAGTAGGGTGAATCCATGGTTGTAACCACGCGGGCTGATTTTCCTTTCAATAACTTGACCGGTAATTTTTCGGTATATTTGAAGGCGAACCCCGGCAGGAAAACCCGATCAATAAACCCCTTGACGAGGGCAGGCATGGTACCCCACCAGGTCGGATAAAACAACGCCAGATGGTCAGCTTCCTTTATTTTTTGTTGTAAATCTAATAAATCTTTTTCTAAAGGAGTAGATTTTTGGTAACCATACCTTAAAACCAAATCGAAATTGAGGTCACTTAAATGAATCAATTCTGCTGCTCCCCCGTTCTCTAAGCAGCCGGTAAGATAGTTTTGGGCGGCGGCGGCAATCAGGCTGTCTTTCCTTGGGTTGCCTTGTAGTATTAGTATTTTTTTCATAATTAAAATAATATTCGATATAAGATATTAGGAAAAAATCCTCGCTGATAAGTCGTATTGACCTTTTGATTAATCCTGCTGTAGGTCTGCTGAAATACATTTTTGTGGTCGGTCAAATTGGTCAAATCTACCGCCCATTCCTGTGCTGTTTTTTTGCCATTGAGCTTGAAGGATATTTTAAAATCCAACTTAAAATAATCAGGGTATTGCCCGGTAAATGCCCGACTTTCGTCCCTCACCTCAAATCCGGAAGCGATAGAGGCAGCTAAATCAACGGGTGTGTATCGTCGCCCACCGGCATAAGTCACTTTGGTATCCAGAGAAAGGAATTTGTTTTTGCCAATATTGAATTCCTTTCCTGCCAAACCATTGATGACGTAATGCCCGTTATAGAGTGTATTGCGTTCCACCTTATCACTTCCCTTGTATTTGGATTCAAAAAGCGAAACGGTGGAAAGAAAGTAATAACCCCTGCTGAAAAACTTCTCCATCGTCAATTCCAGTCCATAATTGGTGGCAGTACCTTCATTGACCAAGCCCGTCCGTGTAGGCAGTACAAAATCTGCTCCTGCATTTATCATGGAAAAAGAAGACGGATAGTTGTCAACGGGGATACTGTAGAGTGACTGGTAGTAAACCTCTGTTTTTAGGTGCATATCTTTAGCAAAATAAAAATCATGTCCCAGTACGAGATGAACGGCTTTTGTGAAATCGAGGCTTTTATTCGGCAATTCATCGCTCAGTGTTTCCTTGCGGAAATAGACTACAATGGGTTGTGTCTGCGCGTGTAGTCCTGCACCAAAGCTGAGGGTATGCTTATCACCAATCTTGTACTTCAATCCGAGGCGGGGCTCGATAGCGGATGATTTGCTCAATGCGAAATACTGTTCGTGTAGTCCCATATTGAGCGTCAGGGCATCGTTGAACCGATGTTGCCAGTTTAGGTAACTCTGCTGTAGTAGCGCACCATCATCATATTGAAGCTGTTGCAGAAAACTCCCCTGATACAAAATCGAATCAACCATGTTGATGGTGTGGTAATCAAAAATCACCCCGGCATTGATGCTATTTTTAGGGCTTATTTTGGTGTTAAATTTTAAGTGTGCAGAATAACGAAATTGCTTGCGATTGAAATTGAAAGTGGGAATCAATTTCTCTGTGTCAGTAATCGAAATCGAATCAATGGTACCAAGTGACTGGACACCGGATGCGGCGACGACCAGCTTGGTGTAGGTGTGGTCATTAAAAAAATAAGTGTGCGATGCTCCCGTAATAAAAGTCTTGGAATCAAACTTCGAGTCACCGTAAAAATCAAAGAGATTCGTAGAGTCTATTTCGTTTAGCACAAAGTGAATATCGCTTACACCCGCCATGCCCCATACCGAAAAGGTGCCGGCTTTTTCTGTCGGAAAATTGAGCTTGAAATTGACATCCTGATACTGGGGAACCGCATCTCCGGTACCGAGGTCAATCCCGAGTTTGTCAAAAACGCCAAGGGTGGAATAACGGTAATTGATGAGGTAAGAGCTTCTTTTTCCCTCACGGAAGGGGCCTTCTGCTCCCAGCTCGAATCCATTAAAGCCAATCTGCCCGACATACTCGCGCTCATCGTTGTTTCCGTTGCGGAGTTTTAAATCAAAAACACCGGAAAGGGCATTGCCGTAATCTGCGCTCCACGCACTTGTCATAAAATCGGAATTGCTGAGATTATTGATATTTAGCATACTGATAGGTCCACCCGTTGTTCCGAGTGTCGAGAAGTGGTTGGGGCTGGGAATATCAATGCCTTCCATGCGCCAGAGGACACCGGTCGGTGAATTCCCGCGAATGATAATATCATTTCTATCGTCTGAGGCACCACTTACTCCGGCAAAGTTTTGTGCCATGCGGGCGGGATCATTGAAGCTACCCGAATATCGCCCGGCTTCCTCAATCGAGAGTGTACGGGCGCTGACGGTAGCCAGTTGGTTGATGGCGGTTCCTTTTTGGTCGGTTGCCGTCACGACGACCTCTTCTAATGCTGTGACACTTTCGATAAGTGCGACATTCACTTCCAATGCTTTGGCGGATGTTAGCACCAAATTAGAGAGGGTCACCGGCTCGTACCCGAGATAACTAAGGCGGATGGCGCGTCTTCCTATAGGAACGTTCTTGAGTTCGAATTCTCCATTTAGGTCGGTTGTCGTACCAATAGATGTTTCGCTACCCAGTAGTACAACATTGACGCCAATTAATGGGAATTGAGATTGTTGGTCAACAACAGTTCCTTTGATGGTTTGCGTCAACTCCTGTGCATTTAGACTGAATGAAAAGAGAAGTGCAGTAATAATTGTGAGGATAATTTTCATGTTTAATAATTTTTGTTTGATGGTGCAAATTTCTGAGCAAAATTTTTACCTTTCAACCAAAAATATACGGAGCACCATCTATTTCCGATGAAGTGTAAAAACAGGGTATTGAATTGTCAGGCATGAAAAATTGTAATTACTTACCTTTAAGGGAACACCCATGGGGGATTATTTACAAAAAATAAAAAGTAACTACTTACGAGCACCCGTTTTTACAGGGCTTTCTCATAAAAACAATTCTTCATTTATTCAGTCAAGATAATTGTAAGTTCTCAATATGGGGGCATTTCATCTTGTCGTTTTTTAGTAGCGAAGCGTTGTCGAATCATTAAACACCTATGACGTAAGATACAATTTTCGTAGCTACTTACTACGAATAGAGGCATGGATACGGGTGTGTGTGTAGGATTACCATCCTATATATACTGACGACGGGATATATTACTGCAAATCCCGTGTCAGCATAAATACTTTAATCGACAAAATGTACATTTTGCAAAATCGGTTATTTATCTCGCTTAAAGTATATCTTTTAGAAAGGAACAATGAACAGATGTCAGGGCTACGCCCCTTTATTTTTTTTGTAGTTCCACTTATTACGAAGATTAAAGGGCTAACGCCCTTGGTAGAGGATATATTTATGTATCGGATGTCTATATGTTATCAGGGGCGTAGCCCTAATATCTTCGTAACAACGACTAGCAATGGATTAATTAGGGGCGTAGCCCTGCAATCTTAAACGTAAAGATATGGCAAATGCTCCCATATTACAAGCTTACATTATGAGGTGGTAAGTAGTTACAACAAAAAAAAAGCCATCAAAAAGTAGGGAATTCTTTAGTATATTCGTTCTAAACACAGACGATATGCTATTCTCCCTGTTTTACATACCTTTTTATCAATAAAATTTTCTGCATATGAAAAAAGCAACACTTCTATTATCAATGATGTTGTTTCTCTCAGCGGCTTACGCCCAAACCTACACCGATTATCTCGGAGCGGGACACAATGAGGGAATCACCGTCCTCTCCAGTAGTGATTTTCAGTTGGAAGACTGGAATGAAGCAGCAACCGGAGATAAAACAATGAATGGAGACGGCTTAGATGCTGAAACCATGATTTATTCCCGATTCCTCGGTCAGGCAACGCTTGGCGCCAATACCGAAGTGATTAATCACGCCAAAGAGTTGGGAATGGAAGCCTGGCTGGAAGAGCAATTTAATATCCCGGCATCTTCTACGTTGGACTATACATGGCAAATCTACGATGAGACCTATCAGTTAGAAGTCGATAACGGAGTCGATTCTGTTGATTTACCGGTGCATCCTTATGATTATCACTTCAATGGTGCCTGGTGGACGGTCAATATGACGAATGACGACTTACTGAGGCAGCGTGTTGCATTAGCGTTAAGCGAAATATTTGTGGTGTCCAACAATTCAGACCTGGGCTTTTACGGGTATTCCTGTGCATCCTTTTACGATATGCTTGCCGAGCATGCATTCGATACTTATGAGGATATTCTCATGGCAGTTACTCGGCATCCGGCAATGGGTTTTTACTTGAGTAGTCTGAATAATCCGCGCTCTTTTCCGGAGGAAAACCAGCATCCGGATGAGAATTACGCACGGGAGGTTATGCAGCTATTCTCTATCGGACTATTTGAGCTCAACGAAGATGGCACCAGAAAGACAGATGACAATGGCAACTTTATTCCGACTTATGACAATAATGACATCAAGGAGTTTGCCAAAGTATTTACCGGAATGGGAGCCGGTGCTATCCTGCCGAACGAATGGGTGGATGAACCACAATTTTGGCTTTGGCTGGATATTATCGACACGGAAGTGCCCATGGTGATGTACGAAGATTACCATGAACCCGGTGAAAAGCATCTGCTCAATGGTTATACTATTCCGGCCGGTCAATCCGGTATGGAGGATATTCAGGACGCTATCCACCATTTGGCAACTCACCCCAATGTTGGACCTTTTATCGGGCGTCTGCTTATTCAGCGACTGGTAACATCCAATCCTTCGCCGGAATATATTGCCAGAGTAAGTGCTGCGTTTAATGATAACGGTTCAGGCGTACGCGGCGATATGAAGGCGGTTGTTAAAGCCATTCTATTGGATCCCGAAGCAAGAAGCTGCGATGCAATGATCAACCCCCACCACGGCATGTTGAAGGAGCCTATTGTCCGTTACACTCAGTTCTTTAGAGCAATGGACAACGATAGCCCGCTTGGGCGGTATTGGAATCCGGGATTTGGATTTGCGGAAAGCACCGGGCAATACCCTATGCTTTCTCCCTCTGTTTTCAACTTCTTCTCTCCCGGTTTTCAACCACTAGGACCCATTACGGAAAATGATTTGGTAGCTCCTGAATTTCAGTTACATAATACCCGAACAGCTATTGGATACATCAATGAGGTAGATCTTTGGGCTATTGAAAAGATGCCTTTTTATACCTGGGAAGATGGAAATCCGGATATTACTTACGAGACGGAGCAGTTTCAATACATGGTTCGCGAGCCGGAGGTGCTACTCAATTACCTTGACAAAGTGTATACGCATGGGCAATTGACGGATGATACCCGCGAGATTATCAAAACGGCAGTTAATAGTTTGGATTGGCCATGGGATAGAGAAGCAGAGCTGGATTTCAAAGCCAGACTGGCACTGTATCTGTTTTTTATTAGTCCTGACTATGCGATTTTCAAATAACATCAGAAAAGAATTTTAATTATGCAAAATAAATATTCAAGAAGAAAATTTATCGGACTTTCCGGTTGTGCAGCAATGGGATATACCAGTTTATTTTCTTCACTTATCAATCTAAAAGCCCTCAATGCCGCAGCAATGGGCAATATGGCAACCGCGCTAAATGGCGACTACAAGGCGCTGGTTTGCTTTTTTCAAATGGGAGGGAATGATTCCTATAATATGCTTATCCCTAAGGGGAATTCCGAGCACTCCGAATATGCCGAAGTTCGATCCAATTTAGCCATTCCTCAAGCCGACGTGTTAGCGCTAAACGGGAGTGTAGCCGATGGGCGTACCTTTGGTGTCCATCCGGGAATGCCGGAAATACAAGATTTATACAATCAGGGGAAATTAGCATTTATTAGTAATATCGGAACGCTAATTGCTCCTGCGACAGTAGATGATTTTTGGAATAATAACGGACAATTCCCCGTCGGGCTCTTTTCGCATTCCGATCAGATACAACAGTGGCAGACAGCACAATTACTCGATCGATCAGCAAGAGGATGGGGAGGAAAAATCGCTGACATGATTGGCGATATGAACAGCAATAATAACATCTCGATGAATATCTCTCTCGCAGGCTCTAATATATTTCAGACCGGGGAACATACCACAGAATACGTCGTTGATCCTCAGGAAGGAAGCACCGGAATATGGGGCTATAACGAAGATGATTGGGACTTTAATACCGCTCGCACCAATGCCATCAATAGTATGCTCGATAAGGAGTATCAGGATATTTTTAAGAAAACCTATATCGACGTTATTCACACATCGGTAGATGCCAATGAGGAGTTTAATGCCGCCTTGGAGGGAGCCGGTAATTTTAATACTGCTTTTTCCAATAATCGCATTTCCAGAAGTTTTGAAATGATTGCTAAGATTATCTCGCAAAGAGAAACGTTGGGCTTCAAACGCCAGATATTCTTTGTTAACTTTGGTGGCTGGGATCACCACGATGAATTACTGAACAATCAGGGTAATATGCTGCCGGTGGTCAGTAAAGCCTTTGGTGAATTTAATAGCGTACTCGAAGAGATGGACATGGCAGATTGTGTAACGACTTTTAGCGTTTCCGAATTCGCCCGCACGCTGACCTCCAATGGAAATGGTACTGACCATGCCTGGGGTGGAAATGTTATGGTAATGGGCGGAGCTGTCAATGGCGGCGCTATTTATGGTAATTATCCGTCACTTGCACTCAATGGACCTCAGAATGTAGGAGATGGTGCATTAATGCCCACGACAGCAGTTGACCAATATATGGCAGAACTGGCACTATGGTTTGGGGTGTCTCCAAATGATTTGGCAACCCTATTTCCAAGTTTGAGTAATTTTTACTCCATTGGTTCTGGTGGTTTGCCCATTGGATTTTTGAATGTTTAAAAAAAATAGACGTATGAAAAATATATTACTAATAATCGCAATAACACTAATAGGTGTAGCGGAGCTAGATGCACAATGCTTTCCGGATAGACATAGCACCAATTGGTATGATGGTTGGGTTTCTTGCGAATTGGCGGAAAGCCCGAATCCCGATCGTTGGGATTCTCATTGGATACTATACAATTTTGGTGAACCATACCACTTATCAAAAACGCAGTTTTGGAATACCAACGACCCCGAGCGACTCGATTGGGGAATTCGGCAGTTTGTCGTTGATTATTCGTTAGATGGAGTCTCCTGGCAGGAGTGGGGACAGTTCGAATTGGACGAAGCCTGGGGCAGTAGTACTTATGAAGGGCAAGAAGGCCCTGACCTAACCGGCATCTATGCTCAATATGTATTGATTACTGCTCTCAATAACCATGGAGGTGATTGTTATGGACTGGCGGAGGTGAAAATCCTAATTGATGAAAATGTTGCAACGGAGGATGTCGCACCCAATTCGCAATGGTGTTTGTCCGTGAATACCTTTCCCAATCCCTTCACCACAGATGCAACTATTACTATGAAGAATAACTGTAGTGACTTAGTCACCTATCATGTTATCGACGCGCTCGGCAGAGAAGTTATAGGTAAAAAAGTACTTGGTACTTCCGGAGAGGAACGGGTTCGTCTGAATGGAGTCGGTCTGAGTCCGGGGATATATTTTCTCGTTGTCACGCAGGGCAATCAGATACAACAATATAAAATCATCAAATTAAAAGGGTAAAACCATCCCCTTTCAACAGGTGTGCAAGCACCCACCCTTAGGTCGGTTAGTTATTAGCCGGCCTATTTTTGTACGCGAGGTTTTCCTTCTAATGCTTCCAATAAAGCACCCATAGCACGTTTGTTTGAAGGTAGTGAAAGCGCCTTCATGACATCTCGTTTTTCTCTTTCGGTGATGTGGAACGAGACCGACGCTGCAGGCAGATGCTCCGTGCTAGGCTCGTAGTTAAACCGAATAACGCTAAAATGTTCTTTACCCAGCAGGTCTAAGAGCAAGCCAATATTGTTATCCTGCTCAAATTCCTGCACATTGAATATCATACCGGCAAGACTGATTGGGGTAAATAGTTTTTCAATAGCCCCACTTTTCTCGTTACCGGCGATGGGTTCTATCCGTTCGCTGCCACTTATTTGTAGTAGTATTACTCCACTGGTGTTTGCCAAAATCCAATCTTTGAAGACTTGAATAAATCGAATAGTCGATAAAATACCGTAATTGTCGCGATAACCGGCATCCATCACCTCCATTGGCGGGGTGGCAGGCAGGGTTACATTGGGCAATACATAAGGATAGGTCGCATTCATCCGTAAAGCTGAGGTGAAACGCAAGTCCATTGGTTTGAAGTCTCTAAAAAACCAAGCGAAATCAATGGCATCCACCTCAATCAAATTGTGCCGCGCCGTCCCTACCGGTGGCACCATCATATAGCTGACAGGCTGGGGTGAAATCACCAATTGCCGTCCGTCATTAATAATAGAGGGTGTGATGAACATTAGCGGGATACGGGCATCTGCCTCTGGTTGTTTGTAGTCGCCAAGTGTTTTGTCAAAGAAATTATTGGTGTTTTCATTGAGTTGTTGCTCGAAGGAGTATCCCCTGTCTTTGAAGTAGCGCTGATCGCCAATTTTGAATTTTGACCATGGAATTAACAGGTCGTTTGTCACCATCGTCGAAGTAATGGAATTGAGTAAATCTTTGGACATATTGTCGATGTACTCCATTGAATAAGGGGAAGGTATTTCGCCTTGGTGATAGCGGTCAAATATTTCTCTTAAATATGCCATTCCCAAGATTCCCCCCGATGCTCCTGTCATTAGCATTGTTTGGTTGATGAGCTTACCCCCTGACAAACTATCGGCGACCTGAACGGTACGCATTGCCCAAATCGCAGCTTTTAACCCTCCGCCGCTGCTGGCGATAAACACTATTTTAGGCTTGGCGCCATTTGTTTTGCCTACCTTTTGCTTCCAGTTGTTTAATATTTGAATAGTGCTTGTTTTATCATCGTGAATGATTTCAGTATTACAAACAGCCTGCAACCTTTTAATATCGTAAACAGCCTTAGGGCGATCGTAGCGCACTCCATAGGCTTTATTGATGCGCTGGAAATACTCAAAGCCGGTGATGTAATTAATAGCAAGAAGTGCAAGAATGAAAATAAATGAACTCCACTCTGCAAACCAATAAGTCAGT
>Ga0256832_1000836_pt1 | contig 20383 bp, 13 predicted proteins | sample 134614metaG_FD_190534 | JGI IMG/M metagenome (GOLD analysis project Ga0256832, IMG submission 190534) | Hydrothermal vent microbial communities from Lau Basin, Pacific Ocean - 134-614 | ecosystem: Environmental > Aquatic > Marine > Hydrothermal vents | place: Pacific Ocean: Lau Basin | collected...
CGCCAGCAAACTGACGAATACCAACCTGCGAGCCTCGAAGCGCTCCATCAGGTGGTGCATGATCAGAAACAAACCCACCTCGGCGAGCACGCCCAGCGCCCACAGGGCACCGGTTTCTCCCTTGCCATAGCCGGCATCGCTGAGCCAGATCGAGAAGAAACTGTAGTAGACGCCATGGCCGGCCTGCATCAGAAAGCTGGCGCACAGAAAGGCGATCACCGCCGGATGGCGCAACACCCACGTCAGCGGCGGGTGTCGGACATCGGCATGCCATGAGACCGGACCCTCGCCGATCAACAGGCTGCTGAAGAAGATGCCGCCCAATGCCAGCAGCAAGGCCGCAGGCACCCAGGAAACGGGGTGGCGATCGAGCAACACCCCGAGCAAGCCGACCGCGGAGATGAAGCCGATCGACCCCCACAGGCGGACCAAGCCATAGCGCCGGGTGTCGCTGCCCAGCCAGTTCAGGGTAATCACCTCGAACTGGGGCAGCGAGGCATTCCAGAAGAAGCTGTAAACCGCCATCACCGCCGCGATGCCCCAGAACGAGCGGGTGAGATAGATTGCCGCGAACGCCAGCAATGAGACCGCCGAGGCCAGACGGATCACCGCGATGCGCCGGCCGCTGTGATCGGCGAGCCAACCCCACAGGTTCGGCGCGACCAGTTTGGTGACCATCACCACCGCCATCAGCTGGCCGATCGCGAGCGCGTCGAAGCCCAGCGCGCGCAGGTACAGGCTCCAGTACGGCAGCAGGATGCCCAGCGCGGCGAAATAGAACAGGTAGAAGGCGGAGAGCCGCCAGTACGGCATCGCGGCGCGCCGCGACTAACAACCGGCGAGCGGCGGAATCACCGGGGTCTCACTCTGCGCGTCGGCGTTCTGACCGCGCTGACGCAGGGCATGGTCGAGCAGCACGATGGCGACCATGGCCTCGGCGATCGGCGTGGCGCGGATGCCGACACAGGGGTCATGACGCCCCTTGGTGACGATCTCGGCGGGATTCCCGTGGCGATCGATGGTGTGACCGGGCAGACGGATGCTGGAGGTCGGCTTGAACGCGACGCGGGCGACGATATCCTGCCCGCTGGAGATGCCGCCGAGGATCCCGCCGGCGTTATTGCTCTCGAAACCCTCCGGCCCCATTTGATCCCGGTGCTCGGTGCCTTTCTGCGTGATCGATTCGAAACCGGCGCCGATCTCGACCCCCTTGGCGGCATTGATGCTCATCAGCGCGTGCGCAATATCGGCGTCGAGGCGGTCGAACACCGGTTCGCCCAGTCCCGGCGGCACGCCGTTGGCGACCACGGTGATCTCGGCGCCGATCGAATTGCCCTCCTTGCGCAAGGCGTCCATGTACTCCGCCATCTCGGCGACCCGCCCGGCGTCCGGGCAGAAGAACGGGTTGCGCTCGACCTCGGCCCAATCGAAGCTTTTCGGACGCAGCGGACCGAGCGCGGAGAGGTAGCCGCGCACCTGGATGCGGTAGCGCTCCTTCAGGTATTTCTTGGCGATCGCCCCGGCGGCGACGCGCATTGCGGTTTCGCGCGCGCTGGAGCGCCCACCGCCGCGATGGTCGCGGATACCGTATTTCTGCTCATAGGTGTAATCGGCATGGCCCGGACGGAAGCTCGCGGCGATATCGGAATAGTCTTTCGAACGCTGGTCCTGGTTGAAGATCACCAAGCCGATCGGCGTGCCGGTGGTACGCCCCTCGAACACCCCGGAGAGGATCTGAACCTGGTCCGGCTCCCGACGCTGGGTGGTATGGCGGCTGGTCCCCGGACGCCGCCGGTCCAGATCCGGCTGGATATCGGCCTCGCTCAGGGCCATGCCGGGGGGGCAGCCGTCGACGACACAGCCGATGGCGACGCCGTGACTCTCGCCGAACGAGGTCACCGTGAACAACTTTCCGATGCTATTTCCAGACATGGGCGCATTCTAGCAGACCCTCGTCGGACGTAACTACTCAGCGAGCAGGGCCATCGCGCTTAACTTCGCTCGACGCTTCCTGGTTTCAAAGGCTTATCCCGCATTTCTCACCATCCTTCTACTGCGACGACCCAATGGCACGCCCTGGCTGGCTTTCGCTCGGTCGGAGTGCTCGACATAGCGCCGCTGCCCGATCCGCTGCGCTCGATCGGGCCTGCGCCTTGCCATATCAATGCTCAGATCAACGCTGAAATGCGTCAGATCAAGGCAAAAGCTGCCAGCGACTCTCAGGTGTCTTGCGGCGCGGCCTCCGCAAGAACGCCGCAGGCCGCCAGCGGCGCGGTCGATTCCAGTTCCGCGATCACCCAGCGGTTGCGCCCGCCGTGCTTGGCGACGTACAACGCGGCATCGGCCGCCGCCATCATGGCATCGAAGCTTTCGAGGGGTTGCTGGCAGACGCCGATGCTGATGGTGACATGGAAGCTCGCCTCCCCGGTCTCGACCGGGGTTTCCTCGACGACCCGGCGGAAGCGTTCGAACATGCGCGCTGGATCCTCCACGTTGACGCCGACCACGCAGAATTCCTCACCGCCGACCCGCGCCAGCAGATCTCCGCCCCGCAGCTCGTCGCGCAGGGCATTGGCGACGGTCTTCAAGGCGATGTCGCCGGCGGCATGGCCCAGGCTGTCATTGATACGCTTGAAATGATCGATGTCCAGCATCGCCACGGTCAGCGAGAGATGGCCGCGCTCGGCGTTGCGAAACAGGCCCTCGGCGTGCTCGAACAGGTAGGCGCGGTTGTGCAGGCCGGTCAGAAAGTCGGTTTGCGCCGCATCACGGATGTGTTGCAGGTAATCGAGGGTGTCCATATTCTGGGTGACCCGGCAATAGAATTCCTCGGCCTCGAAGGGTTTGTGCAGGAAATCGTTGGCCCCGGCCTTCAGCATGCGTGGGGTCAAGCGATGGTCGCTTTCGCCCGATACGCCGATCACCGCGAGTCGGTTGCGGGAATGGCGGTCGCGAATGCGTCGGATCAGCTCCAGGCCATCCATGTCCGGCATGTTGTAATCGGTGATTACAAGGCGGATGTCGGGCTGCGCGGCAAGGATCTCGAGCGCCTCGCGCGCGCCGCCGGCCTCGATGACCTGGTAGCAGTGGACCCGCAGCAGACGGGCCAGATACCCGCGAAACGAGGCGGTGTCGTCCACCACCAGCACCTTGCGCTCGCGATTGGCGAGGATCCGCCGCGCAAGGCTTGCGACATAGGCGATCTCGTTGGCGTTGCGCTTGTGAACGTAGTCGACGACATTCTCGCGCAGCACCTTCTCGCGGATGGCTTCCGACAGACTGCCGGTGAGCACGATCACCGGAATCCGGCGCGCGCGCACCAGCGGCACGACCTCGCCGTCCGGCGCGTCCCCCAGATTCAGATCCAGCACCGCCAGGACGATGCGCTTGCCCCATTCCCGCAGCATCGCACGGGCTTCGGCAAGCGAACGTGCCTTGAGCACCGGGGTCGCCGCATGCTCCTCAATATTCGCCGCGACCAGGTCCAACATGGCCTTGCTGTCATCGACCACCAGCACCCGTTCCCCGCCATCCATTGCCGTTTCGGACAAAGACTTGTCAGGCATGAAGCATTCATCTTATCGTCTTGGATGGAGAAAGCTATCGGGTGCGCCTTGAATTCCTTTAGCCAATACAGCCGACCAAGGGTTTCCACCCGAAATCTGCTACGCGCGGCGGATCTTGCCAGTCACGATCCCGTACCCGCCGGGCTTACCGCTTGGCGGGACCATCCCGATGCCCCACGACTGGCCGCGATGCTGTGGAAGAAATATCTGATCCAAGGTCATGACGGCCAGGCCGCCGATGCGCGCTGGCTGCGTGATGAAGCCACCGGCGCGGTCGTCGAGCAACAGCTCGTCGCGCACTGGCTGAAGGCGTTCTCGATGCGCCTGGCGGATGCCGGCCAGGCGGTCCTGTTGCTGAAGGGCGCCGCGTTCAATGCCTGGCTCTATCCGCGTGACGCGCCGCGTCGCGGCGTGGATATCGACCTGCTCGCGCGGCCTTCGGATTTCGACGCCGTCGAGGCCCTGCTGTTACGCACTCACCAGGCAGTCACGCCCGATGCGCGCCGGCGCGTAACGCACCGGCGCCTGTTCGAACGCATGTACCGTCCACGCGACAAGGGGGGCATGGTCGTCGAACTGCATCGCGACCTGACGAACCCCTATCTGTATCGGATCGATCATTCGGAGATCTGGCGGGACAGCCGGCCGCATCCCGGCTATGCCACCCCAGCCCTGCGCATCCCCGCCAGCGAACACGCGCTGCTGAATCTGGCGTTACATGCCGCGCGCAACGGCCGTTTCGACGACTATGGCCTGCTTGACGCGGTCCAACTGGCAAGGGTCGGCCGTCCGGACTGGCGAAAACTCGTCGAATGCGCGCGACGTTGGCGCGCGGGCAGCGCCCTCTACCTGCTGCTCGACGGAGTGGAAGGCTGCTGGCCGGGCAGTATCGAGGCCGGGGCGCTCGCGGCGCTACGCCCTCCGCGCGCGCGCATCAGACTGCTGCGTCGGCTGCTCGCCGAACCAGGCGGACCCAGCCGCGCGCGTCAGTTGCTGTGGCAATACGCATGCAGCGATCACCCGCTCGGCGTCGCCGCTTTTCAACTCGACTACGCCGCCACCCGCATCGGCGACGCGCTGGTCGCGTTGACCCAGCGATTCCCGCGATAACGAGCTCCCCGAACCGGCGCTCAGACACGAAAAACCCCTCGGTGTCGAACACAAAGGGGTTTCCTTCATCGGGCCTGGAACGCGCTGATCAGAACAGCTCGGAAAGCTCTTTCTTGATCTTCGTGAACCAGCCGCTGCCGCTGTTGCCGTTCTTGGCCTTCTCCTCGATCTGGTCGAGTTGCTCGTACATCGGCTGGAAGGCATCCTTGTCGCCGTATCCGAGCAGTTCGGCCATCTGGATCTGGTTGCGCGCCTCCTTCAGCAAGGCATCGAGCATCTTGTTCTCTTTGTCGTCACGCTTCGCCTTCTCGGCCAGCTTTTCGGCATGGGTGAGCAGGTAGCCGGCACGCAGGACCGGCAGCGGAATCACCTCGACCTCGGTCACCAGGGTATTCAGCGCGGCAACCAGCGCGGCCTTGGCCTCGTCGATCTTTCCCGCGTCGATCAGCGGGGTCACCGCCTTGATCGCATCGGGATAGGTGCCCAGCGGTATGCTGGTGGTGCGCAATACGATCTCGCTGGCGAGGTTGAGCAGAATCCCGCGCGCCACCTGGATCCGGCCGTCACGCAGCGCTTTCTCGGCGTCGTAGATCATCGATTTGATGGTCTTGGTGTCAGCGAGCAGGTCGAAGGTGGTCTCCGAGACATCCACCGGCGCCAGTGCCAGGGAAGGATCGCGCGCAAGCACCAACTCCAGTTTTCCGGTGGCTTTCTCAAGGGCTTTCAGTGCGTCTTCCTTCTTTCCGGCATCGAGCGCGCGCAGCGCGTTCTCTGTCTCGACCACGGCCTTGACTGCGTCACGTAGGATCTCCTTGCGCTTGGCATCGACGCGCTCCTGGGAGTTCTTGTCGACCTCTCCCTGCACCGATTGGGCCGCCGGGGACTGAGCCTCGGCCTGCGCCTGCGTGGCCGGAGCCGTCTTTGCCGCCGGCTCGGCCGGCAACGGGTTCGCGGCCAACAGGCCGGCGCTCAACAGCGCCGCATACAGCGGATTGCGTACATTCTTCTTCATGATGTGCTCCTCTAAGGAATCAGCTTGGAATCCATCCCGGATGGGACGAATCGTCGGGCGCGCCGGCATGGCGCGCCTTTGACGTGAGCCTTAGTTGAGGGCGGGGAAATCAGAAATCAAGAGAATCGCGCGGACCCGCGTCAATGACCACGCGCGCGACGGATGCGCGCCTCGACCCGCGCGCGCTCGATGGCCTGGATGTCGAGGACCTGCGGGTAGAGCCGCCACAAGGCATCGACCTTCAAAGCCTGACCCGCCAGCGATCGCTCGCATCGCCGCCTCCGCGCCCGATCCAGGGTCGGCAGCGTAAGCAGCTCGGCCGCCTTCCATTCCAGATACTCGTCGACCAATTCGCGCTCCTCTTCGCGCGCCCAGGATTCGCTCAGGATGGTCGCGGGGAAATCTTCCCTCGCAACGATGCGATCACGCAGTTCCCGACGCACGAAGAGTGGCTCGCCGCCACCCTCTCCCGCGCGCTCGCGCCGGTACCACTGACGCAGGCCGCCGCAACGCCGGTGCACGAGCCTCTCGACATGGTTGGTATGACAACGCTGATCCGGGCCGTCGGCGCGGGCCACGCCGCGCTCGATCAGCGACGACGACTGGAAATCGCAATCGAACTGCGCCGCCGCCTGCCAGTGCGCGCCGTTGCTGGTATCGTTGCGCGGCGCCTCCACCGAGGCATCGAGCAAGGCCACCGGCTCCAGGGTATGATGGTCGAGCAACCACAGCTCGTACACGTCGCCCAGCGCGAACGGCATCCGCGGCGTCGCCGCGACGATCGCATCGATCAACTCGGCAGCCGCCTCGTGCATCGCGCCGATATCGAGGATCGGGTTCGCGGCGACGCAGCCATGGCCTTCCTCGGCGCTCCAGATGCCGAAACGATAAAGCTGGGGAGGGATGCCGGCGGCCACGCCCGCTCCCCGCCAGGTGTCGCTGATGCGTTCGGCGGCCACCTGAATCTCCCAGCGCAATCCGTCGAAACTCATCGCCCGCCCGCGCGCGGTCTCGACGATCTCGACGACACCGGAGAACGGGCTGAGGCGGCGGACGGCATGACAACGGCTCATGGAATTCTTATACCAGAGGCGTCACGCGAACTCAAAACGGACCCTGATTCCCCCTGATTCCCGGATAAGCCCCGCCACAAGGCCGATTCGTCGTCAGTGATGACCGGGTCAGAATGCCTGGGCGTCCGGCGAGACCAAATTGGAGCGCAAAAAGGCCAGATTGGTGTCTTGTTGGCCCCTCGTCGATGAGATGCCTCCGTCAGGGCGCAAGGTGCCCTGGGCGGAGCGCCCCGTTCCCCCGATACGAAGATACTGAGCAGTTACTCCAGCTGGCCGACGGCGTGATAGAGCCAGTCGGGCCGAAAGCCCGTCTTGGGGAAGTCCAGCCGCCACCGCCGGGCGCTTCACACCAAGCGCGCAGCGGTGCGGATCAGGTGTCGAATGATGGGACGGATACCATGACGACGCGCCTTGGCCAGTAACAGGCGGTACTGGATCATGCGCAACAACAATTGCCAACTGGCCGCAGAGAGAGTAGGCCCGGTTGGCCTGGAAGGCCTGGCAGGGCGGATGATGCAAGTCCAGATCGATCGCCGCCATGGGTCACGCTGATCGAGCAGTCCCAACCCCGGGCGTGGCAGAAGTCCACGAAGTCGCGGCTGTAGCAGGCGTTGTCGACATGGACCCAAGCGGGCGTATCCTTGCCGATCCAGGGTGCCACCGTCTCCAGTTGCGCCTGCCAGTCCCGGGTCACCGATTGACAGGGCTCTCCCTCCGGCCACCTGGGAAGCCTCCAGCGAAAGCAGCATCTGGGCATCCGAGGCACCCCGGCGACGACGCTTCAGGCAAATCGCCTCCCCAAGGCGCCTTCCCGGTTCCAACGGCTTGAACAGACGCCCAAGAAATACCCAACCGCCATGGCTCACCAGCTTCTCATCGGTGAAATCAATGTCGATCCTGGCGGGGGATACTTGTACTCTTGGCATCGGCGCACCTGTGGGGTGAGGGCTTCGTCACCCGGCATTTTGCCGCAATCCCCACTGCGCGCGCTTTTTTGTCATCCTCGGCAAGAAGTTATCCGGGAACCAAGGTACAGGAACCGCTTCGATGAAAACCGCCGTATGCCTGATGGGGCCGACCGCCTCCGGAAAGACCGAGCTGGCGGTGGAACTGGTGGAACGCGGTCGCTTCGAGATCGTCAGTGTCGATTCGGCGCTGATCTATCGCGGCATGGACATCGGCACCGCCAAGCCGGAAGGCGGACTTCTGGCGCGCGCGCCTCACCGTCTGATCGATATCCGCGATCCGGCCGAAGCCTATTCCGCCGCCGAGTTCCGCGCCGATTGTCTGGCGGCGATGGAGGCGATCCACGCCGCCGGGCGCATCCCGTTGCTGACCGGTGGCACCATGCTCTATTTCCGCGCGCTGGAGTTCGGTCTCTCGGACTTGCCGCGCGCCGATCCGGCGCTGCGCGCGCGCCTTGCCGCCGAGGCCAGGGAGCGGGGCTGGGCCATGCTGCACCAGCGCCTGGCCCGAGTCGACCCCCTTGCCGCCGCGCGCATCCACCCCAATGATCCCCAGCGCATCCAGCGCGCACTCGAGGTATGGGAGCTCAGCGGTCGGCCATTGAGCGAGCTTCAGGCCGCCGGACGTCGTCCCTGTCTCGACTGGCGGCTGCGCAAGTTCGCCCGCGCGCCGCGCGAGCGCGCGGTGCTCCATCAGCGCATCGCCGAACGCTTCGAGACGATGCTGGCGCGGGGGTTCGAGGACGAGGTGCGTGCGCTGCGCGCGCGCGGCGATCTGCACCTGGCGCTGCCATCGATGCGGTGCGTCGGCTACCGCCAGATGTGGCAGTACCTGGATGGCGGACTTCGACGCGAAGAGATGATCGAACGCGCGGTGATCGCCACCCGCCAACTGGCCAAGCGACAGTTCACCTGGCTGCGCGCGGAACGCGATCTGACCTGGTTGTGGGACGAAGACCGGCCGACGCACGCGGCGCGCATCCTGGGGGATTAGCCCGCATTTCTCACCAGCGTTCGTAGCGAGACGGATCCAGGGTGCGTCATGGGTGGCTTTCGCGACCGAGGAGCGCGCAGGCATGGCCGACACGATGTCGAGCACTCCGACCGAGCGAAAGCCAGCCAGGGCGTGCCATCGGGTTGTCGCAGTAGAAGGATGGTGAGAAATGCGGGTCAGGCTCGTCCAGACAACCGCTCGTCGAAATAACGCTGCAAGAACTCGGCGAACGGCAGCTCGTCATCGGCCTCGATCCGTTGTTGCTCCCGCAGCGAGCGTCGCGCCACCTCTTCATGAAACGCCCGCCGCGTCGGACACAATGGATGGCTGTCGAAATGCTGTTTGTGCAGACACGACATGCGCCGCGCGAAGGCGTAGAAGCCCTCGCCTTCGCGACGCATCTCCTCGAGCATGCGCGCCGACGGGGTCTTGTCCGGGTCCTCTACCTTGGCGCGCTGCACCATCAGGGTCGCGAGATGCACCCCATCGGGATTGCCGACATCGAGGAGATCGCATACCGGCTCGATCGCGTCGAGCAAGCGGGAGGCCCAGTCGCGCAGACGCTGTTTCCCATGAACGCTGTGCAGCATCAGGCCGGGTTCGCGCCCGCGATGCGCCACCTCGAGCAGATTGCGGTCGATGAAGCCGCGCTCCTCGCAGGCGATGACCGGGCTCTCGTTCAACAGACAGAAGATCATGAAAGCCTCGATGAAACGCAATTGCGGCTCGCACACCCCGAGCGGATCATAGGCGTTGACATCCAGCGAACGCAGCTCGACATAGCGAATGCCGCGCGATCCCAGCGCGACGACCGGTTTTTCCATGCCGTTCGGCGGCTGCTTCGGGCGCACGGTGCTGTAGTATTCGTTCTCGATCTGCAACAGATTGGCATTCAGTTGCCGCCATTCCCCATCGACCAGAATACCGATCTCGGCCCATTGCTCGCTCGGCGTCTCGATCGCGCAGCGCAGGCTGGCGATGTAACCGGCCAACGAATCGTAATTGGCCTTGATGCCGACGCCCTCTTCCTTGCTGTTCTGATAACCGATATCGCCCATCCGCAGCGAGGTCGCGTAAGGCTCGTAGTAGGTGGTTTCATTGAATGGACGCAGGCTCGATGCCCCGCGTCCGCACAAAAACGACTTGCACACCGCCGGCGAGGCGCCGAACAGATACGGAATCAACCAGCCGAAGCGTTGCAGATTGCGCACCATGCCCATGTATTGCTCGTCGATGAACGCCCGCAACGGCCGGCGATCCCCGAGCAACTCCTGATACACCGGCCAGAAGCCCTCGGGAACCGAATAATTGAAATGCACCCCGGCGATCACCTGCATCACCCGCCCGTAGCGGTAACCCAGGCCGCGCCGATAGACCGTCTTCATCCTGCCACGGTTCGATCGCCCGTAGCGGGCGATCGGGATGCTCGCCTCGCCCTTGACCACGCACGGCATGCTCGTGGCCCACAGCAGCTCATCGTCGAGATGTTGGTAGACGAACTGATGGGATTCTCGTAGAAAACCCAGCGTGGCCGCCACGTCCCGATCGGGAGGGGTCGTGAACTCCAGCAGCGCCTCGGAGTAATCAGTGGTGATATAAGGGTTGGTCAGGGCCGAGCCAAGCGCCCGCGGATGGGGCTTCTGGCTGATGGAGCCCTCGCGCTCGACACGCAGACTCTCCTTCTCCAGCCCGATCAAGCCGTCGCGCAACAGCAGCGCCGCGCCCCCCTGACGCAAGCGCCCGATGCGCCGTTCAAACTGTTGGAACAATGGAGAAATCCCTGCTGTGGTATGCTTTGGATAAAGAAAGCGTGGCGAAAGATCGGAATATGGCGATAATAGCAAAAGCCCTTGCCGGGGTAACCCTGTTGCTGTTGGCGCAATCGGCAGTGGATGCCAGCGTGCTCGAATGTCACGGACGGAAACTGGTCCCGGAAACGCCGCCAGCCCGTTTGTGGGCGGACTTCGACCAGGATCCCCCCCGCCTGGACGCGCAAAGCCTGCTGGTGGTCGACCGCTTCGGCAACCCGGTGCTTGCGCGCGACGCCGATACCCCGCGCCCGATCGCCTCGATCACCAAGCTGATGACCGCGATCGTGCTGCTCGACGCCAGCCTGCCGTTGGAGCGTGAACTCACGATTACGCGCGACGACATCGATACCCTGAAGCACTCCCGCTCCCGCCTGCGGGTCGGTACACGGCTGAGGCGGCGCGAATTGCTGCAGATCATGCTGATGTCGTCCGACAACCGTGCCGCCCATGCGCTCGCGCGCAACTACCCCGGCGGCATCCCGGCCTTCGTCGCCGAGATGAACGCCCGCGCCCGGGAGCTGGGCATGTTCTCTACCCGTTTCGTCGATCCCAGCGGACTGAACCCGGCCAACCAGGCCAGCGCCAGCGATATCGCCCGCCTGGTTCAGACCGCCAGCCTCTATCCATTGATCGCCCGTTTCACCACCCGCGAGGAAGGCGATTTCGCCTTGAAACAGGGGGAAACCCACTTCGTCAACAGCAACCGTCTGGTGCGCTTCAGCAAGCTGCCGATCAGCCTGTCGAAAACCGGCTTCATCAACGAAGCCGGGCGTTGTCTGGTCAGCCAGGTGGACGTGGCCAACCAGCCGCTGATCTTCGTACTCCTGGGAGGGCATGACAAAACCGCCCCGCAACGTGATCTACGCCGGCTGCACCACTGGCTGGAGCAACGCGTGTGCGATCGCGCGATGGCCTCCGCGCATTGACGGCGCAGTTACCGCAGAACAAGCAAATAACGCGCTGTGCTTTTTCCGAGGAGGTCGGCGGGCTAACGAAAAAACCGATCGGTCAAGTCGGTCTATACTGGGAGTAAGGGTTTCATCCGGAGGGTTCCGTGAACCGCGCCCTGCGCTGGGCCTCGGCCCGGCTGATCGATTGGTTGATGCGGGATGGCCCGCCATCGCCGCAACTGATGTGCGACTTCCAGCGCCTTGGCGAGGAGGTCAGGCCCGCCGACGTGCTGCTGGTACAGGGGCGCTCACGGGTCGCGACGGTCATCAACCTGATCAGCCAGAGCACCTGGACCCACGCCGCGATCTACATCGGCCGTCTGCGCGACATCCATGACAAGGCGCTGCGCCGCGCGGTGACGCGCTCCTACCGCGCCCATCCGGACGAACAGCTGATCGTCGAGGCCCTGCTCGGCCGGGGCACCATCGTCTCTCCGCTGAGCGCCTACCGCCTCGATCATGTGCGCATCTGCCGCCCGCAGGGCATCGCCCGCGACGATGCGCGCCAGGTGATCCACTACTGTATCGAGCGGGTCGGCAGCGATTACGACCTGCGCCAGCTGCTGGATCTCGCGCGCTTCTTGTTCCCCTGGTCCATTCTGCCACGCCGCTGGCGCTCGAGCCTGTTCGAGCACAATGCCGGCGCCTATACCCGCACGGTTTGCTCCAGCCTGCTCGCCGAGGCCTTCGCCGAGGTCGATTTCCCGGTACTGCCGTTCATCGAGCGACGCGAGGACGGATCACTGCGCTTCTACAAGCGCAATGCGCGGTTGTTCACGCCCCGCGACTTCGACCACTCGCCCTACTTTCAGATCATCAAGTACCCGTTTCTGCGGATCGACGAAATCGGCCTCTACCATAAGCTGCCGTGGAGCCACCGCGACCTGGTCTACAACGACGACGAGGCCGGTTTCGCCGCGCGCGTGCACTCGCGCCACGGGACGAATCCGCCACCCTGCCGGTCTGTCGCAAGAGAGGACTCCCGCTTTCGCCTTGGCGCCGGCGTGACCTTGCTGAAAAACGGCGCCGCGCGCGCCACCCATCACATGGGCCTCCATCTAGGCCCGGTCCGTTTCAAGAAAGGAGCCTGAGCATGAGCAGTCTGTGGATTCCGTCGATCGTCGCGCTGTTCTGGATCATGGCCTACCGGCGCGTTTCCCAAGCGACCCTGTTCCTCGCCAGCGGCGCGCTGCTCGCCGGAACCGGCCTGTGGCTGGCCGCCGCCCAGCCATGGCTGTTGGCGGCCTGGGCGGCGCCGGTTGCGCTATTCATCGTGATCGCTGTGGCGCCATGGCGCAAACGCTGGCTGACCCGTCCGCTGCTGCGTCAGTTCCGCAAGGTGATGCCGCCGATGTCGCGCACCGAGCAAGAGGCGCTGGAGGCCGGATCGGTCTGGTGGGACCGCGAGCTGTTCACCGGCAAGCCCGACTGGCAACGCCTGAGCCATGTTCCGGCGCCGGGACTGACCCGCGCCGAGCAGGCCTTCCTCGATGGCCCGACGCAGCGCCTGTGCGAGCTGCTCGATGATTGGCGCATCACCCACCAGGAACAGGATCTGCCGCCGGCGGTGTGGGAATTCCTCAAGCGCGAGCGCTTCTTCGCGATGATCCTCCCGGAGGCATACGGCGGACTGGGCTTCTCGGCGCTGGCGCATTCCAATGTGGTGATGAAGATCGCCAGCCGCTCGATCGCCGCCGCGGTCACTGTGATGGTGCCGAATTCGCTCGGGCCGGGCAAGCTGCTGCTGCACTACGGAACCGAACGGCAGAAGGCGTGGTACCTGCCGCGTCTCGCCGACGGTCGCGAGATCCCCTGCTTTGCGCTGACCGGTCCGGAGGCCGGCAGCGACGCCGGCTCGATCCCGGACCGCGGCGTGGTCGCCTACGGCGAGTTCGAGGGTCGCCGCATCCTCGGCATCCGCCTGAACTGGGAGAAGCGTTACATCACCCTCGGCCCGGTGGCGACGGTGATCGGACTGGCGTTCAAGCTCTATGATCCGGCGCATCATCTCGGCGAGCGCGAGGAGCTCGGCATCACCTGCGCGCTGATCCCGCGCGACACCCCGGGCGTGCACATCGGCCAACGCCACCTGCCGCTCAACATCCCGTTCCAGAACGGCCCGAATCGTGGCGAGAACGTCTTCATCCCGTTCGACTGGCTGATCGGCGGGCGCGAACGCATCGGCCAGGGCTGGCGCATGCTGGTCGAGTCGCTGGCCGAGGGACGCGGCATCTCGCTGCCGGCGCTGGCCACCGGCGCGGGCAAGGCGGCCTGCCGCTACACCGGCGCCTACGCCGCGATCCGCAAACAGTTCTCGTTACCGATCGGGCGCTTCGAGGGCGTCCAGGAGGCGCTCGCGCGCATCGCCGGCCTGAGCTACCAAATGGAAGCCGCGCGCCTGCTGACGCTGAGCGCGCTGGACGTCGGCGAGAAGCCCTCGGTGATTACCGCGATCGTCAAATACCACCTTACCGAGCGCTATCGAAAGGTCATCAACGATGCGATGGACATCCAGGGCGGCAGCGGGATCTGCCTCGGACCGTCAAACCTTATCGGTCGCATCTACCAGGCCACGCCGATCGCGATCACGGTCGAGGGCGCGAACATCCTGACCCGTTCGATGATCATCTTCGGTCAGGGCGCGGTGCGTTGTCATCCGTGGATGCTGCAAGAATTCCGCGCCGCGCGCGAGGACGACGAGCGCCAGGCGCTGGAGCGTTTCGACCAGGCCCTGCTCGGTCACGCCGGTTTTCTGCTCAGCAACCTGGTGCGCTCGCTGACCCTCGGACTCACGCGCGGGCGTCTTTCGGCGGCGCCGGGACGGGGCCGGGTGAAGCGTTACTATCAGCGGCTGAACTGGATGAGCGCGGCCTTCGCCTTCAACGCCGATATCGCGATGATGACCCTGGGCGGCGCGCTGAAGCGCAAGGAACGTTTGTCCGCGCGGCTCGGCGACATTCTCAGCGAGCTCTATATCGGCTCGGCGGTGCTGCGTCACTTCCAGAACGGCCACTGCGACCCCGCCGAGGAACCCCTGCTGATCTGGGCCTGCGAGGACAGCCTGTATCGCATGCAGGAAAGCTTCCGCCAACTGTTCCGCAACCTGCCGTGGCGACCGCTGGGCTGGCTGATGCGCTGGCTGAGCTTCCCCACCGGCCAGCCCTTCACCGAGCCCAGCGACCGTGATGGCGCGCGCGCCGCCGCGCTGCTGTTGCGCCCGTCGGACGCGCGCGAGCGTCTCACCGCGGGGATCTTCGTCAGCCAGGATCCGAGCGAACGCGTCGGCCAGCTCGAACGCGCCTTCGCCCAGGCCGCGCTCGCCGCGCCGATCGAGCGTTCGCTGCGCAACGCCCGCAAGCAGGGGCTGATCCACGGCAAGGCGACGCTCGATCTGGCGCGCCAGGCGCTCACCGCCGGGCTGATCGAGCCACACGAACTGGCCATCCTGGAAGAGATGGAAAGGCTGCGTCGCGCGGTAATCGGCGTCGACGCCTTCGACGATCTCGCCGGTGGCAGGGTTCACCACCCGGGCTTGCACCATCATCACCACCACGACGAGGAGGCCGCATGAAAACCAACCACCCAAGTCGACTGTCCGGCCGTCCGGTCTATATCGTCGACGGGCGTCGCGCGCCCCAACTGAAGGCGCGCGGCGCGCCCGGCCCGTTCACTGCATCCGATCTTGCGGTGCAAGCCGGACGCGAGCTGTTGCTCCGCCAGGCGTTCGCGCCCGAGCGCTTCGACGAGGTCATCCTCGGCTGTGTCGCGCCCGGCCCTGACGAGGCCAATATCGCGCGCATCGCGGCGCTGCGCCTGGGCTGCGGAGAGGCCACCCCGGCCTACACCGTGCAACGCAACTGCGCCTCCGGCATGCAGGCGGTCGAGAACGCCGCGCTCGACATCGCCAGCGGCCGCGCCGAGCTGGTGCTGGCCGGCGGCGCCGAGGCCATGAGCCATTCCCCGGTACTGCTCGCCGATGCCCTGGTGGCCTGGCTCGCGGCGTGGAACCGTGCGCGTGGCGCCGGCGCCCGCGCGCGCCAACTGGCGCGCCTCAAACCGGCGATGCTGAAACCGGTGATCGGCCTGCTGCGCGGCCTGACCGATCCGGTCACCGGTCTCAGCATGGGCCAGACCGCCGAGAAACTGGCGTGGCGTTTCGATATCGGGCGCGAGGCCATGGACGCCTACGCGGTACGCAGCCACCAACGTCTCGCCGCGGCGCAACAGGCCGGCTGGCTGGAAGACGAGATCACCCCGCTGTTCGACCGCCACGGCGCCCTCCACGAGCAGGACGACGGAGTGCGCCCCGACAGCGACATCGAACAACTGGCGCGGCTGCGCCCGGTGTTCGACCGCCCGGTCGGGCGGGTGACCGCCGGCAACAGCTCGCAGGTCAGCGACGGCGCCTGTTGGCTGGTGCTGGCTTCCGAAGAGGCCGTCACGCGCCATGATCTGACCCCGATCGGTCGCGTGGTCGACAGCCAATGGGCCGCGCTGGATCCGTCCGAGATGGGACTCGGTCCGGTGTTCGCGATGGCCCCGCTGCTCGAACGCCACGGCTTCGACAGCGACGACATCGACTTCTGGGAGATCAACGAGGCTTTCGCCGCGCAGGTACTGGCCTGTCTCGCGGCGTGGCGCGACGACGACTACAACCGCAAATGGTTCGGTCGCCGCCGCGGCTTCGCGCCGATCCCGGAATCCCGCCTCAACGTCGATGGCGGCGGCATCAGCCTCGGCCATCCGGTCGGCGTCAGCGGCGCGCGCATCGTGCTGCACCTGCTGCGCGTACTGCGCCGCAACCATGCGCGGCGGGGCGTCGCCTCGCTATGCATCGGCGGTGGCCAGGGCGGCGCGCTGTTGATCGAAACCCTCTGATCGAAGCCATCCAGGAGTGACACCATGAACCGACATTTCCAGCTTGAACAAGACGACAGCGGTCTCGCCTGGCTGCATTTCGACATGGCCGACAGCCCGGTCAACCTGCTCTCGATGGAGACCCTCGACGCCCTCGACCAGGCCCTGATCAACGCCGCCCAACTGCACCCACGCGGACTGGTGCTGCTGTCGGACAAGCCCGGCGGCTTCCTCGCCGGCGCCGACGTTCGCTCCTTCGCCGGGATCGAGGCGCCGGAACAGGCCGGGGAGCCGATCCGCAAGGCCCAGCGGGTGTTCTCGCGGCTGGAGAACTTCAGCTTCCCGTCGCTGGCGCTGATCCACGGCCACTGCCTCGGCGGCGGCGCCGAGCTGGCGCTGGCCTGCACCTACCGCATCGCCGAGGCCGATTCGACCCGCATCGGCCTGCCCGAGGTGCGCCTGGGCATCTTCCCCGGCTTCGGAGGCACCGCGCGCGCGACCCGCATCATGGGCTCATGGAATGCGATGAAGGTGATGCTCGGCGGCCGCGCCTGGCGCGCGCGACCGGCGCGCCGTCTCGGCCTGGTCGATCTTGTCGTGCCGGAGCGCCAGCTGCGCCATGCCGCGCGCCAGCTGCTGCGCGAGCGCCCGACGCCCCATCGCCCACCATGGTGGAACCCGCTGCTCGAATCCCCGCCGGGACGCTTGCTCGCCGCCGAGCTGTTCCGTCGCCAGGTCGCAAAACGCGCGCGCCCGGAACACTATCCCGCGCCGTATCGCCTGATCGAACACTGGCGGCGCACCGTCGGCGACTTCGATGCCATGCTCGACGGCGAGGCCAAAGAGGTCCCCGAGCTGATCCACGGCGACACCGCACAAGCGCTGATCCGCGCTTTTCTGCTTCAGGAACGCTTGAAGGACGAGGGGAAAAAAAGCGATTTCACGGCGCGTCATGTGCATGTCGTCGGCGGCGGCGTGATGGGCGGCGATATCGCCGCCTGGTGCGCCCTGCGCGGCCTGCGCGTTACCCTGCAAGACCAGGGCGCGCGCCAACTGCGGCGCGCGATCGGGCGCGCCCATGCGCTGTTCGCCAAGCGTTTGCGCGATCCGCGCCTGGCGACGGAGGCCGGTGACCGTCTGATTCCCGACCCACGCGGCTACGGCGCGGCCCGCGCCGACGTGGTGATCGAGGCGATCTTCGAGGATCTGGCCGCGAAACAGGCGCTGTACGCCGAGCTGGAGCCCCGCCTGCGCGCCGATGCGCTGCTCGCCACCAACACCTCGAGCCTGCCGCTCGAACGCCTCGGCGAGCGGCTGGCGCAGCCTGAACGCCTTGTCGGCCTGCACTTCTTCAATCCGGTGGCCAGGATGCAGCTGGTGGAGATCGTCGCCGGCAAGGCCACCGACGCCGGGATCGCGGCGCGCGCGGCGGCCTTCGCGCGCGCCATCGGCAAGCTGCCCTTGCCGGTCGCCAGCCGCCCCGGCTTTCTCGTCAACCGCATGCTGATGCCCTATCTGCTCGAAGCGGTCACCCTGTTTGAACAGGGAGTGCCGGGCAGCGTGATCGATCGCGCGGCGACCGATTTCGGCATGCCGGTCGGGCCGATCGAGCTCGCCGACCGCGTCGGCCTGGACATCTGCCTGCGCGTCACCGAAACCCTGTCCGAACACTTTCCATTGAAAACCCCGAGCGCGCTGGCCGAACGGGTCGCCACCGGCCGGCTCGGCCAGAAAAGCGGCCAGGGCTTCTACGCTTGGCGACACGCGCATCCGCAAAAACCGCCGGCCGGGAGGGAATGGAAATCTCAGGCGCGGCGGCGCGAGCTGTCCGACCGGATGATTCTGCGCATGCTCAACGAGGCCGTGGCCTGTCTGCGCGAAGGCGTGGTCGCCGATGCCGATCTGCTCGATGCCGGGGCGATCTACGGCACCGGCTTCGCGCCGTTCCGGGGCGGCCCGATGCATTATATTCACCGCCGCGGCCTGCACACCATCGAACGACGTCTGAGGGAACTGGAGAAACATCATGGCGAACAATTCCATGCTGACAGCGGATGGCATGCACTGGCATCATAGACGCGTCAACGAGGCGGACGGCCGCCTTGCGAACCCCCCAACAGGGAGACCAACAATCCACATGGAAGCTTCGGACAAACTGCGCCACCTGGTGCCGTGGCCGCTGGCCACCTCGCTGGCCGCGCTGTTCCGCGAGCGCGTCGAGCGCTCGCCCGGAAAAACCGCCTATCTGCAATACGACGACACCGCCGGGAAATGGCTGCAATACAGCTGGCGCGCCACCGCCGAACAGGTCGCGCGTTGGCAACGGGCGATGCGCGACACCGGCCTGAAATCGGGCGACCGCGTCGCCATCATGCTGCGCAACCGCCTGGAATGGGCGCTGTTCGACCAGGCCGCGCTCGGGCTCGGCCTGGTCGTGGTGCCGATTTATACCAACGACCGCGCCGAGAACATCGGCTATATCCTGCAGGACGCGCAGGTCCGCCTGCTGTTGATCGAGAACCAGACGCAATGGCGAACCCTGCGCCTGATCGAGGATCAGCTCGCCGGCCTGACCCGCATCGTGACCCTGGAAGCCGTCGACCCGGGCTTTCCGAAACCACGCGTGCAAACGCTGGACGAATGGCTGCCGGAAGCCGACACCCACTACCCGCTGCTCGCCGAGGACAGCTCAGGCGATGCGCTCGCGACCGTGGTCTACACCTCCGGTACCACCGGACGGCCGAAGGGGGTGATGCTCAGCCACCGCAACATCCTGTTCGACGTCTATGCCGCGGCCGATCGCGTCACCGCCTATCCGGACGACCGCTTCCTGTCGTTTCTGCCGCTGTCGCACATGTTCGAGCGCACCGCCTGTTACTACATGGCGATGGCCACCGGCGCCGAGATCTCGTTCAGCCGTGGCGTGGCGGAGCTCGGTGAAGACCTCGCCTCCGAGAGGCCGACGCTGATCATCACCGTGCCGCGCATCTTCGAGAAGATTCACGCCAGGATCATGGAGCGGCTGGCGCACGAATCGGCGCTGAAGCGCAAGCTGTTCGATCGCGCGATCGAGATCGGCTGGACACGATTCCAGTATCGCCAGGGCCTCGTATCCTGGTCTCCGAAACTGCTGCTGCATCCCTTGCTCGACCGTCTCGTCGGCGCCAAGGTCCGCGCCCGGCTCGGCGGGCGGCTGCGCCACGCCATCAGCGGTGGCGCGCCGTTGCCATTCGAGGTCGCGCGAATGTTCATCAGCCTCGGCGTCGACATCATCCAGGGCTATGGCCTGACCGAGACCAGCCCGATCATCAGCGGCAACCGCGGCGATGACAACGACCCGACCAGCGTCGGTCCGCCGTTGAAAGGGATCGAGGTGCGCCTCGGCGATGGCGATGAACTGCTCACGCGCAGCCCGGCGGTCACCCTCGGCTACCTGAACAACCCGGAAGCCAGCGCCGCGCTGATCGATGCCGACGGCTGGCTGCATACCGGCGATGTCGCGCGCATCGATGACAGGGGCCGGATCCATATCACCGGTCGCATCAAGGACATTCTGGTGTTATCCAACGGCGAGAAGATCCCACCCGCTGACATGGAAACCGCGATCGCGATGGACGAGATCTTCGATCAGGTGCTGATCGTCGGCGAGGGCCGCCCCTACCTTGCCGCGCTGGTGGTGCTGGAACCCGAGGTCTACCGGGAATTCGCGCGCGAGCATGGCTGTCCCGAGGCGATGCTCGACGCCTGCGAAGACGAAGGCGTGATTCAGGCGGTGCTCGAGCGCGTCCAGAAGCGTCTGCACGCCTTCCCCGGCTACGCCAGGATCCACCGCGTCGCGATCGTCCCGGAGCCGTGGACCATCGACAACAACCTGATGACGCCGACGCTGAAGCTCAAGCGCCAGCGCATCGAGGCCCACCATGCCGAGCTGATCGAGCAGCTCTATGCCGGACACTGAAATCGCCGCCCTGCTTCGGACAGCCCCATGGACGAGCACATTGCGTTCCGCCCAGCGGGCGGAAGAGAGCGGCGGACCTCAGCGCGT
>Ga0256832_1000837_pt1 | contig 20380 bp, 19 predicted proteins | sample 134614metaG_FD_190534 | JGI IMG/M metagenome (GOLD analysis project Ga0256832, IMG submission 190534) | Hydrothermal vent microbial communities from Lau Basin, Pacific Ocean - 134-614 | ecosystem: Environmental > Aquatic > Marine > Hydrothermal vents | place: Pacific Ocean: Lau Basin | collected...
AATTCACCCCCACCTGCGGAACCGCGAAATTCGCCTGATCCCATTTGCGCAGGGCGGCGAGGGATTGATGGAGCATGATCTCGCTCAGGCGTTCGGAAAGGCCGGCACGATTGATCGCGGGCAGGAAATCCGCGGGGGAAATGAGCCCCCGTTCCGGGTGCACCCAGCGCGCCAGGGCCTCAAAGCCGCTCACCCGGCCGGTATCGGTGGAAAGCTGCGGCTGGAACCAGGCCGTGATCTGGCCCTCTTCGAGCGCGCGCGCCACTTCTTCTTCCAGCGCATGGCGGCTGGCCCTCGTCTTGCGCATTTCCGGCGTGAAGGCGCGTATGGCGCCCGGGCCGTTATGGCGCGCGGCCTGCATTGCGAGGAGCGCCGCATCGAGCATGGCTTCGCCCGTGGGTTCGGGCGCGCGGCTGTCGAGGCAGAAGCCCACGGAGGCGGATATGTGTATTGTTGTCGCGTCGAGGCTGATCGGCTCGCTCACGGCCGACTGGATGCGCCCGGCAATCTGGATCAGCGCTTCCAGATCGGCGCGGCGCACGGGCGCGAGGGCAACCGCGAAAATGGGGCCGTCAATCCGGGCGATCACATCGAACTGGCGCATCACGCTTTGCAGCCTTTCGCCCACCCTGCGCAGCACGTCTTCCGCCGCCTTGTGCCCCATGCGCTCGATCAGGAGATCGAAATCGTCAATTTCCAGCGTCAGGCAGGCGGTTGTCCTGTTCTTTCGATCCGGGCCGCTCAGCACATCGTCAAGGGCCCGCTCGATGCCTTCGCGCAGGCACAGCCCGGTGAGGGCATCTCGCATCTCGTCAGACCGCCGGCCGGCGGGTTCGAATTTTCCGAACAGGGCGATTGCACCGGGTAGGCCGAGCGCCGCGGCCATCAGCGCCGTTTCCCCCCCGGCCCAATAGGCGCCGAGCGTTGCAGCGGGGAGGAGGGCGAGCAATCGGGGCGTGCTGAATGCGCCGGTCAGGCGCTTCATTCCGAAAACAGACGCACCGCCTTTGCCATCACCCATGATGAACCATCCTCTCGCACTCGTGGCCTGACCACTTTCGGGAGAACGCTAGGCGCCAATCGCTACGGGGATGTTAACGCAGGCCGGGAATCTCGGGCGAATTTTCGTCAATCTGTTCAGGGTTCGTTTGCAATCCGGCGAAATCGAACAGCCGGGGATCGAGCATGTGCGAGGGGCGGATGTTCATGAGGGCGCGAAACATCACCTGCCGCCGCCCGGGGCTGTTCTTCTCCCACTGATCGAGGATGGCCTTCACCTGCTGGCGCTGAAGCCCGTCCTGCGAGCCGCAGAGATCGCAGGGGATGATCGGGTAGTTCATGGCGCGGGCGAAACGCTCGCAATCCTTCTCGGCCACATGGGCCAGCGGACGCAGGACGTAGAGATCGCCCTCCTCGTTCACGAGCTTTGGCGGCATCGTGGCGATGCGCCCGCCGTGGAAGAGATTCATGAAGAAGGTTTCGAGGATGTCGTCCCGGTGATGGCCGAGCACCACGGCGCTGCACCCTTCCTCGCGCGCGATGCGGTAGAGATTGCCCCGGCGCAGACGCGAACAGAGCGCGCAATAGGTGCGCCCCTCGGGCACCTTCTCCTTCACGATCGAATAGGTATCCTGATATTCGATGCGGTGGGGCACGCCCATGCGCTCGAGGAATTCCGGCAGCACGGTGGCGGGAAAGCCCGGCTGGCCCTGATCGAGATTGCAGGCCAGAAGATCAACAGGCAGCAGCCCGCGCCATTTCAGCTCGTGAAGGGCGGCGAGCAGGGTGTAGCTGTCCTTCCCGCCGGAAAGGCAGACAAGCCAGCGCGCGCCACGCTCGACCATGCCGTATTGCTCCACCGCCTCTCGCACCTGGCGGATGATGCGCTTCCTGAGCTTGCGAAACTCGCCGCTTTTGGGCGCGCCCGCAAACAGCGGGTGGATTTCCTCTGTATCGTCGTGATCATCGCGCATGGCGCCGATATGCCCCAGATGGCCGGGGCGGGAAAGGGATTTCTTGGCCGCAAATCTCCTTGGCGCACTCCGTTTCGGCCCATATGATCCCGGGAAATGCCGTATCAGGAGGCCCCATGGCCACGAAAGAGCGCTATACTGTCGTTTCGACCATGAAGAACGAAGGGCCATACATCCTTGAATGGGTGGCCCATCACAAGGCGCTCGGGTTTGACGAGATCGTGGTCTGCACCAATGATTGCGAGGATACGACGGTCGAGATCCTGAAGCACCTCGAGGGGCTCGGCCTCGTGCATCACCACGCAACCCGGATACGCAAGGGCGGCATCCATCGCTCGGCCCTGCGCCAGGCGGCGCGCATGGATGTGGTGAAGGGATCGGACTGGATATTCGTCTGCGATGTGGATGAATTCCTGACGGTGAAGGAAGGCGACGGCTCGGCGCGTGCCCTCGTGGCGCTTTCGGGGGAGGGGGCGGACGTGATCGCTGTGCCCTGGCGGGTGTTCGGGCCAAACGGCATCAGCCTGTTTCGCGATCGCCTTGTTACCGAACAGTTCACCCGCGCCGAGGCACTGGGCGAAAACCCCCAGGCGGGGAAATTCGTGAAATCGCTTTTTCGCCGGCCGGATCAGTTCAAGCGCTTCGGCCTGCATCTGCCCGTGGCGCGGGAGGAAGGCCCGGCGCCGAAGATCGTCTGGCCGGGGGGCGCGCTTCATGCGGAGAACGGCAAGCCGACCGGCACACCGCCGCCCTTCCACATTGCGCAGGTCAATCATTACGCGCTGCGTTCGATGGAATCCTTTCTCATAAAGCGCGCGCGGGGGCGGGCCAATCACATGCACCATGTGCTGGGCATGGAATACTGGGAGCGCTTCGATTTCGGCGGCGAGGAGGATCTTTCGATCCGCCGCTATGATCCCCTGCGGGATCAATGGATGCAGCGCTTTCGCGAGGATGAGAAGCTCTGGGCCCTGCATCGAAAATCCGTTCGCTGGCACCGCTGGAAGGCGCGCGAGCTGCGCAAGGATCCCGCCGCCAATGCCCTGCGCCTCGAGATTCTCGCGCGATTTGCCGCCGGACACTCCGAAGCGGGCTGATCCCCGCGCCGGGCGAAGGGGCCTGCGGCCAGCGTTTTGCGCGATGGGCCGGTGTCAGCCCGTTTCGCCGATCAGGGCCCGGAAGATTGCCTTCGCCGATTCGCTGTCCCATTCGGCATCGCCCGTCAGGCGGGCGATCTCGCGCCCTTCGGGATCGAGGATGACGGAAACCGGCAGCCCGAAAACGCCAAGCCTGCGCGCCAGCGCCTGCTTCGGATCGAGGAGGATCGGCAGGTTTTTCACGCCGGCATCGGCGAAGAACTGCTTGATGCCGCGCACCGTGTTGCGCCCGGTCGCGACCGTCACCACCTGGAAGCGCTCGCCGCCCATCTCCGCCTGAAGCCGATCGAGCGATGGCATCTCGGCGCGGCAGGGCGGGCACCAGGTGGCCCAGAGATTGAGCAGCACGTATTTGCCGCGGTATTCGGCCAGGCTATGCGGGTTGCCTTCGCCATCCACGATCTCCACGGAGGGCACGGGCTTCGGTTCTTTGGCAAAGATCAGCTTTCGCATCGGGCCCTCGCGCAGGGCTTCAAGCGCGGCGGTATCCGCAAATGCCATGTTTGCACCAAGCGCAAGGCCCGCGTATAGGGCTATGGAACGCAGCAATCTCATCTTTCCCTCCAGGGTTCAGCCATGTCAGACGATACCTCCGATGCAAAATCCGCCAACGCCATGTGGGGTGGCCGCTTCGCGGAAGGCCCCGATGCGATCATGGAGGCGATCAATGCCTCGATCGGATTCGATCGCCGCCTCGCGAAGCAGGATATCGAAGGCTCGCGCGCCCATGCCGCCATGCTCGCGGCCACGGGCATCATCACTGATAAGGATGCCGAGGCGATAAGGGAAGGGCTGCTCACGGTCTTGTCAGAGATCGAAAGCGGAAAGTTCGCATTCTCGACAGCGCTGGAGGATATCCACATGAATGTGGAGGCCCGCCTGCGGGAGCTGATCGGCGAGCCGGCCGGGCGGCTGCACACGGCGCGTTCTCGCAACGATCAGGTGGCGCTCGATTTCCGCATGTGGGTGCGCGAACAGGCCGATGCCGCGATTGCCGGGCTCGAGGCGCTGATGAAGGCGCTCCTCGCCCAGGCCGAGGCGGGAGCGGATTGGGTGATGCCGGGCTTCACCCACCTGCAGGTGGCCCAGCCCGTCACCTGGGGGCACCACATGCTCGCATATGTGGAGATGTTCGCCCGCGATCGCGCCCGATTTCAGGACGCACGCAAGAGGATGAACGAGTGCCCCCTCGGCGCCGCCGCGCTCGCCGGCACCTCCTTCCCCATTGATCGTAAGATGACGGCTGAGGCGCTTGGCTTCGATCGCCCCACCGCCAATTCGCTCGACACGGTCGCCGATCGCGATTTCGCGCTCGAATTCCTCGCCGCCGCCGCGATCTGCGCGATGCATCTCTCGCGCCTTGCCGAGGAGCTTGTGATCTGGTCCTCGGCGCAGTTCCGCTTTGTCACGCTCTCGGATCGCTTCTCCACCGGCTCCTCGATCATGCCCCAAAAGAAGAACCCGGACGCCGCCGAGCTGATCCGCGCCAAGATCGGCCGTATCCTCGGCGCGCTGGTGGCGCTTTTCACGGTGATGAAGGGCCTGCCGCTCGCCTATTCCAAGGACATGCAGGAAGACAAGGAACAGGTCTTCGATGCGGCTGATAGCCTGATGCTCGCGCTCGCCGCCATGGAAGGGATGGTGTCCGACATGAACGCCAACCGCGAAGCGCTCGAGGCCGCCGCCGGCGCGGGCTTCTCCACCGCCACCGATCTGGCCGATTGGCTGGTGCGCGCATTGAACATGCCCTTTCGCGAGGCTCATCACGTCACCGGCGCGCTGGTGGCTCTGGCCGAGAAGAAGGGTGTGGATTTGCCCGATCTCACGCTTGATGATATGAAATCGGTGCATGAGGGCATCACCGAAGATGTGTTCGGCGTCCTCGGGGTGCATAATTCCGTGGCAAGCCGCACATCTTACGGCGGAACCGCGCCAACGCAGGTGCGCGCCCAGATCGAACGCTGGAAAGAGGTTCTGAAATGAAGGCACTCCTTGCCGTTCTGCCCCTGCTCCTCGCCGCGGCCTGCGGCGCCGATGGCGATCCCCTGCGACCTTCCGTCAATGCCGGGGTTTCAGTCACCCCGGGGGGCGTGCGCACCTCGGCCTCCGTCGGAGTGGATGCGGGCAACGTGAGCGTGCGCGTGGGGCTCTGAAGGCCCCGGCTTCCATCACTGGTCCGTAAATATCCCAGCCGGAGGCGCTCACCGCATCAGCCGCGCCGATCACCGCTTGCCATTTCACGATGAACGCCTATTAGGTGGGAAAACCGCCCGGAACCGGCCGCAAAGGCGGCGATACGAAAGCCAGATCAGTCATGGATCATTTTCTCTACCGAGATGGCACGCTCCATGCCGAGGATGTGCCGGTGCCCGAGATCGCAGCCGCCGTCGGAACGCCCTTCTATCTCTATTCCACGGCCACCTTCCGGCGCCATTTCCGCCTGTTTGACGAGGCGCTCGCGGGGCTCGATCATCTCGTCTGCTATGCGATGAAGGCCAATTCCAATCAGGCGATCCTGAAGCTTCTGGCCGATATGGGCGCGGGGATGGATGTGGTTTCGGGGGGCGAATATGCGCGCGCAAAGGCGGCCGGGGTTCCCGGGGGGAGGATCGTCTTTTCCGGCGTCGGCAAGACGCGCGAAGAGATGCGCGCGGCGCTCGAGGGCGGCATTCGCCAGTTCAACGTGGAGAGCGAGCCGGAGCTCGAGGCTCTGAACGATCTCGCCGTTTCGATGGGCCTGCAAGCCCCGGTTGCGATCCGTGTCAATCCGGATGTGGATGCGAAAACCCACGCCAAGATCGCCACCGGAAAGGCGGAAAACAAGTTCGGGATTCCGATTTCCCGGGCGCGCGCCGTCTATGATCATGCCGCCGGCATGGAGGGGGTCGAAATCACCGGCATTGACGTGCATATCGGCTCGCAACTCACCGATCTCGAGCCTTTCCGCCAGGCCTATCTCAAGGTGAAGGATCTCACCCGGCAGCTTCGCGCCGATGGCCATGACATCCGCCGCCTCGATCTTGGCGGGGGACTCGGCATCCCCTACCAGCGCGGCAATGAAGCCCCGCCTCTGCCCACCGAATACGGCGCCATGATCCGGGAAACGCTCGGCGATCTCGGCTGCGAGATCGAGATCGAGCCGGGGCGGCTCATCGCCGGCAACGCGGGCATCATGGTATCGCGGGTGATCTATGTGAAGGAAGGCGAGGGGCGGAAATTTCTCATTGTTGACAGCGGCATGAACGATCTGATCCGCCCGGCGATGTATGAGGCGCATCACGATATCGTGCCGGTGCAGGAGCCTGCGCCCGGGATCGAGCGGGAAACATATGACGTCGTCGGCCCCGTCTGCGAAACCGGCGATACCTTCGCGCGCGATCGCTCCATGCCGCCGATGCGGGCAGGCGATCTCGTGGCCTTTCGCTCGGCCGGAGCTTATGGTGCGGTCATGGCGAGCGAATACAATTCCCGCCCGCTGATCCCCGAAGTTCTGGTCAGCGGCGATCAATTCGCTGTCATTCGCGCGCGTCCGAGCTATGATGAGATGATAAACCGGGATAGGATACCCGAGTGGCTCTGACGCGCGGCTTCGGGCCAGCCCCGGCCCGCGCCCGATGAAAAAGGCATGATGCGCAACACTCGCAACACCCACGAACCGCCATCGAGGCGCCTGCGGATGGCGATTCTGCTCACGCGGGCCGGCCTCCTGGCCGAAAGGCTGGTGCGGGCCTTCTGGCCGTTCTGGGTGCTGCTGCTCATGGGGCTTTCGGCGCTGATGCTGGGGCTTCCCGCGGCTTTGGCGCTGCGGCTTTTCCAGGCGATCGCCGGGCTGTGGCTGCTGGCGGCGCTGGGCGCGCTGTGGTTCGGGCTGCGCCGTTTCCGCTGGCCCGCCCGCGCCGAGGCCGCCGACCGCCTGGACCGGACATTGCCTGGCCGCCCTCTCGCGGCACTGAGCGATAGCCAGGCCATCGGCAATGCCGATCCGGCCTCCAAGGCCGTTTGGGAAGCCCATCGCGCCCGCATGGCTGCGCGGCTCGGCAATGTCCGGGCGCCGGAGCCGGATCTGAGGCTTTCCCGCCTCGATCGCTTCGGCCTTCGCTATATTGCGCTGCTGTTCTTCATGATCGGCATCCTGTTCGGGGGGATTGGCCGGGTTGGCGATGTTGGCGATCTTGCCGTGGCAGGTAACGGAAGGGGCGCGCTTGCCGCTGGCCCCGGCTGGGAGGGATGGGCCGAGCCGCCGGCCTATACCGGAAAGCCGAGCCTCTATCTCAACGATCTCGAGGGGGAGGCGCTTGCGCTGCCCGTGGGAACCCGGATCACATTGCGCTTTTATGGCGGCGATGGGGCGGAGCGGCTGAGCGAGACCGTCTCCCCGCCGGTCGGGATCGCCGGGGGCGGAGATGGTGGCAATACGGGGCGCAATGCCCCTGAGCCGGGAACGGCCGTCTTCGAGGTGGCCCGGAGCGGCGAGATCGAGATCGCCGGGCCGGGCGGGGCGGAGTGGCGCGTCGAGGCGCTTGCCGATCAGCCCCCCTCGGTGGCGCTGGCGGGGCCAATGAAGCGCGAGGCGCGCGGCAAGATGATCCAGCCCTTCACCGCGAAGGATGATTACGGGATCGTTTCCGGCACCGCCACCTTCCGGCTTGATCTCGATGCGGTGGAGCGCCGTTACGGGCTCGTGGCCGATCCCGATCCGCGCGAGGCGATCACCCTGGATCTGCCAATGCCGATCCGCGGCAGCCGGGCGGAATTCACCGAAGAACTCGTGGATGATCTTTCAAAGCATCCGTGGGTCGGCCTGCCGGTGGAAATGACGCTTTCGGTCGAGGATGCCGCCGGGCAGAAAGGCGAGAGCGCGCCTCTCCGGCTTTCCCTCCCCGGCAGACGCTTTTTCGATCCCCTGGCGCGCGCCGTGATCGAGCAGCGGCGCGATCTTCTCTGGGCCCGGGCCAACGGGGAGCGGGTCGGCCAGATTCTGCGTGCGGTTTCGCACCGGCCCGATGGCTTCATCCGCAATGAAAGCGGCTATCTCATCCTGCGCACCGCCATACGCCGGCTCGAGGCGGGGCTTGGCGAGGAAGGGGGGCTTTCGCAGGCAGTGCAGGAGGAAGTTGCTGATGCGCTCTGGGAAGCGGCGCTTCTCTTCGAGGAGGGCTCGCTCGCCGATGCGCGCGAACGCATGGAGCGCGCGCAGGAGCGCCTCAGCGAGGCAATGAGGAACGGCGCTTCCAAAGAGGAGATCGAGGCGCTCATGCAGGAGCTGCGCGAAGCGACCCGGGATTACCTGCGCCAGCTTGCCGAGCAGCAGCAGGCCAATCCCGATCGGCAGAATGCGCAGAACCAGCAGGGTGAAAGCCAGGAGATCACGCAGGATCAGATCCAGGCGATGCTCGATCGCATTCAGGAACTGATGGAACAGGGCAGGATGGCCGAGGCCCAGGCCCTGATGGAGCAGTTCAACCAGATGATGCAGAACCTGCAGGTGACACAGAATGGCAAGGGGGGCGAGGGCCAGAGCCCCGGCCAACAGGCCATGGAGGGGCTGAAGGAGACGTTGCGCGATCAACAGGGGCTTTCGGATCAGGCATTCCGCGATCTTCAGGAGCGGTTCAATCCCGGTGCCAATGCAGGTGAAAACGCCGGCAACGAGGGGCAGAACGGGGGCCAGGGCCGTGGGCAGAGCCACGAGGGCCAGAACCGGGGCCAGGGGGGGCGCGGCCAGAAGGGCCAGAAGGGCAGTGGCGAGGGCCGCCAGCCGGGCGAGAACGGGGGCGGTGAGGGCAGCGAGGCGCAGCAATCCCTTGCCGAGCGCCAGCGCGCCCTGCGCGAGCAGTTGGGCCGCCAGCTTGGCAATCTGCCCGGACAGGGCAGCGATGAGGGCCGGGCGGCCCGCGAGGCACTGGAAGGCGCTGCAGAGGCGATGCGCAGGGCCGAAGAGGCTCTGCGCCAGGAAGATCTTGCCGGCGCGCTCGACGGGCAGGCCGAGGCGATGCAGGGCCTGCGCGAGGGCCTGCGCAATCTCGGCGAGGCCCTTGCGCAGCAGCAAGGCCCGCCCGGCAAGCAGGGCGAGGCGGTGGGCAAGGCCGATCAGGACGGGCGCGATCCTCTGGGTCGGCAAAGCGGCTCACGCGGCAATGTGGGCACCGACCGCCAGCTCCTGCAGGGCGAGGATGTCTATCGCCGCGCCCAGAAACTGCTGGACGAGATCCGCCGGCGCACGGGCGAAAAACAGCGTCCGAAGGTGGAGCGGGATTACCTGAAGCGGCTTCTTGATCAGTTCTGAGGCGAAAATCACTCCTGCTGCGGCGCGGCTTTCTCCGTCAGCATGTCGGTGGCCTTTTCCATCAGGGCGTCAATCCGGAAACGCAGGGCGTTGACCTGCTCCACATAGGCCGAAATGGCGGGTTTCAGGCCGGGAAATCTTTCCCCAAGCACATCCGCATAGACATAGACGATGATGGCAATAGCCAGCAGGAACAGCACCAGGCTGAATCCGAGCCGCCATCCGCGCCGGCGTTGCGTCCTTGCCGTCTCGGCGGCCGCGGCATCATCCTGCATTTCGCGCGGGGCGGGGGTCTCGGCCTGCTGCAATGTGGAATTTATCTCCTCCACATCCGGCAGGAGATCACGGCGCGAAGCGGAGGCATCCTCTGCTTCCGCCGGCCGGACTTCCCGCCCGAGAGCTTCGGATTGGCGCGTGATTTCACCACTGGTTTCGATTTCAGGATCCGCAGGCGCTGCTTCCTCCCCGCTTTCGATCTGCCGCTGGCGTATTTCGGCCTCTGCTTCCTCGCGCAGAATGCTCAGCACGGAGGGATCCACTTCCCGCTCCGGGAGCGGGGGCTCTTCGGCTGCGGCCTCTTCCGGCTCTCCCTCCGATTCAGCCGCTCGGATTTCATCATCCGCCGGCAGGCTCGCCCCAGGCGTGATGATGCCGATCACCGTTTCTTCCTCGATGATCTCCTCGTAGAATTCTGCGTTCGGGTCCTCTTCTGCCGCCGCTATGTCCGAGATCGCTTCCGCGGCAGTAGGGGGTTCGCCGCTCGTGTGCCCTTTCGGGGCGGGGGCCGTTTCTGCCTCTTCTTCGACGGGGGGCTGTTCGGAAGAAGCGCCTCTGCCGTGGGCTGCGGGCATCTGATACCAGGTATGCCCGCAGCTTGAGCATTGGACATCACGCCCGGTTTCGGGGATGACGCTGTCATCCACTTCATACTGGGCACTGCAACTCGGGCAAATCAGCCGCATTTCTCATCCCATCAGTATAGCGTTTCGCCTTTGCGGGCGAAGGTTCCCGGCAGTTGTATCAAGGGATTGCTCAAGTTGAAAGCATTTGGGCTTTCCCACATTGAAACAACGCGCGATACGGGGCATGACTGTTGCCGGAATGTCAAAAGGAAATGCGGTGTGATCGAGCTGGAAAACCTGTCCTACAACTACGGCGGAGGAGAGCTTCTATCCGATATCAACATGGAGTTGCGCCCCGGATCATTCCATTTCCTGACCGGCCCTTCCGGCGCCGGCAAGACGACGTTCATCAAGCTCTGTTACATGGAACTCATTCCCACTGCCGGGCAGGTGCGGGTTTTTGGCGAGAATGTGCGCGAAATGGATCGCGATGGCATCGCACGGGCGCGCAGGCGGATCGGCGTGGTGCATCAGGATTGCCAGTTTCTCGACCATCTGACGATGGCGGAGAACATAGCCCTTCCTCTCGCTGTGGCAGGGCGCATGGGCCAGCAGGAGATGCGGAATCTGGAAGAACTTCTCGCCTGGGTGGGGCTGGAGCACAGGGCCGGGGCCCTGCCGCCGGAGCTTTCGGGCGGGGAGCGTCAGCGAGCGGCGCTGGCGCGGGCGGTCATCATGTCGCCCGATGTCATTCTGGCGGACGAGCCGACGGGCAATGTGGATTGGGAAATGTCGAAGAAGCTGCTGGCGCTTCTCGTGGAGCTCAATCGCATGGGCAAGGCGATCCTGATCGCCACCCATGATCTCAATCTCATCCGCGCCGCCAAATCCCAGATCAATGCCCGGGTGCTGCGGATTGCCGGCAGGCACCTGCAGATGGCGGGAGCGGAACTTTGAGGGAAACGGACATTTCATCCGCGCACGGGTATTCAATTGCCGCGAAACCGGAAATGCGTGTTGTGCCACCAACCGGCTTCACCGCGCATCTGACATTCTTCAGCGCCGCGGCAATGGCCTTTCTGGCGGTTTTCGCGCTCGCCCTTTCCTTCTCCACCGGGAAATTGGCGGAGCGCTGGGCCACGGAGCTTGCCCGCAGCGCGACCATACGCATCAGCGCCCCCCAGTCCCAGATTCCCGATCAGGCAAGGGCCGCGATGAAGGTGCTTCAAACGACCCCGGGAATCGCCTCGGCCCGGGTGCTCGACAAGGCCGAGCAGGAGGCCCTGCTGGAGCCCTGGCTCGGCCCCGGCCTGCCGCTTGATGCGCTCCCGTTGCCGCAGTTGATCGAGGTGATCGCCGAGCCGGGGGGATATGATGTCGAGGGGTTGCGCCAGCGTCTGGCCGCCGAGGCGCCGGGCGCGGTGCTTGATGATCACGCCCGCTGGCGCCGCCCGCTCGTCAATGCCGCACGCAGGCTTGGCCAGCTTGGCTGGCTTTCGATCTTGTTGATCACGCTCACGATGGGTGCGGTCATCACCCTTGCCGCCCAGGCGGCCCTTGCCGCCAATGCGCAGGTGATCCGTGTGTTGCGCCTGATCGGAGCGAAGGACGCCTTCATCGTGGCCGCCTTCGTGCGCCGTTTCACCCTGCGCGCTGCCGCCGGCGCGGCGCTGGGCACGGGTGCCGGAATGCTCGCCATCGCCCTCCTGCCCGAAACCGGCGAGGCCGGTGGCGTGCTGACGGGGCTGAGCTTTCACGGCGCGGGATGGCTCTGGCCGCTCGCAATCCCCCTTCTCGCCGGGTTCGTCGCCTTCTGGGCCACGCGCCTTGCCGCCTTTCGATGCCTCAAGGAGCTGACATGATGGGTTACGCAATCCAATGGCTGCGGTCGCTCGCGTTCGTCATCCAGATGTATCTGATGATGCCGCTGATGGCGATCGTCTTCGTGCCCTGGGCGATGCTCCGGCGCGACGGCGTCTATACCTATATCCGCTCCTATGCCGATTGGGTGCGCTGGACAGCCCGCTGGATGGTCGGCCTCAGGACGGAAATCCGCGGCGAGATCCCCACCGATCAGGTGCTGGTGGCCTCAAAGCACCAGTCTTTCCTCGATGTGGTGCTGCTGGTAAGCGCGCTGCCGCGCTCGCGCTTCATCATCAAGAAAGAGCTCCATAATGCCCCGATCTTCCACTTCTTCGGCAAGCGCATGGGCAATGTGCCCGTGGATCGCGGCAAGCGGCGCGAGGCGATCGCCCAGATGATGGCGGATGTGCAGAGCGGCAGGAACCTGCCCGGACAGCTGGTGATCTACCCCCAGGGCACCCGCATCCACCCCTGCGAAAAGGCGCCCTACAAGGTGGGCGTGGGGCTTCTCTATGAGCAGACCGGCTATGATTGCGTGCCGGCTGCCACCAATGTCGGCCTGTTCTGGCCCAAGCGCGCAATCTATCGCCGCCCGGGCACGGCGGTGCTTGAATTCCTGCCCCGCATTCCGGCCGGCCTGCCAAAGGAAGAATTCATGCAGCGCCTTGAAGAGGTGATCGAAACCAACTCGAACCGCCTGATGCGCGAAGCTGGCTTCGATCCGGAGAAATGCGAATGGATTACATCGAAAGCCTGAGCGATCTCGAAGCGCTATACGGCGCCCCCGGGCGGGCCTCGATCATCAAGGTCACGCCCTGCCTCACCCCCGCCTATCGCAAATGGATCGGAGAAAGCCGCTTCTGCGTGCTTTCCACCACCGGCCCCGAAGGCACCGATGGCAGCCCGCGCGGGGATAGCGGGCCGGTCGTGCGGATCGTCGATGATCACACCCTCCTCCTCCCCGACTGGCGCGGCAACAACCGCATCGACACCCTGCGCAATATCGTGGCCGACGGCCGCATTTCCCTGATGTTCATGGTGGCGGGCTCAAACACCATCATGCGGATAAACGGCACGGCCCGCCTCACACGGGATGAGGGCCTGCGCGCCAGCTTCGAGCGCAACGGCAAGCGCCCGAAGCTGGTGATCGTCATCCGGATCCGCGAGGTCTATCCCCAATGCGCCCGCGCCCTGATGCGCGCCGGCCTGTGGGAAACGGGCAACCGGCCAGAAGGCCTCCCCACCGTGGGCGACATGCTGAATGAAATCACCAATGGCAATTTCGACGGCAGGGCCTATGACGAGGAATGGCCGGAGCGGGCGCGAAAGAGCCTCTGGTAGGCCCTTCATCTTGGGGGAAATACTCCGGGGGTGCGGGGGCTGGCCCCCGCCCTCTCATCAGGATGGCCCGAAAGGCGTGCAGGCGATATTGCGCGCCTGAAGCCGCCGGCAGGCCATTTCGGCCATTTCGCGATTCATCCCCACGAAGTTCGCCTCATAGCCCTTGCGCCCCTTCACCACCTTGCGCAGCGCACCGTCAAGCGTGCTCATCTCCGCAAGCGCCGTCTTCAGCAGGACCCGCTCGGCCTTGTAGCGGCTGTCGTATCGGCCGACGCTGATGCCCCACAAGCGCCCCCCCGAAGTGGAAATCCGGGTAACCACCTCCGGCTCGCCGTCAAATATGAGCGGCTCGGGCGCGATGGACGCCAGCACGATCCTCGCCTCTCCGGCAGGGCGCGGCCGTGGCGCGATGAGGGCCGCAACGGGCTTGGGCCTCTCTTGGGGTGCGGGCAAAGCTGCAACCGCAACGGCCTTCTCGATCGCCCGCGCATCCGCAGATGCGGTGGCCGCTTCGGGCGCAGGGGGCTTCTCGGCCTTGGTTTCGACCTGTGCCTCGAGGATGGCGCTGCGGATGTCATCCTGCATCGCCAGCAGCAGCTCCTTCGGCGGCTCCTGCACCGGCTCACGCGCCGGGCGGGGGAGCGGGCGCAGGCTTTTCTTCACGGCGGTCACGATGCGGATGGTCTTGCCCGCGCCACCCGCAACGGAGGGGGAGGCGCCTGCGTAAACAGGCGGCGCGGGCTTGCGAAGCGGTGCGCTTCGCGGTGCGCGGCGGAAACCCATGTCAAGCAGTTCGGCCATGCGGGCATTGCGCCACGCTGTCGAACGACCACCGAAGATGACGCCAATGATGCGCACATTCCCGCGCTCCGCCGAGGCCACGAGGTTGAAACCGGCGGCGCGGGTGTAGCCCGTCTTGATACCGTCGGCGCCCTTGTAGGCGGCGAGGAACTTGCGGTTCGTGTTGGCAACGCGGCGGATGCCGGCATCCGCCGTGCGGCGGGAGAAGAGATTGTAATACTGGGGAAAATCGTAAAGCAGATGGCGGCCGAGAATGGCCATGTCGCGGGCGGTGGAGAGATGGCCGCGTTCGGTCAGGCCGTTGGCGTTCCTGAAGGTGGTGCGGGTCATGCCGAGGGCTTTGGCGGTGCGGTTCATGCGCCGCGCGAAAGCGGCTTCGGAGCCCCCGATCGCCTCGCCGATGGCGGTGGCGGCGTCATTGGCGGATTTGATCGCGGCAGCGCGGATCAGGTAGCGCAGCTTGATGCGCTGCCCGGGCTTCAGGCCGAGCTTCGAGGGCGGTTCGGAGGCGGCCTTCTTCGAGACCCGCACCATTGTATCAAGCGAGATCTCTCCATGCTCGATGGCCTGAAAGGCGATGTAGAGGGTCATCATCTTGGTGAGCGAAGCCGGATGCAGCCGGGTATCGGCATTGCGCGAATGCAGAACCTCTCCGGTGCGCGCATCGATCACGATCGCCGCATAGGGCGCGGCGCGCGCGGTATCGGGCGTGAGCGCACCGACAACCACGACAAGGGCGAAAAACAGGAAATACCGGACACACTGCCCCAGACGCATTTTCACGTCGCTTGCCTTTTTACTGCCTCATCACGCCGCCGGTTATCCGGCTGGCTTTCATTAGCGCGACGATAGCACATGGCCTGAACCGAGAAAACACCAAATTTTCAAGGGCTTTTGCGCCGTTGCTGATCTGCATCTACAAGATGTAGTGGCCTTGCTGTGTTCCTCTGCGAGATGCGTGGCCGGCCGGCTCATTCCTCGATACGGTGGATGAGATCGGGCAGCGAGCCGATCCCGGCCAGCTGATGGAAGCGGGGATGCCCGGCTGGCGGCTCGGCCTCTTCAAGCGCCCAGGTGATTCCATGCGGCACATGAACCCCGTGCGCGCCCGCCTCGATCGCCGGGATCACATCCGAGCGCAGCGAATTGCCGACCATCACGGCCCTTTCCGCGCCGTCGCCATGGCTGGCGAAAATTTCACGATAGCTGCCGGCTGTCTTTTCCGAAACGATCTCGACCGCGGTGAAAAGATCGCCAAGCCCGGATTGGGCGAGCTTGCGCTCCTGATCGAGAAGATCGCCCTTGGTGATGAGCACCAGCCGGTATCCGGGAGCCAGCGCCTCGAGCGTTTCCGCCACACCCGGCAGCAGCTCTATCGGATGGGCGAGCATCTCCTTTCCGGCCGATATGATCTCGCCGATGACATGGCCCGGCACCTGCCCATCGGTGATCTCGATCGCGGTTTCGATCATCGACAGCACGAAGGCCTTTATTCCGAAGCCGTAATGGCCGAGATTGCGCCGTTCGGCCTCGAGCAGGCGTTCGGCGAGGTGATCGGGATCGGCATGATCGGCCAGAAGATCGGCGAAGCGCTCCTGCGTGAGGCGAAAGAAGCGCTCGTTGTGCCAGAGCGTATCGTCGGCATCGAGGCCGACGGTGGTGATCCTGCTGTTGCTCCCAAGCGCCATCCGCGTGCATTAGCCTCTTTTTCATTCCCGCGAAGCATTCTATATAGTGCTTTCGATATTCGAAGTGGAAGCCCCTTTGCAGAGCGAGAATGAAATGCACCCCCTTGTGATGGCCGGCAAGGATGGCGATGGCGGCGACGGCACGGATGTGGCCGTTGTCACCAGGACGCGCCCCAAGACGGCGCGGCCGCCGCTCTACAAGGTGATCCTGCTCAATGACGATTTCACGCCGATGGAATTCGTCGTGCATGTGCTCGAGCGCTTCTTCGGCATGAGCCACCAGCAGGCGTTTGACGTGATGCTGACCGTGCACAAGAAGGGGCTGGCGGTGGTGGGCGTGTTTCCGTTCGAGGTGGCCGAAACGAAGGTGGCGCAGGTGATGGAACTGGCGCGGCGCGAGCAGCATCCGCTGCAATGCACCATGGAAAAGGAATAGGGCCGAAGGCCCGGGAATACACCATGAAGAAATCACGCCTCGCCACCGCGCTGGAAAGCGGTGCCCTTGAGCTTCCCGAAAACGGGCGGATCGGGGTTTTCCTGCCCGAGCCGGGCGAGGATCTCTCGATGCTCGATCAGGGCCGGGCGGAGATCATCCACGGCTTCCGCCCCGCGCATGATTTCTGGCGGGGGCAGGGCTTTTCCGTGCGACCCGAGCCGGGCGGGCCATATGCGGCCGCGATCGTGTTCGTGCCAAGGTCAAAGGCGCTGGCGCAGGGGTTGATTGCCGCCGCCGCGAAGCTGACGGAGCCCGGCGGGCCGGTGATCGTTGACGGGCAGAAGGGTGATGGCATCGACAGCCTATACAAATCGCTGCGCCGCGTGCTTCCCCTTTCGCAAGCGCTTTCGAAAGCGCATGGCAAGCTCTTCCATTTCATCTCCGACGAACAGACACGCGCCGCCCTGCCGCATGCTGCCGGGGAAACCATGCCGGAAGGTTTTTTCACCACGGCGGGCGTGTTTTCCGCCGACAAGGTGGATCCCGGATCGGAAATGCTGGCCGAGGCCCTGCCGGAGCGCCTTTCGGGCCGGGTGGCCGATCTTGGCGCGGGGTGGGGCTATCTGGCGCGCGCCGTGCTCGGGCGCACGGGGGTGGAGGCGCTTGATCTGGTTGAAGCCGATCACGCGGCGCTCGAATGCGCCCGGCGCAATATAGGGGATGCGCGCGCGCGCTTTCACTGGGCGGATGCGCGCCGGTGGCAGCCGGAAAAGCTGCTGGATGCCGTCATCACCAATCCGCCCTTTCACGAAGGGCGCGCCGCCGATCCGGGGCTCGGGCGGGAATTCATCGCTGCGGCCGCGCGGATGCTGAAGCCCTCTGGCCACCTCTATATGGTCGCCAACCGCCACCTCCCTTACGAGGCCGCGCTCAGGGCGCATTTCAGGCAGGTCGAGGAATTGCCCGGCAACGGGCGCTACAAGCTTTTTCATGCCGCCCGGCCCGCGCGCGATCGGAGCGCTCGCAAGGGGCGCTGAAATCCCCTAATCTTCTCGGAAACGGAATCAGGAGCAGATCCATGTCATTCTCGATCGCGGGCAAGACCGCCATCGTCACCGGGGCCGCCAATGGCGTGGGCCGCGCCATCGCCCGCCATTTCGCCGAACAGGGCGCCAATGTGATGTTTGCGGATATGGATGAAGAGCAGCTCGAGCGCGAGCTTGGCGATCTCGGCGATGAGGGCAATGTGCGCTATTTCGCCGGTGACCTGCGCGAAAAGCTCACCATCGCGAATCTGCTCTCGGCCACGATCGATGCCTTCGACAGGGTGGATATCCTCGTCAATGCCGCGCGCCAGGTTCTGGTGAGCGATCCGCTGAACGCCGATGACGATGCGGTGGAAACGCTTCTGCAGCAAAATCTCATCGCCACGCTTCGCCTCAGCCAGCTGATCGCGCGGCGGATGATCCATCAGGCGGAGGAGGAGGGCAACGAGGAGGGATGCGTTGGGGCGATCGTCAATCTCTCTTCCATCGCCGCGCATCGCGCCAATCCCTGCCTTCTGGCCTATTCGATCTCCACCGCCGCGCTCGATCAGATGACCCGCTCGCTCGCCGTGGCGCTTGCGCCAAAGCGGATCCGCGTGAACGCCGTGGCCTTCGGCTCGGTGATGAGCGCGAGCCTTCAGAAGGCTCTGAAGGAAGATCCCGAAAAGCGCGACGATATCATCGCCCACACCCCCCTCGGCCGTATCGGCGAGGCGACGGAGGTGGCCGAAGCGGTGCAGTTCCTGGCTTCGCCCGGCGCGGGCTTCATCACCGGCGAGATTCTCACGCTCGATGGCGGGCGCAGCCTGCTGGATCCGGTAACGGCGCCGGCGCATTGAGGCCGGATGCCGCCCCCCTCAGCCTTCCCCGTAACGGGCCTTGCAGGCGCGGATGCCTGTTCGGGCGCGGATGAGCGCCTCATGGCGCTTGCGGCGCAGGGCATCGAGCTTGCGCCGCTCCGAAGCCGGATCGATGGCTACCGGCTTCTTCACCGTGCGCGTGTCTGACCGGGTGCAGAAGTGAAAATGCTCATCCGGGCTGGTGCACAGCACCAGGCGGAGCGCGGGTTCGCTCTCCTGCCTGATCGCGTAGCCGCGGGCGAGGTTTTTTTCCGTTTCCGCAATCAGGCGGTCGATGATGACAAGCTCTTTCGTTGCGCGCCTGATGCAGGCCTCTTCTGGTGTGGCGCAGGCGGCAAGCGCGAGCAGAGAGAACAGAGCAGCGATGCGCATGAGAATGGCTCCTTTCCCTTGCGCGACAGTATAGGCGCTTGCCCGCCCTGCGGCAAACCCGCTAGAGGGAGGCAATCCTTGCCATAGCGGAAGATGAAGATGACAGATCAGCTCGCCTCCGAAAAATCCCGTGCCGCTAAGTGGTTTCGCGAACTTCGCGACCAGATTTGCGAAGCCTTCGAAAAGCTCGAGGACAGCCAGAGAATAGGCCCCTTGGCCGATCGCCCGGCGGGGCGCTTCGAGATGCGGGAGACGAAGCGCCAGGCGGAGAATGGCGCGGAAGCCGGCGGCGGGCTGATGAGCGTGATGCGCGGCGGGCGGGTGTTCGAAAAGGTGGGGGTGAATGTCTCGGAAGTTTACGGCACGCTTGGCGAGGCGGCGCAGAAGGCGATGGCGGCGCGGGGGGTGCCGGGGATAGAGGAAGATCCGCGCTTCTGGGCGTCCGGCATCAGCCTTGTCGCGCATATGCAGAACCCGCACACGCCGGCCGTTCACATGAACACCCGCATGTTCTGGACCCCTTCGGCCTGGTGGTTCGGTGGCGGGGCCGATCTCAACCCCTGCATCGAATATGAAGAGGATACGGCCGATTTTCACGCCGCCCTGAAGGCGCGCTGCGATCGCCACGATCCCGGTTACTATCCCCGTTTCAGGGAATGGGCCGACGAATATTTCTACGTGCCGCACAGGAAACGGGCACGGGGCGTGGGCGGCATCTTCTATGACGATCTGAACACCGGCGATTGGGAAGCCGATTTCGCCTTCACGCAGGATGTGGGGCGGGCCTTTCTCGAGGCCTTCCTGCCGGTCACCGAACGCCGGCGTAACATGCTCTGGACGGAGGCGGAGAAGGATATCCAGCTCATCCATCGCGGGCTCTATGCGGAATACAATCTCGTCTATGACCGGGGCACGAAATTCGGCCTGGCCACCGGCCATGATCCCGAAGCCGTGCTGATGAGCCTGCCGCCGCTGGCGAAGTGGGTATGATTCGGAAACCGGCGCAAGCCGCGCTCATCGTGAAGCTGTGGATACGTTCTTGCTGAAAGGCCTTGGTAGCGGAGGAGGGACTTGAACCCCCGACACATGGATTATGATTCCACTGCTCTAACCAGCTGAGCTACTCCGCCACGGGCAGGCAGGATTTAGGCGAGGGGCGAGGGGGCGTCAAGGGAGGAAAGCATATTTCTGTGGTCCTCCCGGAGAGTCTTCCCGCCTCTTTTGGGGTCCCTCCCGCCGGCGGGCCTGAAAAAGGCTCTTCTCGTGCAGGGATTTTTTGCGTGGAACAGGAGCGGAGCGCCTGTTGCGGGGCGGCGGGTCCAAGTGCATTCGTCAACGGACACCGAGAAACCGGCACCTGATGCCGTGGCCTTGTCAGGCATCCTTTCTATGCCAGGCGAGGGCCGTTTCGATAATCGTTGCGAGGTCGGAATGATGAGCGGCAAAGCCGAGCACATCCTGCGCTCTTGTGGTATCGGCCACAAGCTCGGGCGGATCGCCGGGGCGGCGGGGCGCGATTTCGAGCGGCACCCTGCCCGCGCCAGCCGCCTCGACGGCCCGCACGATCTCGAAAACCGAACAGCCATGCCCGCTGCCGATGTTGAGGGCATCGCTCCGCCCGCCCGCCAGCAGATATTCGCAGGCGCGCACATGGGCATCGGCAAGGTCTGCCACATGGATGTAATCGCGGATCGCGGAGCCATCGGGCGTATCGT
>Ga0256832_1000838_pt1 | contig 20374 bp, 20 predicted proteins | sample 134614metaG_FD_190534 | JGI IMG/M metagenome (GOLD analysis project Ga0256832, IMG submission 190534) | Hydrothermal vent microbial communities from Lau Basin, Pacific Ocean - 134-614 | ecosystem: Environmental > Aquatic > Marine > Hydrothermal vents | place: Pacific Ocean: Lau Basin | collected...
TCCCACCGAGTTTGACATTGTATAAGTGCGCTATGTGATAACTTGCCTTCACTCACTGACGTTTCAGGAACGCCCAATGTGACTAATTCTCACCGATGTCTGTTAAACCAATTTTGAGACCCTTAATGTTAACGTTTTATTTACGCTCAATGGCCCTGGCCACCAGGCTGACGAAGTCCGCCTCGCTGTTCACCTGCGCCAGTTCGGCCGTGCTGATGGTGTAGCCGTATTGTTCTGCAATGGCCTCGTAGCGCGGGATACGCGCATGAAACAGGCGCGGAAAGACCCAGCGCACGAAGTCGTCCGGGTCGATAAGTGCAATGTAATCGAGTTCTCGCTCGGCCATGTAGATTCCCAATTGCTCATCAAGAAAGGCCTCGCGGTAGTACAGGGGCTTGGGGTCGCTCTCGGCGCGCTGGATGAGATTCGCCTCGTCTTCCTTGGTGGCCTGGATGTAGAGGATCAGCGTGTGCTCCGCGAGATGCTCGATCACCCTGGGGTCGTCGAGCTCGCAGACGCTGCCGCCGGCATCGTTGATGAAGTGCTTATAACCATAAATAGTATGTGCCTTCTGGACAAAGGCGGGCACGTCGTTCATGGCACAAATTTCCGCATCCCGGTGCAGACGCTGGCGGCGCTTGAATTCATCCAGGGGCAGGCCATCCTGCTCCGGATTGCCCAGCTTGCCCATGAAACTGGACACGGGCTTGAGATGATCCGCGGTGATGTTGTTGCAGATGTAGATGGAATCCGACTGCAGAAGGTCGCGCAGGAAGGGTACCTGCATGGCCTGCAACTTGATGTTATCGAGGATGGCCTCGTCCAGGTAATGGGTGCCGATGCGATAGTCGCCTGAATAATGAAACCAGTCGCTCTGGCGCAGGATGGAGGCCAGACGGGTCTTGCCCACGCCGGACATACCCAGCAGGGTGACGCTTTTGTGTTCTGCATCGAGAAAGGCTTGTGGGCTGAGCTGCACCGCGGACTCCTGTTACCAAATACGAATCCGTACTATAACGCCCTTGATTCGCGGCCGGAAGGCCGCTCCCACAATTTTGTCCTTGGCACGGCGACACGGGAATATTTTCAACGGCCTGCTAATTTTATTGTGGCCTTGCGGGCCTTTTCCAGGGTCTTGTTGATGACCCGCGCGGCGGCGGCAAGGCCGAAGCTGGCGGTGACCATGGTGGCCGAGCCATAGCCCATTGAGCAGTCCAGGGAGATGCCGTGAATGCCGGGCTTGGCGTGGCTGACGCTACCGTCCTCCCGGGGGTACACCGGTTGCTGGCTTGAGAATATGCATTCGATGCGGAAGCTGCGCTTGGCATTGCGCGGGAAGTTGTAGTCATTGCGCAGCCGCGCGCGCACCTTGGCGGCCAGTGGGTCGTTGTAGGTGCGGGACAGGTCCTTCACGTGGATGGCCTGCGGATCGGTGAGCCCGCCGGCGCCGCCGGTGGTGATAATGGGGATCTTGTTGCGCCGGCAATGGTAGATCATCGCCGCCTTGAATTTGATGCTGTCGATGGCGTCGATGACGTAGTCGTAGCCGCGCTCCACGGACAGATAATCCGCCATGTTCTGCACGGTGAGAAAATCGTCGATGATGGAACATTCACAATGCGGATTGATGCCGGCGATGCGCCGTTGCAGCACGGTGGATTTTTTTTCCTCGAGGGTGTCATCCAGGGCGGGTAGTTGGCGGTTGATGTTGCCCTTGCTCACGGTGTCGTAATCGATCAGGGTGAGTTTGCCCACGCCGCTGCGGGCCAGGGCCTCCACCGCCCAGGAACCCACGCCGCCGAGGCCCACCACGCAGACGTGCAGTTGGCGAATTACCACTGCGCCCGCCGTGCCATAGAGGCGCTGGATGCCGCCAAAGCGCTGGGCGAAGTCGTCGTCGGCCTTCATGCCGCCACCCCGCTGAAATCCAGTACGGTCTCGGCATTGGCGGTGGTCTGCGCCGCTACCACGGCGGGGTCTTCGTCGCGCAGGGTGGCCAGGGCCTGCAGGCATTCCGGCAGGTATTCCGGGCTGTTGCGCTCGCCGTGGTGGCTGGCCACGGTCATGTCCGGGGCGTCGGTCTCCAGCACCATGGCCTCCAACGGCAATTGTTGGGCCAGGCGATGGAGCCTGCGCGCGCGTTCATAGGTGAGCATGCCGCCAAAGCCCAGCTTGAAACCCAGGGCCAGATATTGTTCCGCCTGTTGCAGGCTGCCGTTGAAGGCGTGGCAGATGCCGCCCGCCACGGGGGTCTTGCGCAGGGCGTGGAGTACCGCGTCGTGTGCCTTGCGCACGTGCAGCAGCACGGGCAGTCTGGCCTCGGCGGCCACTGCCAGCTGGGCGTCGAACAGCGCCTGCTGGCGCTGGCGGTCCAGCTCCGGGAGGTAGAAATCCAGGCCGATCTCGCCCACGGCGATGGGACGGTGCTGTAGTATGGTGGAGGCAAGACTGGTCACATCGTCTGCCCCATGCTGTGCCAGGTATACGGGGTGCAGGCCATAGGCGGGATACAGGCCGGGATGGGCGGCACAGACTTCCCGCAGCCGCGGCCAGCTGCCTGTCTGGATGCCCGGCACCACGATGCGGGTGATGCCCAGTTTCTGGCAGTGGGCCAGAATGGCTGCGCGATCCTCGTCAAAAACGGGGAGATCGAGGTGGGCGTGGGTGTCGATGAGTTTCATCGGCCGTAGTGTAAGCCAGCAAGCGGGAAAACAGGAAGCGGCGGGGCAATGTGTGTCGCTGATATACAGATGTCTTGTCAGCAGCATTGCGGATTTGAAAAGCTGGAGCGCGCCGCTACAATCGAGAATTATTATGGTTCACCGGGGGAGGGAGAAAAATGCGTTTACAGCCAATGGCCGCCTGGCCAGTTGTGTGGATATTCGGTTTGTTTATCGGTGCGACGGCGATGGTCCATGGGGCGGAAGAGGATGAGTCGCTGGCGCGGGGCCTGGCCGCTTACAATGCGGGGGATTACAAGACCGCCTACAATTTCGCGTTGCCTTTGGCCGACAAGGGGGATCCAGCCGCAAAAAACCTGCTGGGCATGATGTATGAACTGGGTAAGGGCGTTCCACAGGACCTGGCCAAGTCCGTGGCCTTTTATCGACAGAGTGCGGAGCAGGGTGATCCCTATGCCCAGTACAATCTGGCGGTTTCCTACGATGCCGGTACCGGCGTGCCACAAAACTACCGCGAGGCGGTGCGTTGGTTTTTGCGCGCTGCCAAACAGGGCGTGAGCGCGGCGCAATACGACCTGGCGGTGATGATGGAAGAAGGGCGCGGTATCCAGAAAAATTACCAGCAGGCAGCGAAGTGGTATCAGCAGGCCGCCAGGCAGGGTCACGTGCAGGCGCAAAACAATCTGGCCTGGTTGTATGAGAACGGTCAGGGGGTGGAGCGGGATCTGGTGAGCGCCTATGCCTGGTTTGACGTGGCCGCCACCCAGGGTTTTGCACCGGCAGTCACCAAGCGGGAGGTGCTCAAGGCGGCGCTCAGCGCCAGCGAGTTGCGCAAGGCACAGGCCAAGGCCGCACGTCTGAAGAAGAAAGTCAGCCTGGCCTCACGTAACTAACGCTTCTAACTAACGCTTCACTAACGCCCCACGTAACTAACCGGTTATCACGCAAGTCCGCGGGATTTATTCCCCGGGCTTGCGCTCACCCAGCTTTTCGTCCGCAAAGCGCCAGATATCCACGGCCTTGCCTTGCTCGCGGAAGTGGTCTGCATATTCCGTGAGATAGCGCTGAAAGCTGGGTTCCCGTTTATAGCCCTCGCTGAGCACGTAGTTGAACACCCCTTGGGTGTGGAAGACCTTGAAGAAGGCCTCGGTGCGAATAACTTCCTTGCCCTGCGGGTTGAACAGCACGATGGATGGGGCGTATTCCACTTTGAGTTTTTTTGCCCAGTCACGGGCCGTCATTTTTTTACCCTCGAAGGTGATCAAAGGGGTCTTCGACCACATGTCCAATTGCACATTATCAAATTGCTTGATAATGGCTTGTAATTCCCGGTCGGGCAGAATCTTCTGGTGCAACAGGTCACAATTGGGGCAATCCTTCTGCTCGAAGAATACCGCGATGGGACGCTTGCCCAGTTTGGCAGAAAAATCATGGGGCGGCTTGCTGAAGAAGGGTTCGGGGTTGAGATTCTTGTTGGTGCGGGTGGCCGGTGCGTTGGCGCGGATAAATTCCCGGTACGGGAGCTCCTTTTCCTTGTGCTGGGCCACATAGTCAAGATCCAGGCTGAAACGCTGGGGTGAGTGGTAGCCATTGATGCGCAATGCCACCTTGCCCTGTTCGTCGAAAAAGATCACCGTCGGCGTGAATTGTACCTTGAGCTTCAGGGCGAAGGACTTTTCCGTGTATTGTTTGCCATCGAGGTAGGTGATGGGGCGGTCTCCCCACATGTTGATGGCGATAATATCGAAATTCTTTTGCGCCTTTTCGGCGATCTCTTTCTGGGAGAAGTTCCGTTCCACCAGGGCATTGCAGTAGGGGCAGCCGTCCTGATGAAAAAAGATTACCAGGCGCTTGCCCGCCGCGGTTGCCTCGGCCAGGTCTTCAGGGAAGTCGAGAAAGCTCTCCTTGAACCAGCTGGGATACTCGGTATTGATGCCGCCGAAGAATTCGGCCTTTTGCGGCGCCTTGCCGGCAGGAGAGGACGATGCCGCGATTTGCGGAAAAAAGGCAAGGCCAAACAAGGTGATGCTGAATATCAGATAGCGCATATATGCTGTTTCCCGTATTGAGTATGCTTGGTAGGTTGCACAGCAAACTATAGGCCTTTTTCCGTGCTCTTCACAGTATCCGTTGTCCATTTCCTCAGGAGAAAAGCCTGAACAAAAACAGAATGAATACAAGGCTATAGAAACGTTACCAGGCTGTCATGCCGGTCTTTTAGCAGATAATTTAATAAGCATATCAGAATTCAAATTTTATCTGGCGTTTATGTTAAGTCATAATCCGCATCCATGTTTAGATTCGTAAAGCTGTTCTTGCTGGCTGTTCTTGTTTTGCAGGTTTCCACGCTGCCTCTTTCGCAAGCTTTTGCGGCTCGATATATCCATAGTAATTCTTCCCAGCATTCTCCAGCTTCTTTCTTGGGTGTTTCACCAGACTTTGGTGTTTCACCAGAAAAGTTTAATCATACGCTTGGTTCGGATACGTTTAGGGCGCAGAGCCATCCGCCTTCTCAAGATAAAGCCAAATGGTTTAGCCAGTGTGGAAAGAGAAACGGGCATATGGGGAAGTGTTTTATCTGCCAGTGTAGATCGATTGTTGGCGCGCCTAGCCCTATTCAATTCATTTCTGGTTTTATTCCCTCTGGCAATATCAGTTTTCGAATAAGTTATCCCCCTTATAGTGTCGATATCGACCTCCTGCTCAGACCACCTACCGCCTAAGCACTTCCATGGTGTGTCTTTCTGCGTATCCGCAATGGCGGCTGCATAGCAAGCATACCCTTTTCATTTGAGTGACTTTTAATCTCTGCTGATAGAGCAGGGGTAAGGTTTGGCTTGCCCATTCACATGGGGGAGCGGCCGAATATTTAATAGCTTAGAGGTAAAAAATGAAGAAAATAAGTGCGAAGATATCTCATCGTCTGGCAACAATGCTTATGTTGCCAGTTGTAGCAATTAGCGCGTTCCTGGTTGACATGGGGACGGCAGAGGCGATTCCCGCATTTGCGCGGCAAACATCACAGCCGTGTACCAGTTGTCATTCCCAGCATTTTCCCACCCTGAATTCCTTTGGCCGCATGTTCAAGGCTCAGGGTTACACCATGGGGGGAACCCAGGAGAGTGTTAAGGGAGACGGCCTGGATTTGCCGGGTGTGGTGAATGCCGCCATTCTGGCCAATGCCGCATATGTTAAAAGCGATGGCGAGAAGGCTATTGGTTTCCCAGCGGCGGTCTCTCTTTATTTCGGCGGCCGCATCGGTGAAAACTCCGGCTTTATCATGGAAATGCCCTTTGAAGGCGCCATGGACAGCGCGGGTGGTGAAGTGGAGGCCGAAGGCGGAGCGGGGTTTGCCCAAATGGGTAATCTGAAGTGGAATTCTGTGTTCGATTTTGATGGCACCAATGTGGGGGCGCATATCTACAGCACATCCATGGCGGGCCCTGCCTATGGTTATGAATTGCTGAGTACGGGCGCCATGGGCATGAATGTGGCTACCACTGGCCAGAACGCCATGGGTGCTATCGGTCTGCATATGGAACATGGTGCGACCATGATGGGCCAGTTTATGTCCGAAGAAGTTGTTGCAGCAGCCTTCGAAAAAGCCGGGATGACACCCATGATGGCTAGCATGATGGCAGCCAATATGAATATGGATATGGCCGGCGCCGCCACCGGCTTTGGTGTCACTGCCCAGACCAGCGAGTACTTTGTTTACTATTCTCCGTTTATTGCGACCCAATCGCTGGATCATATTGAGGAGCCTTCGTTTGCAAATTACATTCGTGCGGCCTGGACGCCTACCATTGCGGGCTGGAACATGGGCATGGGTGTGCAGCTTTATCGCGGTAGTTACGAATACATGGACGGCGGCACCTTAGTCAGTATGGATGCCAATGCCTCTACACTGGACTTCCAGGCACAGGGCGAAATCGCAGGTATGGCGACGGGTATCTATCTAAGTTATGCCGTAGCGCCTAAATCCGATTCTATGTCGCAAATGAATGTCTATAACATGGCCATGGATGACGACAACACATCTTTCGGTATGTTGGTGGAAATGGAAGTGATGCGTCATTTGTCCGGCCAGCTCGGTTATGTATCTGCTGATTATGCAGGCATGACCATGATGGAAATGACCACGTCTACCGATATGAATGGCGATAGTGACACGATGGATAGCTTTACTGCGCGTATCAAAGGTACGGCAATCACTGTGGGGTTGGATTACCTGCTCGCACCCAACAAGCGTCTTGGTTTCAAATACGTTAAGTTTGGTGGCGACCTGGACACCACTGTGTCCGAGCTCAATTTGATTGTCGGCTTCTAAATCAACAATATCAGCGTTTAGAAAGAGGAGGGTGCCCGGTCATCCTGGCCGGGCATTTTTTGCACTTTTTTGCATGTGATGACAATGGGTTATCATTTTGGAAAAAGGAAATATAGAGATTAATAGAGATTGAGAGCTCTATGACAAAAGCGCTGAAATCCGCTATCTCATGGGTTTGTAAGGATGGCCTGCCTTGTGGGTAGCATCGGCGTTTAACGAATGAAGATGTATAAATTCTGTGCGCTTTTCAGATTTTGCGCTGGTTCACATTTATACGCATTTTCGCAATGTTGGTGGATAAATTAAAACATAACATGCGGATATACTTGTATTTGCTTAAAGCATTGGCTATATATCGTTAACCATAGATCGTTGTGACTGCACAGATGCAGGCAGGGATGCAACATTTTGCCTTGCAATGTATCTTAAGGTTTGTTTGTACTAGGAACTGTTAACACTAAGTCAGCCGCGGAGGTGTCGGGAGATAAGGTTAGTGATAACAGGTTCCTTGTGGTCGATAGTCTAAATCAATCTGGGGGTGATGTAATGAAGAAGCACAGTATGAAGGGGGCCGAGTTTCTCCACAAGGCGGCATTATTACTACTGTTGCCGGTAGTAGGTGTCAGTATGTTTTTGATCGATATAGGCTCAGCAGAGGCGATTCCGGCGTTTGCGCGTAAATTCCAGTCCAATTGCGCCTTGTGCCACACCAATGTGCCGCGACTGGCACCTTTCGGCCAGAAATTTCTGGCCAATGGTTATCAGTTCCCGGGCACGACCGATGGTGGCGAAACAGCAAAGATTGTACTGGATGGCGCCCAGGGACCGGTGACGCTGGATAAATTATCGAACATGATGGCTGTGCGCCTGCGCGGTGATATTCAGAAGGCCTCATTCAAGAATGAGCCGGGTGGAGGCGTTGATGATCGCCTGTCCATCGAGGTGCCCAAGATTGTCAATTTCTTCTTTGGCGGCACCGTGACCAAGAACATCAGCTATTTCATGGAATCCGAATACAACACCATGGAAGGGGGTTCCGAGGCATCGGTGAAATTTGAACGCACGATGATGCAATTCAGCAATATCGGTGGCGTACAGGGTGCTGCCAATGTGAAGGTGGGTCGCTTCGATCCTTCTTTCCTGTTTTCATTTCCGACCCATCGCCAGCAGTTGAATCCGATCCTGCCTATTGCCGACACGGATACCTATCCCCCGGCGATCCAACGGATTCCGCTCTTGCCTTATGCATTTTCGAGCAAGTTGTTTGGCATGAGTACAGCAAGCGCTCCTGCCGGTACGGCGGGTACGGATGCCGATACCCTTGGTGAAGGTTTCGCGCTGTTGCCCTTTGCGCCAACCTTGTACAACGCGCCAGTACAAACCGGCATCTCGGTACATGGGCGTCCTGGTGGCGACGACAGCCCGCTGCTGTATCAAGTGGGTTTTGCACTGAATGAAAAGGCTGATGGCACTGGGGATCAGCGTACCGATGTTTACGCCATGTTGCGCTATGAATTCCAGGTGGCTGGTGCAGATGCCCAGGTCTCCGGCTTCTGGTACAACGCACCTGAAGCAGCACGCTCGACCTTGTTGATGAGCGGTAACGTGCAATATGCAGACAAAGCGACGGATATCACCCGGGTGGGCATTGGGGCACGGGCGCAGTGGGAAACGGTGGATGTCTATATGGCAATTACACAAGACAGCATTGACAGCCCCACCTGGAACAACCTGGGCGGTATGATGACCACCATGGCGAGTACCTCGCAGTGGGAAGATACGGCGACGGGTGTTTCCGTGGAGGCCGATTGGCGCTTTCATCCCAACTGGATGTTCGGTGTGCGTTATGACCAGATGGATGCCGGTGGCTTGAAACGGTTGCCCGCTGCAGTGGTTACTTCAACCAATGATGATATCAATGCGTCCGTGCAAATGATCAGCCCCATCTTAAAATACTACCCAAGTCCCAATATTGGCCTGTACACGAGGGCTCATATCAATATCAGCTCTTCATCCACATTGCCGGATACGAGTGGTGCGGTTGCGGGCTTCTCCGGCCAGGAACATCCTGCCTCCAATCTGGAAAACATACTGGCGTTCGGGGTTGATATGGCATTCTAAAACATAGCAATACAACTAAAAGCAGCACAAACAATGGGTACATGGAAGTACCCATTTTTTGTTATACTGCTGACGATATCAATTGGCAAAGCAGGTGATGCATGATGAAAAGATCCACGATGTTGTCATTGTTATATTTCCTGCTTACTTCTATAACGTCGCATGCCGGGCCATTGATGTATGTCCCCATGGGTACGGCCAACGATCTGCTAATCATTGATTTAACCACGGATACTGTCACTGGCCGCATCGATGAACTGGAGAATGCCCACGGACTGTCCAGCAGTCCGGGTACGGAGTTCCTGGTCGCCGGCAGCATGCAACCGGCCGATACCACAAAGAAGGGGCCTGCCAAACCTGCACAAATGAGTGAGGCGGAACACGCCGCGCACCATGCAGGGGGCAAGAAAAAGTCCCCACAAGCTGCAAGCCCCAGTTATGTTTCCATTGTGCATCCCAAACATGGTCATGTGATGCGCCGCATCGACGTGAGCGGGCTGACGCATCACACGGCGGTCTCCCCCGATGGCAAGCTGGCCATTGCCGTGCATTCCGGTGCAGGGGGAATTTCTGTTATCGATCTCGAGAAGATGGCGGTGGTAAAAACCCTGCAAACGGGCCTGTGGCCCAATTACGCTGTGTTTACCCGGGATGGCGCTTTGCTCTACGTCAGCAATGCCGGCAATGGGGTGGTGTCAGAAATCGATACCAGAAAGTGGACGATCAGCGGAAAAATTCGGGTTGGCAAAGAACCCGAGCACATGGTGATGAGTGCCGATGACCGCTTCCTGTACGTTGCCAACAAGGCCAGTGGCACGGTTTCTGTCATCGACCGGGCTGCCGGCAAGGTGGGCAATACCTATACGGTGGGCAAGAAGCTTCATGGTATTGATTTGTCCGATGATAACCGCTGGCTTTATGTAGCCAGCAAGGGAGAAAACACAGTCAGCAAGATTGACCTGCAGACGGGCAGGATTACAGTGGCTGACCTGGCGCCGGCACCTTATCACCTGGCCTACATCCGGGGGCTGAACAAACTGTATGTTTCCAGCCGCAAACTGCCCAAGATCTGGGTGCTCGAACCAGAGACACTGCGGCCCATGCGGGAAATCGACCTCAAAAAAGGTGTGGCCCATCAGATGGTGATGCGCAGCAACCCATAGGAAAACCATGTTTACAGTCAGTGAATTGGCCGGCAGGGCTGGAGTGACTCCGGACACTGTGCGTCATTATGTGCAGCGTGGCATGCTCTGCCCTGAACGAAATCCACACAATGGCTACAAGTTATTTTCCGAGTCGGATGTTACCCGTCTCCGCTTTATCCGTCAGGCACAGAGCCTGGGGTTCACCCTGGCTGAAATTGGGGACATTCTTGATCATTCCAAGAGTGGATCCTCGCCCTGTCCCCGTGTTCGTGAGCTCATGCAGCGACGAGTCAAAGAGAACAAGGCGAAACTGGAAGCCCTTAATGCGCTGCAAAAGCGAATGGAACACGCCCTTGCGCTCTGGGAAACCATGCCCGATGGCGAGCCGGATGGTGATTCAGTATGCCATCTTATCGAATCCGTGACCCAGGTGGATCCGGACCCTTGACCTGTGTGTAACCCATAGGTTTAAACTCAAGGCAGAACCTCAACCAGAAGGAGACTGACAATGAAGATCAAAACATTCTTGGGCGCATCCCTCGTACTATCGACACTGATGGCCGCTCCCCTTGTCTATTCAGGGAGTACCAGCAACATGAACATGGGAGGCCGCATGCCAGGTCAGATGATGGACATGAGCGGCAGGGCGGGGATGATGCGCATGGAAGAGATGAAAAACCGTATGCACAACATGTCAGAAATGATGGAACAAGCCCACAAGACAAAGGACATGAACAAACGTCATGAGCTGATGCAAAAGCATATGAAGGAAATGCAGGAAATGATGGGCAAGATGAGGGGCATGATGAGTGAAAAGATGCCCGGCAACATGAACATGGAACAGCGTCAGGAGATGATGTCCAAACGCATGGACATGATGCAGAACATGATGGAGCAAATGATGAAACAGCAGTCCATGATGATGGATATGAAGCAAGAGGGTATGAAATAAATATGAGATGGGCGCGGCCTGCTTAGCCAGGCCGTGCCTGATAATCGGCACTTAATAATAACCAAATGTGGGAATAACAATGGCAAAGGATCCGGTTTGTGGGATGGATGTATTGGAGAGTTCAGCGCATCATGCTGAGCACGAAGGGACGCAATACTATTTCTGCAGTGATAGTTGTTTGAACAAGTTTGTGGAAAATCCTTCCAAATACGTTAAAACCGAAGCGCTGAAAGATCCGGTGTGCGGCATGGATGTGACCACCGACTCACCCCATCATGCAAAACACGGGGATGAAGATTTTTATTTCTGCAGTGCCAGCTGCAAGGATAAGTTTGTCGCGAATCCGGAGCAATATTTGCCAGGCGAAGGTTTGAAAGATCCGGTCTGCGGTATGGATGTCACCGAGGATTCCGAGTATCACGCCGAGGCCCATGGACAGACCTATTATTTCTGCAGTGAGCACTGTCAGCACAAGTTCCAAGAAGATCCCTGTCACTATCTGCATCCTTCCCCGGCCAGAGATGATCCAGTGGACGAGTCCGCCTTGTACACCTGTCCCATGGATCCGGAGATCGTTCAGGAAGGACCGGGTACCTGTCCCATTTGCGGCATGGCCCTGGAACCCATGGGTGTGCCGGTTATTCCCATGGAGACGAAGTACACCTGCCCCATGCACCCGGAGATTATTCAGGATCATCCCGGTAACTGTCCCAAGTGCGGCATGGCCCTGGAGCCGACAAAGGTCGCCGTGGAGGAAAAGAATGAAGAACTGATCGACATGACTCGCCGATTCTGGGTGGGCACCGTACTGTCGATTCCCGTTTTCATATTGGCCATGGTTGCCGATCTCGCCCCGGGTTGGTTGCCCGAAGGCTTGAGTATGCACACCGTACAGTGGATCGAGTTTCTGTTGGCCACACCGGTGGTGTTGTGGGGGGGCTGGCCTTTCTTTGTGCGAGGCTGGCAATCTGTGATGACATGGAATCTCAACATGTTCACCCTGATTGGTCTGGGTGTGTCCGTTGCCTGGCTCTATAGTGTGGTTGCCTTGATATTTCCCGAAATATTCCCGCCAACCATGCGCAAGGAAGACGGCCTGGTATCCGTCTATTTTGAAGCGGCGGCAGTGATCGTGACCCTGGTGCTGCTTGGCCAGGTGCTGGAATTACGTGCCCGCTCAAAGACCAACGCAGCCATCAAGATGCTGTTAGGCCTTGCACCCAATACGGCACGCATTGTGCGCGCCGATGGTACCGAGGAGGATATCCCGCTGGAACAGGTCAAGCCTGGGGATATCCTGCGCATCCGTCCCGGAGACAAGGTACCGGTGGATGGTGTTGTGGTGGAGGGCGAGAGCAATATCGATGAATCCATGGTCACTGGAGAACCCGTACCAGTGGCAAAAACGGCCGGTGACAAAGTCATCGGCGCTACTGTTAATGGTACCGGTACTCTGTTGATGAAAGCCGAGAAGGTGGGTGCAGACACCTTGTTGGCGCAAATCGTCAACATGGTTGCAGAAGCGCAACGCTCACGCGCACCAATCCAGCAACTCGCCGATACCGTTGCAGGCTATTTTGTGCCGGCAGTGGTGGCGGTGGCCGTTGTTTCCTTTATCGTATGGTACTTCTGGGGGCCGGAGCCCCGTCTGGCCCATGCCATCATTAATGCCGTGGCTGTACTGATTATTGCCTGTCCCTGTGCCCTGGGGCTGGCGACACCCATCTCCATCATGGTGGGTACCGGACGCGGCGCGCTGGAGGGTGTATTGATTAAAAACGCTGAGGCGCTGGAGATCATGGAAAAGGTGGACACACTGGTGGTGGACAAGACGGGCACCCTCACCGAAGGCAAGCCACAACTGGTTGCGGTGACGGCCCACGAAGGCTTCGACGAACAGCAGGTGCTGCGACTTGCCGCCAGTCTGGAACGGGTCAGTGAACATCCTCTGGCCGAGGCCATTGTGCGTGGCGCCGAAGAGCGCAAAGTTGATCTCACCACAACCGAGGCCTTCCAGTCCATCACTGGAAAAGGGGTGCAGGGCACGGTGGATGGCCACCAGGTGGCCTTGGGCAATCTCAAACTACTGGAGTCCCTGAATATCGATCCCGAGGATTTACCAGCCCAGGCCGATGCACAGCGCGAGCAGGGACAAACCGTAATGTTTGTGGCCATCGATGGCAAGGTAGCCGGCCTCATTGGCGTGGCGGATCCCATAAAGCGCACCACACAGGAGGCCATCGAACAGCTCCATAAAGAAGGCATACGGGTGGTGATGCTGACCGGAGATAGCCAGAAAACGGCCAGCGCCGTTGCAGGCAAGCTGGGTATCGATGAGGTACATGCCGAAATCATGCCCGAACAAAAGGCTTCCATTGTTAAACAATTGCAACAGGAAGGCCGCACCGTGGCCATGGCTGGTGACGGCATCAATGATGCACCGGCTCTTGCGCAGGCTCACGTAGGCATCGCCATGGGCACCGGCACCGATGTTGCTATGGAGAGTGCAGGTGTGACCCTGGTGAAAGGCGACCTGCGCGGTATCGTGCGGGCAAGGCGTTTGTCACGCGCCACAATGCGCAACATCCGCCAGAATCTGTTCTTTGCCTTTATCTACAATTCGCTGGGTGTGCCTGTGGCAGCGGGTGTGCTTTATCCCTTCTTCGGAATCCTGTTATCACCGATCATCGCCGCAGCCGCAATGAGTTTCAGTTCCGTATCGGTGATTACCAATGCACTGCGGCTGCGAAACGCGCGTTTGTGAGTGACTGCGATGATCAGCCAAACACTCTATCGGCTGCATCGTTTCTCATCTCCCAAGCGTCGAACGGGAACAGTAAAAACAGGATTCCACGGGCTCATATGCTTGCTGGCCCTGATACTGTGGGCGGGCAGTCTGCTGGCTGCCGGTGCACCGGCGAAAAAACCCGAACGCCATGCTTTTGGTACCGATCCCGGTTTTTACTATCTGCCCAAAACCGCCATTGACACCCGGGAGATCCCCAATATCGTGCTCAAGGAAAGTGATGGCTGGGATCAGCCGTTACCGGTTTTCCAGCTCAAGAAAAACGTCTACATGCTGTATGGCAATATCGCCGAAGTCGATGAATTTAACCGTGGCTGGAATGGTAATGCAGGTTTTGTAGTCACTCCGGATGGTGTGGTGGCGATAGATTCCTTGGGGACACCCAAACTGGGACAACGTATGATCGCCACCATTCGCACTATCACCAACAAGCCCATCAAATATCTCATCATTACCCATAATCACCCCGATCATTCCTATGGTGCCGTGGCATTTCGCAAGCTCGGTGGCGTCACCATTATCGCCCACCAGGGAACACTCGAGTATATCAACTCTGATCAGATGGACAGCTCAGTGGACTATCGCCGTTCATTTATCGATGCCGATATGCAGGGGTTTCAGGGGATTACGCCGGATGTTGTTGTCAATACTAAGCGATTTTCCAGTTATACGCTGAAATCTGGTGGACAGGTGTTCCAAATCTATAACGTTGGACGACAACATTCAGCGGGGGATCTCGTACTGTACGACCAGAAAAATAATATGGTGTGGGTGTCTGACCTGGCATTCAATCAGCGAACTACTTTTATGGGTGATGGCAATTCCAGAGAGGCCATTGAGGCACAGGACTGGTTACTCGAGCGTTTTTCCAATGCCAGCCTGATGGTGCCCGGTCATGGCAGTGCGCAGACCAGTCCTTTTCCAATGGTGCATGAAACCCGGTCTTACATAAAGCGTTTACGTAAACTCATGCTGGAGGCCGTTAACAATAATATTGATATGTTTGAGGCCGTCAAACAGGCAACATTTGATGACTGGAAAAATACCCGACTCTATAAATTGAACCAACGCAGTAATGCCAACTTTGTATACAGGGAACTGGAGGAAGAGAATTTTTAACGAATCACTATCAGTTAGTAATAGAGAGCTAGCAGATTATGCAGGAAGCACAGAGACAGGCGGAAGAATTGCTGGCACCATTTTATAAAGTCTTACAAACCGACCCGCGGGGTAAGTTTCCGCAATTGCTTAATGTGGCCTCCGCTGACAAATTATATGGTATGGCATGGTATGGAAAACAAACAGCATAAAAACTGTCTCTGGTGTGATAAGCCAATTGAAATTGGTGTACATGTGTTGGATAACGGAGATTCGTTTTGCTGTGAAGGCTGTTATCTCGGATACATGGCACATAAGAGCTTTCAGCGAGAGAAGTCAGAGATCCAGTATTCACTCGTGGAGGCCCTGGCGGCGGCGCTTGATGCGAGAGAACATGAAACGGGGATGCATTCACAAAGAGTTGCCTGCCATACACAAGTCCTGGCCCGGCGCTTTAACCAGGATGAAGATGTTTTACGGCAGATTTACTGGGGCTCCTTGTTACACGATATTGGAAAAATCGCAATTCCGGACATGATCTTGCTGAATCCGAATACATTGAGCGAGGATGAATGGCGCATTATGCGCAGTCACCCGAAAAGAGGCTATGAGATAATAAAGAATATCCCTTTTATGAATGAAGCAGCTGGCATTGTTTTGTGTCATGAAGAACGCTGGGATGGTAGTGGATACCCACAGGGACTCAAGGGCGAAGAAATACCATGGGGGGCCCGACTTTTTGCAATCATTGATACATTGGACGCAATCACTTCAGACAGACCCTATCGGCAGGCACAGTCATTCGATATCGCGAAAGAGGAAATCATCGTAATGAGTGGTAAGCAATTTGAGCCCCAGGCTGTGGAAGCCTTTCTTGCCGAAGAAGACATCTTACGGGAAATGGTTGAGTTGAAGTGCACTTTGACGGCAAAGGAACAATAATTTACTTCAAGGATAGAGAGAAAATCACAAATGGCTGTAGACAAAAATAATAACTCATCTGTTTCCGATGGAGACATTATCGGAACGCACATTCAAATAGCGGGAGCAGGACCTGCGGGCCTGGCTGCCGCCATAACCTTGGCCAAGGCAGGAAGGAAAGTGATTTTGCATGAGGCAAAAGCCGGTGTTGGATACCGCTTCAAAAGCGATTTACAGGGAATTGAAAATTGGTCAACAAAAAGGGATGCTCTGGCAGTACTGAACGAGCAAGGCATCAGCACCAATTTTGACAAAATACCAGGGCTCCAGGGGACTGCTTTTGATGCCTGGGGAAAGGCGTACGAGATCAGGAGTCGTGAGCCGCTTTTTTATATGGTCGAGCGTGGTCCCAGGCCTGGGTCTCTCGATACGGCATTGTTAAATCAGGCTCTTGAGCTGGGAGTTGAAGTCCGCTTTAACAGTCGATTGCGTCAGGTCAATGGCCAGGGGATCCTGGCGACTGGACCAGGGGCAACCGATGCTATGGCCGTCGGTTTTCACTTTGAGACCGATATGGAAAATGGATTTTGGGTGATTTGTGACAACAAGCTGGCGCCCAAAGGATATGCCTATCTCCTTATTATGAACGGACTTGGAACGGTCAAGAGCTGCATTTTCAGTGACTTCAGAAAAAAGAAGGTTTATGTGCAGCGCACCGTTGCGGCTTTCGAGAAATTGGTCGGGCTGCGCATGAGGAATCCCCGGCCACATGGCGGGGTTGGCAATTTCAGAATTCCTGGAAGCGCAATCCATGGACGAAATTACATTGCCGGTGAGCAAGCTGGATTTCAGGATACCTTGTGGGGCTTCGGTATGCGTCATGCAATTACCTCCGGCGTTCTTGCGGCACAGAGTGTGTTACAAGGAGCAGACTACAATGCTCAGTGGCAAAGGGCCATAGGCCAGCAATTATTGGCCTCGGTGGTAAACCGGACATTTTATGCTCATATACCCAACTGGGGATACCGTTGGTTCCTGCGCTATGCAACTCATAATGGAGATGCACGTGAATTTCTTCACCACTTTTACAAGTTATCGCCCTTGAAGCGTTTGGCACTGCCATGGTCAAAAACACAATATAAAAGTCAATATAAGGAACTGGAATGTGCAGATGAATCCTGTAACCACGTACGCTGTCGTTGTAGTAGACTCGCTGCTGATGACTCAGTCTAATAAAGGTTTTCGGATGCGGTTATGAATGAGGCAAACCTCGACTCGGGAAAGGGTCAAACTCACAACGACGCCTTTGTTGTGCATCGTTCAGTGAGGCTGAAGGATGCCCCAGAAAAACCGCGGGAATTACTGGATTTACTTCTGAAGTCGGATGCTGTTCGTGCGGCAGATTTGGATGTCAAGGCAAGGCTCCTGCGGATAAGTTACGATGCTTCTGCATGCATATTTTCAGATGTTCAGAAACTGCTGGAGGAGACGGGAAATCCCATTAGCGAGCACTGGTGGGAGAAAGTTAAGGTTGGTTGGTACCAATACCTTGATGAAAATGCACAAGCCAATGCAAAATCAAAGGGAGGAGCTTGCTGCAGTAACCCGAGTGATATCTATGCAAACCGTAAAAAATGAGGGGTCAATGTATGAGTAAGAATTGCTCTGTTATTATTTTGATCTTAGTTGGTTTCCTGTTGGCAGCATGCGATAGCCTGGATCCACAGGAGATACGCAAGAGGCAGCATCTGCCTGGTAAGGATTTTGTAGCAGATCCCCAAAAGGGCAAGGTCTTGTTTTCCGATAACTGCTCACGTTGTCACGGGACTGATGCACGCGGCACAAATCATGGGCCACCGTTGGTTCACAATATCTACCGGCCCGGCCACCATGCTGATATCAGCTTTCACTGGGCTGTGAAGAATGGTGTTAAAAAGCATCATTGGGATTTTGGAGACATGCCCCCAATACCAAATCTCACACCTGAGGAGACGGGGCATATTATCGCTTATATTCGCAAGGAACAGCGCACGGCCGGAATTCAATGAATCAATAGATATACCGCTATCACTGCTGTCCCACTAACTCACTGTATATTTTAACGCAGCTGTTAGAATGGAGGTATTGGAGACATGAATTTTGGTGGTTTTTCCCGTCATCCCGGCGAAGGCCGGGATGACGGGATGACGAATCTGGAGTTAATGGAACAGCTGAGATCCTTTATCATCTATTTGTGAGAGAGTCCCTTGAACAGCGTCATGTCCTTAGCCTTTTTGAGAACCATTTACCAAGTATCAATAATGCCGGTATCAGCCCCAACAGCAAAATAGTCAGGCCTATACGCTGGTTTTCATTTGATGCTAACTCACTACCAAAATGGGCAAGCACGAAACTTGCGGGGAGAATTCCGGCAAATGTTGCAATGGCAAAACGCCAGAAATTCAATGGTGTCAGGCCGGCGGCATAGCTAATCATATCAAAGGAAATGAAGGGTAGTAGACGGGAGATGAAAACTATTGCCATTAACGCGTTTTGCGAATCTAGAAAACGCTGTAGGTAACGATTATCGACTTTTTCCTTCAGGGCATCGGCTCCAAGCAGTCGTGAAGTCAGGAAGGCAATGATGGCCCCTGTCTCTGAACCAATGGCAACATAGATTGTACCCTCATAGTGACCATACACCGCTCCTGCGGCCAATGCGATGGGTGCGCTGGGGATGGGGCTCATAACAATGGCCAGTGTCATTAAGCCGATAATGCTTACTGGACCCCAGGCTCCAAGCTCTCTAACCCATTGACGTACTGCGGTGCCATCGGCAAGAAAATCCAGCCATCCTTTATTGGAAAGGGCAATGTAGCCAAATGTAATGATGGCGACGATTAAGAAAAACCAGATTAATCGCCAATGGAATGAAGAGTGGTTCACATTGGCGATCCCTTTTGTCTAGTTAGAGCGCCTTAACGCTTCGTCATTAATTTCGGATTGAATCTTTCGGGCTTCATTCGGCCAGCGGCTTTTTATGTAGGCAATGACGGCTATTATATCATCATCGCTCAAAGTACCTTCCCACGCTGGCATATCACTTTTGTAATTGGGCGGCGCGTAGGGAGGAACAAGTCCTTTCTTGATTATGCCAAAGAGTAGCTCGTCCGCATGATGCCAGGTATGCCCGGTTTCATCGTGTGGTGGTGCAGGAAGCCTTCCATCTGCCTTGCGTATTCGCCAGTTTTTCTGTCCCTCAAGATTCTTTCCATGGCATAAAGAGCAAAATCGCTGGTACACCATTTCACCCCGGGCAAGCTGCTGGTCCTGGTCGCTGGCGAGTACACCAATTGGAGCAAACAGGATAAAAAGCCACAGGGCCAGGCTAATGTTGGTCAGATACTTTAGTGTAATTGTCATTTCGCGATTTCTCTACTGTTCGATATATCAATAGATTCCATTCTCTCGCTGTAGCCAGCGAATAAAAGGAATAATGGCATCAATGTCCTTTCGTGTGGCACCGGGCACTGGTGGCATATTTCCAAATTGCCAATGATGTGCGCGCACACCCTTCAAGGCAGCGCGGTAAAATGCGGGGTCGCCATGATGGGAGGGCTTGTAAAATCCGTGCATTAATGGTGGGCCCTGCCGAGTTCCATTTCCCCATTTACCATGACAGCGCGAACAAAGGGCACCGTATTTCTTCATTCCCAACGCATATTTGTAGGGTACGCGTGGCGGGTTATTGATCGTATATTTTCCTGCGGCAAGGCTGACGTGAGGATTGCCAGCGAGCAGAAGGATTACAGCAAGAACAGTAAAGGCGATGAGTCGTGTATTCATATTTTTCTATACCTGTACCTGTGATTAGTATCTATGTTCAGTGTCCTTATCCAGAATCACGCAAGCCAGATTACATAGCGCCGTATGATTGAGTGCAGTTGAGAAAGGCTCTCGGGCAAAGAATCTAGTGTTTATACCCTTGAGACGTCAAGTCAGATCACGCTTTACCGGCTGATGAATTGTGGTTGAAGAGGACAAAAACCTTGCCTAGTATACAATCAGTTTATTCGAGAAATGAACATTTTCTATACCTCGAATATGACAATTTTGTAATGTTGGGATCGAGTTAAGGATGCGCAGGGTTTTATCGATTCTGCAGTGAATGACATCTATCGATAGTCCTGGACTATCATTGACAAACCTGGCGATAGAGGCCTAGTATTTAGACACTTATGTCATCACTCAGGCGACAACTCAGTACACTTCCCATGCTGGTAACAGTCATGCTGGTAACAGTCATTCTGCCGATTCAGCAGTCACTTGCTATGGCGGCCA
>Ga0256832_1000839_pt1 | contig 20362 bp, 16 predicted proteins | sample 134614metaG_FD_190534 | JGI IMG/M metagenome (GOLD analysis project Ga0256832, IMG submission 190534) | Hydrothermal vent microbial communities from Lau Basin, Pacific Ocean - 134-614 | ecosystem: Environmental > Aquatic > Marine > Hydrothermal vents | place: Pacific Ocean: Lau Basin | collected...
GTTGGTCTTTCCTAACGGAGCAGATTTTGATGATAATAGAGGTGATGCCACTTGGTATGCATTTCATTGTTGTGGGGAAGCCGGACTGTATCAAGCGGACGATATTGGTTTTACAAAGAGAATTGTCGATACTCTCAAAGCAGAACTAAATATAGACGAGCGTCGAGTATATGCAATCGGCGGCTCTAATGGGGCTATGCTGGTACATAAAATTGCAGTTGAACTACCGGACATTTTCGCCGCAGTAGCGGAGAATCAAGGAACGGCAGGGGGAAAACGGGACACCCTTGAGCCTTTCTTGGTTGCCGAGCCAATGCAACCCATCCCTTTTATCCTAATACATGGAAGAAATGACCATAAAGTCCAATTTAACGGCGGGTGGACGGCCAGTACCGATACTAAGAGGTACGATCTTTCTTTTGCGGAGTCGGTGGGTATATGGGCGACTAACAACGGATGCAATCTGCAGCCGGATACAACCGTTGTGCAGGGGCTCAATGGAAGGGTCTGGATTATGGACTACAACGGTTGTACCGCAGGAGCAGATGTAAGGGCAATCGTAATCGAAAATAAAGGACATGGCTGGCCAAGCTTAGAGTCAGCGGGCTATGATGGCACGAATGTCTCCATTGACTTTTTGAAAAATCATTCTAAATAAATTATCGTATTATGAAAAAACACACGCTACTTTTATTAGTGATATTAACAATATGGGGATGCCAAAAAGACGATGACAATCCCACGCAAGATATTGTTTATGGCAAAAACCGTTTCACAACGATGGTTGATGGGGTTGAGCGGGAGTATTATGTCCACGTACCGCAATCATACAGGGGGGATGTAGGCGTGCCCGTAGTCTTTATGTTGCATGGAACGAGTGGAGATGGATTGAGGTTTTATAATATATCCGGCTGGAAAGAAGTGGGCGAAGCGGAAAATCTTTTGTCCGTTTATCCATCGTCCGGAAAGTACTGTATCAAGGAGGATGATGGCACAGTCAAGCACACGACCAAATGGAATGCTTTTCCCAGCAATTGGGATTTTTGTGCCAGCGAAACCCCTTTGGATGACATCAAATTTTTTCGCCAAATCATTGACGAGCTCAAGACTCGATACAAAGTCGATAGCAAAAGACTATACATTGTAGGCTTCTCTAATGGTGGACAGATGGCATACCGGTGTGCCTTTGAGATGAGCGATGTATTTGCGGCTGTCGTTGAATCAGCCGGGAAAGGCTCGCCTGTTGGTACTCCGGTAAGGAACATTCCTATTACTTATCAATTCGGGAATATAGACCGGATGCTATTTCCTGATCCAAACACCATTGTCCTTTTGTCCAAGTTTGATTCCCTGCTTCAAAATTCACCGCGATTTATGGACATGGCAAGTGACCATACCGTACCGTTTCATTATTCAGACCAATATACCCTCGAAGGAGATACATTAAAGACGATGACGGCTACATTTGAAAGTGTTCCCGGTGGTGAAGACAGAGAATTTAGATTTACCCTCATCCATGGTCTTGGCCACCATTATCCAAATGGCACGAATCATCCATGGGAGGGCGCTAAGGAAAATTGGAAGTGGATGAAGCAATATACACTGCCTTAGTACTCTGTCAACGTTTGAATGTCGGATAAAAAGAGGGAGCAGATTATCCGATAATTTAATTTTGACAGCGTACTTAATAGGCATCATGGGCAGATGGCAATTTCGTCCAACAGATTCTGACTTTATATGTAACTGCTTACGAGCAGTACACCGTTTTTGTCCCTGAAATGCCTTTTTTGATTTAAACCATGTGGCGGTAAGTAGTTACAGACTCAGAAAACAATAAAGGTTCCTCCATACATTGTCGATTCATTTTGTAGCACCACAAAATACAGCCCTTTGGATTTTGGTGTCTTTAAATGGTACATTTGTCCTGATTGTAGCTTTTTCGATAGGAATAATTTACCTTGTATATTAGTGATTTTTAAAGAAAAAGTGCAGGCCGGGTTTATTTTAGATAAATCCAAATGAAGGGAACCGCTGTTTGAAACCGGATTTGGGGAGAGGATTTCTTCAATCTTGTGAAAGGTCGGCTCACTTGATTGAGTCAGACCCAGTAAATTATTTTCAGCGATAAAATTGGCGACTTCCTCTCCGTTAATCTGTGCCATTTGTGTATTGGGGTGCCAATGACCACCAGCGTAATTCGCGTTGATAATGTGTGTTTGGTCGAAGTAATAAATGCCTTGGGCTTCGCCTCCACTACTCGCTACTACGTCTTGTACGCGCGTCCGAAAAACGTCCGAAGAATTCATCGGTCCGGTTAGGCAAAGGATTTTGACACTGGGATAATAGGATTTCAATTTCGCGATAAATTCGACATACGGCTCTTTAAAATTTTGGTCGGTCAGCAAATCGCAACTGTGGTCATTTGTCCCCAGATTGATGACAATCAAGTCGGGTACATAATCGGAGTGATGGTATTGATTTTGGGGCGTGAGAGGGTCATCCGCAAATATCTTTTCATAGAGTACTGGCACGACATCACCCTCAGAACAAGCCCAATTGTAGGTGATACCACGCCCCGAATAGGCGATTGCCTGATACTGGGTGTTGAGTATCCTGCTACAGATGGCTCCGTAGGCGAGATAATTATTCTCCTTATCGGAGCTAAATCCATTGGTGGGAACATCCTCGTTGCCGTATCCACAAGTGATGGAGTTGCCGATGAATTGGATTTTCTTTGTAGGTAATGGTTCCGGAGATAGCAATTCTCCGACGATATCGAAGCCCAAAAATTCGACTTTACCACAGAAGCTTTCCGTTCGCTTTGTGACCGTTACGGTATGGATGCTGTCCGTTAGACCTGTTTGGCATATTTCGCTAAGGTTTTCGTCTTCTAATTTGAATTTTTTTACAAATGCTCCGTCGATGAAAACATTGAAGTAATTGGGGTGTTGCCCTGCTGCTCCGTTGAGGTTGATTTTTACGGCAGTCCCCCTGAATTTGGCTTTAATGCTGATGCCGGGATAGGCGAAGGCGGGCTTTGAGGGATTGGAGAAGTCAATCCTCCCCTCGTACTGGATATTTTCATTGTCGGGTGTATAGGCGATGTATTCTTGGGCGGAGGCTGATGAAGTGACCAGTAGGAATATTAGCGGCGAAAAGAATTTGAGTGCTTTTACAATGCTCATTGTGAAATATTTTGTGCCTCAAATGTAATATTTTTTACTTGTTGCACAAAACACCAGGGTGTATTTCATTTTGTCGCATAGCAACATTACAAGGATTTCGATTCTTATTTTGGCGGCATATTTGCCATTTATGCAAATATGGTGACAAAATAATATCCGGTAGCCGTCTATTTATAAAATGTCTATTACTACGAAAACACAAAACTCATATTCGGTATCTTAAGGAAAAATGAGCAGTGCTGTAAAACTCATTAAGTAAATAATAAGGCGAAGGGGAAGAATTGAATCCATTCAGGTTGGCACCAAAATTAATCGATAAAGCACATTTCCATTTGTCATCTAACCTCCAGTCAAATCCAAAAGTAACATAGGAACCTATACTCATCCAGCCTCTCTTTGAAACGCTTCTTGTTTCAGAATAGTGGGTAGTAGTTGTTGTTGTTTTAACGGGGAATAAAATAGAGTTTTTTCTGCCGATTCTTACTGTTTCCCAAATCTTTTTTTTAGTATCCTTGACGAAATATCCCCAATAAAAAGCACCCCATAGTCCTACTCCTGCAAATGGTATTACCATGCTGGGCTTTTTAACCAAATCGTATTTATAACAAACGCCAAATGGCATTGCGTGGATTGGCATGTGTTTATCCATTTTTGGTAGTGGTACACCCTCACCGATAAACGAGCTTCCACTGGTAGGAACCGGAAGGCTCCCGGATAGGATGCTCCCTCTTACCTTGCGGAAGGTATACTCGTTGGTAACGAACAGGGTGTGTATGCTATCCGGAACCTTATGATGACTGTATCCAAAACTAAAAGCAAGAGACTTTCGGGGTTTGAAATACTTATCATAGGCAAATGTAAGTTCAAAATATCTATCTACCATCAAATCAACCCCCGCGTAACGGGTGGGCTCAAGGTTTGTTTTTTGTCCACGTATTGGCGATAAGCTGGTTGTTAATATTAAAATAAAAATAAATGTACGTTTCATAACTTTTGTTTATGACAAAAGTGAAGGTACTAAAGCCCGTTTTTAGAGGTAATTTGTAAACAACGCATTTTTTTTTCTACGATTTGTGAAAAAAAGGGTGCTTTATGCAAGTTTATTCACGTTTTGTAAGAAAAAATGAACGGAGTTTACAATACATAAATTGTTACTGCACATTACCATCTGTTTTTAGGCAGAAAAGAGTCGCTTTCATTTTAAATCATCGGAAAAGTGCCCTAAGTGCTTTCCCTTACGAAATTTTTCTTGGTTAAATTGTTCTGATTTACCTTTGGGTATCGTCAAACATTTCCACTCATCTGCCTTTAGCATTCTACCGATGTATACAATTTGACCAATGTGATACGCATAATGGGCTAATTGACGATTGACGGCTTCCATTACCGAATGCGCTTGATTTCTAATGTAGATTTTTGTATCAAAATCATCTTCATTTATGGAGTTTAAAGCCGAAAATAAACATTCCCAACCTTCGTTCCATTTTGCAATCAGTTCTTCTCGTGTTTTGATGACGTTTTCGAACTCCAAGTCCCGATTTCGCCATTCTTTTTCTCCATCCGCCGTTAAGAAATCTGTCCAGCGTGACAGCATATTTCCCCATAAATGATTGACGATAATGGCAATGGAATTGCTCTGTTCATTATATTGCCAAAATAAATCCTTATCATCTAATTGGCCGAAGGTTTTTTCTCCCACAGATTGGTAGTATTCAAACTGCTTGACGATGCTTTTTAAATTCATTTTCTTAACATTTTTCCATTTTTCAAGTAGTGATTAATGGCTTTCTCCCACCAATTCATTGATTCTATAAAACTCTTTTCTAAATCATTTTTGATGAATTCATTTTGCTCTTCGTTCAAGGCGGTATATTGGTAACTTATGTGTGATTTTGTGGTGCTCTTATCAACCGCTTCAAGTTGAATGTTGATTTTCACAACATTGACATCAGGTGTCACTCTTAGAAATTCAATAAAAAATTTGGCCTTATCATATTGTGTTACTTGCCAAATAGTCGTGGTATTCTCGTCATGCGGGGTAGAGAAAACGCAATCTCGTTCTATAAAGCCAGATTGCGAATAAATCATTTTGTAGTTCCAACCATCTAGCCAATCTTTTTCACGGACGGGACACAGTAATGGAAAAACATCATTGATGTTTCCCGTATTCAATTGGGTGAATTTCAGTGTTTTTTGTATTCCTCTAAATTCCATTATTGTTTCTTTTTTCTAATGAACGCAAATGTCGCCGCTTGTCTTGTACCCCCCGAAGACTGAGGCTGTTAATCAGACAGCAAAACATTGTCGAATAAGCAATATAGGCAACAAAATGAAATGCACCCAAAAAAAGGATTAATCCTGTCAAAACAAGAAAAACATATTTTCCTCATAAGTATTTAGAAATCACCTTTTTTTGTAATTTATTGATTGTCAGTACAAAGTGAGACGCTATATTCGCTTACAAACATCTGCAAACGACATTGAACGCCTAAGAAACGACTACGGCTTGATGACAATGCCCACATTTTTACACCGTCGGTAATCGACAGACGATTAACCATTATCCACATATCGCGGAAAACTAAAACTTAGAATCATGAGTACCATTAGAAATTCAGTATCACGAATCGGACAATAAGACATGGCTCCGAAATTTAAAACGTTGGAAGGCGGAAAGCAAGTGACCAAATTCCCACCTACTACCGAGGAAAGGCAACGGGATAAAAACGGTGAAAAAGCCGAACAGCCCCAATGGCGTAATATCATAGCCTGGGGCAAGACGGCGGAGACTATGGGTAATAAGCCTCAAAATTTAGTGAATGATTAATTTTTGTACACTTATCCCTTTTTCGGTGTAAATTTTCATAAATAATAAGCTCGAAGGAAGATCGTGTTTGTTAATCTTTGCAGAAAATGAGTGCCTACCCTGATTCAATTCCCAAGACAAATCCAATTTCCTTCCATTTATATCAAATACTTCACAGCCTACAATCACCTGATTTGAGGTTACTTCAAAAAACTCTGTTATGGGGTTGGGAGCAATAGAAACATTTATTTCATCTTCAGGTGTATCAAAATTGGATGAAGTCAATTTACCTTTTTTATTAATTACCACAAAGGTACTATCGGCAGCCACTTGCAAAGTATTAAAGTCATTGTCAATCATCAAAATTTTATCAATCTCTAAGTTCAATGTATCTTTAGACAATCCAAAAACAATATCTTCTATTACAATTGATAACTGGCCAAGTTGCCCTTCTCCAGTAATGGGGGTTTGATTGGTTCGTGTAATGGCTAACTCTATTTTTCCATTCGAATCATCGGACACTAATAAGTCCATCGCATCTTGATTGGAAGGATTATACCAAGCTGTTTCAGCATCTTCAAATTCCCATTCACCGCCTAGAATGAAATCAGGATTATACTTCATAGAAATAACAATTCCATAAAAATCATTGATTGGAAAATCAGCATCTCCGACACTTATATCAAATACAACGGAAGAACCGGTTTCAACATCAGAACTTTGAGGAGTCAGTTTGACTTGGGCGGTACTCCCTACGCTTCCACTACTATAATTATCCGGAACTACGACTCCGTGCGTTAAGTTAAAATTATCTCGAATGGTATTTTGAATATCATTTTGGTCCACGTCACCTTTGCCATCACAGTCGGCATAAGCATAATTGATGCCATTTGAAAAATTTTGAGCCCAAAGGTCTCCAATTGGCTGTGCAGCCCATGTATCATCCTCACCCGGCCGGTTAGGACCAGTAGCTCCAAAGGCAATCCCGGCATACAAAACATCAACACCATTCACAATACCATTGTCATTCACGTCTCCTGGCCAAATAAATTGCCCTGTAATTATTTGTACGTTTGCAATAAAGAGGAAAGAAATCAAAATATATTTTAAATAATTCATAGTCGTTTTTTTGTAGTAACTTCTCTAAGATAAGACGTCATCTTCGCTTTTGTATCCTAAAAGTAGTGAACATTCCTTCTTTTTTCAAGAACATTTTTTTACATTTGCCAAGGCCTTTGATGTTGATAATATAAATAAACATTTATATTGTTTTTTGGTATTTCGTTGATAGTCAACGCTTTAATATACTGTACATAATATTAATTGCAATATATATGTATCGTTTTGCCGCAAAAAAAAGTTCATGTTATAGTGACTAAAATATTGATTAATGCAAAATAGCAAGCTATTAAACCTAATTAAAAGCTTTTCTGCTGTGGAAAAAAAAAGCTTTTCTGTTTTTTTAGAATCTCCTTTTTTTAATAAAAAAGAGGTTTTAAAAAAACTGTGGATAGCGATTGAACAACAGGCACCATTTATTAATTCTGAGAAAATTTCGAAAGAATTTATCTTTGGCGTCCTTTTTCCGGGCGAAGAGTACGATGATAAAAAAATGAGGTATTTAATGAGTGATTTGTATAAATTACTTCTTCATTTTTTACTAATAAACGAAATAAATCCAAAAAGCGTTTCTAGTTCTTTATCCCTAATTGATACTTTTATCGACCGAAAACTAGACAAGCAATATATCCAGGAAATAAATCAATTGTCTAAGAAATTGTCCCAAGCCAAGATACATGATCAACAATATTATCTAGACAAGATTGAGCAAGCCGATAAAGAACAGCATTTTTTTGCTTCAAAAAATAGTAGAAAATTTGATAATAAAATACAGTATGGATCCGATAATTTAAATCGATATTTCGCATTAAAAAAATTAATTTATGCCTGTGCAATGCTGGATAGACAATCCTTTTTAAGGGGAAGTTACGACCTTGATTTGCCAGATAATTTCATTCCGTGGCTGGAAAAAAATGGTTGCTGGAATGAACAAATTATTACCATATATCTAACGATATTTAAGATGTTGAATCAAGAGGAGGATACCTCTTATTTTGATGATTTATTTCAATTGTTAAATGAAGACACAAGTTCTATTTCTTTTGAAGACTTAAAATCAATGCTACTATATGCCATTAATTTTTGTGTCAGAAAGATGCGAAGAGGAGAAACGGATTACGTAGAAAAAGCTTTGAATCTATATTTATTGGGCATCCATAAAAATATCCTTTTAGAAGACAATTATCTAACCCCCTGGACCTTTGGTAACGTCGTTAAGTTAGAACTTCGATTAAACAGGTACGACTGGGTGGAAAATTTTATTAAAAAATACAAGAATAAACTACATCCGGATTCTAAAGATAATACCATCGCGTATAACTTAGCCGAAGTATATTGCCATAAGGGAGACTATGATACAGCTCTTTCCCATTTATCGAAAGTTGAATTTTCAGACCTCAGCCACCATCTTGGCTCTCGAATTATGCTATCCAAAATATATTACGAATTAGATGAAGAGGAGGCACTACTTTCTTTGCTAAGTGCTTTTAACATTTTTCTAAAAAGAAATAAAAAAATATCTGATACCATCAAAAAAACCTGCCTCAATTTTTGCAAAGTACTCTTTCTCCTCGTCAGAGGAAAGCCCCTTCAGGCCGAAAGGGAACTATCCGCTGCCACACTTTTGGCCGAAAGAGCCTGGCTACAAAAAAAAATAGCTCAATTTAAGCCTATAAAGTGACAATTCGTTTTTCTTGTAATTAAAAATAAGATAATTTAAGTTTGTAATATACTGTTAATAAATGGTATACATATACTTTATTTATTAAAGTTGCAATTAATATCCCCTTTTCCCCCTTCGGCAAGTGCTAAAAACAGTTTTTGCATAACCTCTCAATGTACTTCATCTTTGCCTCATCAAGACGTTAATGTCTCCCTTTATTTGGAGTAAATCGCAGACACTTCAAAATTAAATACCTGCATTTATTCCGTATTTATTAATCATAAAATTTTTTATCATGCGAGTAAGTTTTTTTAAATTAATCGTTCCCTTGATGATGGCAGTATTGATTTCATCCTGTTCTCTTTTTGATCTTGACTTGTCACACGGACCAATTTTCCCTAACGACCCAACAGGTCCACCAACAGATTCCACAAGTGTGGATACTTCTAATGTTTCGACTTCACTTGGAGGAGATTGGGAGATAATTTTCTTCAATGATTCCGGGAGTAATGAGACTCATCACTTTAATGGATTTAGATTTAGTTTTAATGACGATGGATCTTTGGTTGCCGAAAATGGATCAGTAACTTACGTAGGCAGTTGGAGTATTACCAATGATCACCACAACGGTTCAGATGATCACCCTCACAATGGGACAGAACAGGAGTTTAATATTGACTTTTCATCACCGGACTCATTCGAAGAGTTGAGTGAAGACTGGGATATTCTAGCGAAGACAGATAATTTGATTCAGTTAACACATGTTAGTGGAGGCAATGGAGGAACAGATTTCCTCACTTTCCAAAGGTAATAGCAACCATTTCCCCCTTTAATTTAATTGGTATATATCCCTATGATACGGAGTTCTTTTTACATACCAATTTCATTTCCGAGCCGTTCCCAAAAACAGGAACGGCTCAATTTTAAAACGAACTCACAATAAAACTTTTATCCATGTTTGATTTATCTTCATTGCAATACAATTCGGAACACCCGGGATTAGAAACCGCCATATATACAGCATTATTCGCTATTGTTTTAGGGATACTGCTAGTTTTTACCTACGAAAACAATTGCCAAAATAACCAACCGATGTATGAGGTCAATAGTATCCGCCCCCTCACAAAAATATAGCATTTATCACACTTTTTTCGTTTCCCGAAAAAAATCTTATATTTACCTCAAGATTACTCTTTATCAAAATAGGCTGAAACGATGTCCACAGAATCACGAATTATGAAATTTTTACTCTCCACGCTACTCATCGGCCTGATAATGGCCGTGGGAACAGCACAAAACTATCAGGAAATTAAGCAAAAAGCTACCGACATCGAAGGAAAGGTTATCGAATGGCGCCGCTATTTTCACGAGCATCCCGAGTTGGGAAACCGGGAGTTTAACACTTCTGAAAAGATTGCGAAACACCTCAAGTCGCTTGGTATTGAGGTGACAACCGGTGTCGCGCACACAGGCGTTGTCGGCGTGCTGCGGGGGGGTAAGCCCGGTCCCGTCGTCGGGCTAAGGGCTGATATTGATGCGCTTCCCGTGACAGAGCGCGTTGATTTGCCCTTCGCATCCAAGGCGAAGTCTGAATATATCGGGCAGGATGTAGGCGTGATGCATGCTTGTGGGCACGATACGCATATTGCCATGCTAATGGGAGCGGCAGAGATATTGGCGGGTATGCGGGATGAACTACAGGGGACGGTGGTTTTTCTTTTCCAGCCGGCAGAGGAAGGTGCTCCTCCGGGCGAGGAAGGCGGAGCGAGGCTGATGGTAAAAGAAGGTGCTTTATCAAAAAATAAAGTTGATGTTGTTTTCGGAATGCATATTAGTTCGGGCACTGAAGTCGGGAATGTGAATTATAAACCCAAGGGGGCGATGGCTGCCTCAGACCGATTTGTTATCAAGGTGAAAGGCAAGCAGACACACGGCTCTACCCCGTGGAATGGCATCGATCCGATTACCATTGCCGCCCAAATCATCCAGGGCATGAATAACATCGTTGCGAGACAAACACCCCTTACCAAGGAGGCTGCTGTCATCAGTTTTGGAAAGATAGATGGCGGTGTTCGCAACAATATTATTCCCGAGGAGGTTACCCTCATTGGTACGATTCGCACCCTTGATACCGATATGCAGAAAGACATTTGGAAACGCATCACACAGACAGCTACTAATATCGCTGAAGCCTGGGGTGCCACCGCCGAGGTAGATATACAACAGGGCTATCCCGTTACCTACAATGACCCCACCCTCACACAGGAGATGTTGCCGATGCTGAAAACAACTGCCGGAGAGAATCACGTCCACCTCGTTGATGCAATAACTGGCGCAGAGGATTTCTCTTTTTTCGCCAGGGAGGTGCCCGGACTCTATGTTTTTATAGGAGGTATGAAGAAAGGGATGAACCCCAAGGATGCTCCTTCGCACCACACGCCCGACTTCTACATCGATGAGAGCGGGATGAAACTTGGTGTGCAGCTGCTTTGTAATTTTACACTTCGGTATATGGATAGGCATCATTGATATAATGACCACCGCATTCCCAGCATCCACCACCTGCCCGGCATCGGAGCTCCGAGAATGAATTGGTAGTCCGCGTCGGTAATATTATTGACCCGCAAATAAAAAGAAAACCTGTCGTCAGTGGTATGAATCGATAATTTTGCATGAAGCAAAAAGACTTCCTTCGGGACGTGACCTCTGATTTGTTCGGCAAATGCTTCCGCTCTTTGCTGGTATTGCAGGGTTGTTGTTAGGGAAAGGTTAGGCAGATATAGGTCTGCTTTGGCGTTGGCGACATGACGGGGATGATTGGCGATATATTTGGATACAATACCATTGGGTGTGCTAGTTTGCAAGTAAGTGTAGTTGCCTTCCAGCTTTATTTGGCTGTGGTCAAAAGTATAGTTCTTCCTTGCGGAAAATTCCATTCCAATGGTCCGTGACTCCGAAATGTTATTGGCATAAAGGTAGGTCTCATCAGGTTGTAGATTAGTTGCATTTTTAATGTCGTTGGCATTGGTGAGGATATAATCAATGAGATTTTTTGATTGTCGGAAAAACACAGAGCTTGACAGCGAAAAATCATTTGAGGGGTTCCAGTCCAACCCAAGGTCAGCACTAAACGATTGTTCCGGTTTTAAGTCCGGATTGCCGATATTCCTCCCGGGAGAGAGCATTGGTATTTGTGACGAAATGTATTGCTCTGTAAAATCTGCCGACCGCATTGCCATTCCGGTCGAGCTTCTGATTATCCATTTCTTGTAGGCGTAAGCCCAATCCATTTGGGGCAGTACCTTAGCACCATAAGCCGGGTCAACTGCCAACCTGATGCTAACTGTTGGTACCAAATTGGGAAGGATAGGGTAGGAGAGGGTGCTGAAGATTCCCCCGTTTGTTTTCTGGTGGTCACCTCTGTCCGTACTACTGATTTTTTGATGGATTGCCTGCGCTCCAATGGCTAATTTCAGTCTTGATGCCCCATCAAAGTTGTGCGTGATATTTAAAATTCGTTGCTGTGTATGATGCCTGTTGGCGGGGAACAGCGGATTGAATGTAAACAAATCGTCCGTATTCCTTTGCGAAAGCAATATTTCTGTTTCCTGCCGTTCCGAGTGATGCCTAATACTCGCCTGAATGCCTCTGCTATTGGTTTCTTCTTCTGATTCGTCGTAAAGGCTTCGGGTGTAGAAATACTTGGCATTAAATGCCCGCTGTGTGGTGTTTGCCCGCAGATAAAGATTCCATCTATGGCTAAACAAACAAACGACTGAAGCCGAATAGGTGCGTAAATCAAAGTGGTTATAATAAAGGCTGTCGTCAGAAATACCATGCGTGAAATTGGGGTTGACAAGCGTCTCTCCGCTCGCAATATTAGTTTGAACGCCTCCCGAAAGTATGAGCTTTCCCTCCTGATAAAATGCTCCGATATTACTCGTCGTCTGTCGGTTGGCACCTGTACCTGCCTCTCCTGTGATGGTCAATTCTCGGTGTTCATACCGGCGCAAATAACTCTTGGTTTTGATATGGATAACACCTCCGACGGCGTCTGAACCAAAGGAGGCGCTTGCAGGTCCTCTGATGATTTCAATTTGCCCTATCTCCGCCAGTGCAATCGGAATGTTACTATTAAAATGAGCAGTCAGCGGATCGTTTATCCTTACGTTATCCACCATCACCAACACCTGCGAAAAGGTACTGGCCCGCATCCCAATATCTGCCTGTACTCCGAATCCATTTCGGAAATTGATATTCAGTCCCGGCAGATTAGCCAATAGCTCATCCACGGTCGTTGCTGTTGTGCTGCGAATATCTTTGCTCGTCAGTACCGTCACGCTCTTCCCTGTTGTCTTCACACCTGATGGAATACGAGAGGCCGTCACCATTACCGCCGAAATGGAATCCCGAAGTTGTTGTCCCTTACCTGATATTGGATGTAATAATGCCAATAGAAATACGCCCAAATAGTATCTCATTATTCGATTTTTATACTACTTACTACTTTTATTGTTCCCCAGCTCGCCTCACGCACGGAGTAAGGGAGGTTGACACCTTCTCGCCCGTACTCCAATGCGGGCAGGCTGGGCTTTGAAGCCCGCCTCACGACTGGAAGCTTGCTTCCCGAAGGAAACGAGGGAGGGAGGTTATCACCTTGTCGTTCATTAAATCATTCATTCATTGGACAACTCTTTCCCTAATTCCTTCCTTTACCTCCTCAAACAATTCCTCAAAATTTCTTCCTGCAATGGCAATCGGAGGCAGCACTTCCCAGGTAGCCTTGACGCCGATATTCATTGGCCAGTATCCGTCTTTGATGATTTTCCATGAATTATTGATAGCAATGGGTACGATATATGCCGAAGGCATGGTGCGTACTAGCATTTTTAATCCATTGGAAGCAAACTCTTTTAATTTCCCATCGCGGCTTCTCGTCCCTTCCGGGAAAATGACTCCGGCATAATTATTAGCTTCCAAATACTGACCAAATTCTTTCATCGCCTTGAGCGCACCTCTCGGATCTTTCCGGTCAATCAAGACGGAACCACCATAAACGAGGTTTCGAGAGACACTTGGAATTCCCTTCGCTAACTCAATTTTGGAAACAAACTTGACGTGGTGTTCATCGAGATAATACTGAAGGGGTGAAATATCGTAAAGGCTCTGGTGGTTGGCAACGATAATTAACGGTCTGTCCTTCGGAATCTCCTGCTCATTAATAAAGATACAGGTATTGCCGAGTATTCGGAGGCTTTGAATCAGAAAGTAGTTCATCTGCCGGACGACTTTCTTGTGACCTTCATAGCCACCCAACTTCATTCCCAGCCATTGCAAAGGATGAAAGATGCCGAGCAATAAACCATAAACGAATAAGTGGATGGGTGTCAGAATGTAGGCTAATATTTTTTTCAATGCTGTAGGTGTTTAGTTCGCGGCGCAAATGTAATAATTTTTTTGGCAGACTCGAACGAATTAGCCAGGGAAGAATTGAGAATATCTTTTCGTATTTGCACATAACCGTTTACAAACGTTTACAAACGTCTACAAACGTCATTAAACGTTTAAAAAACGACTACGGCTTGACAATGCCCACATCTTTGCATCATCGAAAACGATAAGAGATTTACTTTTTATTATTAACCATTATCCGCCTAGAGCGGAATTTAAAAATTTTATCTATTATGAATAATTTACGAAATAAAGTACAGTTAATCGGACACCTCGGACACGATGTCGAAATCAAAAAACTGGAGAACGGGGGCATGTTCGCGCGAGTCTCTCTTGGCACCAAGGAGTTTAAAAATTTCGGAACAGGCGAAACGAAAGTTGAGACCCAATGGCACCAGCTCGTCGGTTGGGGAAGGCTTGCCGAAAATATGCAGGTATTATTCAAAAAAGGTAAACAGGTGGCTATCGAAGGGAAGTTATCTCATCGCACTTACGAAGATAAAAATGGGATTAAACGCTACATCAGCGAAGTCGTTGTGAAGGAGTTTGTTTTAATGGCGTGATTTTTTTGGGGGGCTTTTAGTGACCCTGGTCGAATGGAATTCGGGGGGATTCTCGCTCCGGATTCCATTTTGATTTTGTATCAAGAAAATGTAAAACGATGAGCAAAAAAGAAAAGAAAAATGACAAAGACAAGAAGAAGAACAACCATCCGGGAAACATATACGATCGGCTTTTTCGAGAAAACATCGGACCAATTTTTATTCCTCTTGTTGAGCGCCATTTCAATATCTCTATCCGGAAGGTTGAGCCATTAACGGATAAGATAGTGACCACGCTGGAGCGGGAAACGGATGCATTATTTAGAACTTATGAAGAGAATGGAAAGGTTTCAATTCTTCATATACAGGTGCAAACTCATGACGATAGTGAAATGATTTATCGGGTAGGAGAACTCAATGGAATGCTCCAAAGGAAGTACCATACTAAGATACGACATTTTGTGATTTATCTCGACGAGAAATCATCGACCATGCGGACTCATCTATATGAGTACGAAATATTCAGAGGCTTTGAACTATTGAGTATGAATAGCATGAATCATGAAGAATTATTGAATTCGGATATCCCTGAAGAGGTCATACTATCTATCCTCGCAGACTATGAAAAGAAACAATCTAACCGCATAATACGTTCTATACTAGAGCGACTACAATTGGTGTGTCGGGATAAAAAAAGTATTGGAAAATACACTTCACAGTTGACAGTCTTATCAAAACTCCGTAACTTAGAGTCAGAAACAGTTAAAAATATAAAAGCTATGCCACAATTATTTGATATAACAACATCGATTCTTTATCAGGAAGGGATGGAAAAAGGAATTGAAAAAGGAATTGAAAAAGGGATTGAGAAAGGGATTGAGAAAGGAATGGAGAAAGGGATGGAAAAGGGGGCTATGAAAAAGTCACTCATTTTGGTTGCCAACCTACTTGGTATCTCTGAAATGCCCTTGGAGCAAATCGCCCAAATTGTAGGCGTGGAGAAGAAGCTGGTTTCACTCGTCAAAACAAAAATAGATTCCGGTGAGTGGATACATCCCGACCAATGGAGCGAAGAGCAATGGAATACTTATTTTGATAATCAAACGTCCTAAGTTTCGAAATGGGGATAAATGCCTACTTTATTAAATTGATGGCATAAAGCGGTGTGTTTGTTAACCATTCTTCTTCCCTATAATCTGCCATTGAAAAACGAAGCGCTTTTTTTATGTCGTACTTTTTACAGAAAAAACGCAGGCTTTTTGAACGCAGGTTTTCTTCTGCTTTTACCTCTGCCGGAACTATATTATCTTGCCATTGAAAAATAAAGTCAATTTCCCCGGAAGAGCGCTCTGATGACCAGTAAAATAACCCTTTGTCTTTGATTTGTTGAAATACAAATTGCTCCGTTAAAGCACCTTTGAATTCCTGAAAAATGCTATTTCCTTTTAGTACCGTTTGTGCCTGTAGGCCGGATAAGGCTCCCAATAAGCCTAAATCCACCATGAAGGCTTTAAAGGAATTAGAATCAATATAGGCACGCAAAGGCAGACCGGGTTTAGTTATTCTATATACTTTTGTCATCAAACCACTTGCTACCAACCATTCTAATGCAAGTTCAAATTCTTTTGCTCTTGCTCCCTTTTTTAATACTTTCCAAATGAATTTTTTATTTTTTTTAGATAGCTGTGCCGGTATGGAATTCCATATCATATTGATACGAGGGACTATTGACAAAGGAGCGTGTTTTGAAAAATCAAATTTATAAGCTTGTATTATATCTTCCTGTAGTTTCCTTACCCAAACAAAATCTTTGTATTCTATATAATGCGCCACCACTTCGGGCATACCTCCTACAAAGTAATACAGTTTTAATAAGTCTATGTACTTGTTTTTAAAAGTCCTAATCAATTCCCAATCCTTTGATTGAAGTAGTTGGATTAAGCTATCCTGTTCTGTGGCCTGCAAAAATTCAAAAAAATTTAAAGGATACAAATCAAGAAATTCAACTTTACCCACAGGGAATGAATTGTCCTTGTGTATATTAATACCGAGATAAGACCCTGCCGCTATTATATGAAACTCGGGAGCCAGTTCATGGAAGTATTTTAGGCTCGTAACTCCCCTCTCGGCTTCCTGAATTTCATCTAAGATTATCAACGTATTTTCATGGTGGGGATAGAAGCCTGATTCAATACTAAATGCCGATAGTATGCGGGATATGTCAAAATCATCCGCAAATAAGCTCTGTAGGGATTTCTTTTCCTCAAAATTAATATAGATGACTTTTTGGTACTCATGCTTTGCAAAATGCTTCATCAACCAGGTCTTTCCAACCTGACGGCATGCAAAGATACAAAATAAATGGAATGTTTACATTTTTTCGGACGTAAGTGTGTTTTGGAGAATCCTACTTCTGCTTCTCCAATGAGTAAGGTCGGCCAACGACACCTCTCTAAAAAACTCTATTGAATAATGATTTTGCCCATTTTTACAGCCTGTCCCTCGATTTTCAACTGGTAGAAATACATACCCTGCGGCAGAAGCACCGTAGAGATAGTTTGCGAATTAGCGGAAAAAATTCGATTGATTATCAATCGTCCTTCGGTATTGAATAGTTGAAGTCGTTTTTGAAGCCCGGCGGCACCTTTATCATTTACCAAAACAGTGAAAAAACGACCGGCAGGATTGGGGGCAAGTGTTACTTCATAATCGGAAATGAGAGGATTATCTGTTGACGTAACGAGGATACCTGCTATATCGTGGTCGTCTTCATCGTCCGTTAAGGACGAAATGTCATCATCAATGACTACATCGTTTCCGTTGATAGTGTCGGGAGAAGAGTCTCGATCTGTCATATTCAACAAATTGGCGATATTACTTATTTCTGCGGCATTTTCGATATACCCCCCTGTGAAGTCCGGTGCAATATCAAAGGTAATAGTCACAGAGGTAGAATCCTCTCCCAGAAGCGTGGGGATGGTATATTGGGCATTATCTCCATTTATCGTCCATGTTGAATCATTCAGAATCAATCCATCGGGAATATAATCAGTTAATAGAATATCGTAGGCATTTAGATTAGCCTGATTAAAAACTGCAATGTTAAAAGTCACCTGTCCACCGGGTACCAGGTCGCCACTCAAAACCGTTTTGCGCAAAGCGAGGTCAAAATTTAATTCAATGATTATCTGCTCAATATCGTAGTCATCTTCATCTCCGCCAGTGTTGTCGATAACGTCATCTACGACCACATCATTGTAGGGGTCTGTATCCGGTGTACTGTCGATATCCGGCAGCCCGAGAACGTTATTTGCACTACTAATTTCTCCGGCATTCTCAATCAGTATATTTTGATAGTTGGGTTGGATGTCGAAGCTAATGGATACGCTGGTGCTGTCTCCGGCGGCAAGGCTGACAATAGTGTATTTGGCGTTGTAATTAGTCATCATCACCCAATCGTCATCGTTTAAGGTCAATCCGGTCGGAATATAATCCGAGATGACAATATTGGTGGCGTCCACCGTTCCCTGATTGTATATCTCGAAGGTAAAAGTCACCTCTCCGCCGGGTACAAAGTTGCCTACGGAATTGATTTTACGCAGTGCCAGGTCAAAGGTCTGGTTAATCATAATGGTTTCCTCGTCGTGGTCATCTTCATCTCCGTCGGTATTGTCAATGATGTCGTTGACGACAATATCGTTGTAGGGGTCCATATCCGGTGTGCTGTCAATATCCGGCAGCCCAAGAATATTTTCCGTAGCCGAAATTTCTCCTAAGTTTTGAATCTTTAACTGCTGGTAAGTAGGGTCGATATCAAAAGTAATGGTCACCGTCGTGACTTGTCCGGCACCGAGGCTGGCGATGGTTGTTGTTGCTTTAGAGCCTGTTAATGTCCAGTTTGTATCGTTTAAGATCAATCCATTCGGAATATAATCCGAGATGACAATATTGGTGGCATCCACCGTCCCCTGATTGTATATCTCGAAGGTGAAAGTCACATCTCCACCGGGGACAAGGTAACCGATTGCTTCTGTTTTGCGTAGTGCCAAATCAAAGGTCTCCGGATATGTAATTGTAATGGTTTCTGCATCATGGTCATCCTCATCTCCACCGGTATTATCAATAACATCATTTATCATAATGTCGTTGCTACTATTGGTATCTGGAGTGCTATCCACATCCTCTAATCCCAATGGGTTATTAGCATTTCCAATCTCCCCAATATTTTGTATGATTGCCAGTGGATAAACTGTGTGAATGTCAAAGGTTATTGTGATTGTCGTGTCGTGTCCTGCACTAAGACTTGCTATGGTTGTCGTAGCAGTATTATCCGTTAACGTCCAGTTCGAATCGTTTAAGATTAACCCTTCCGGGATATAATCCATAATGACAATATTGGTGGCATCTACCGTCCCCTGATTGAAAACTTCGAAGAAGAAAGTTACATTGCCGTCTTCAAGGAAGTTACCCGTTGCTCCTGTCTTGCGCAGTGCCAGATCAAAGGTCTGGGTAATCATAATGGTTTCTTCGTCGTGGTCGTCTTCGTCTCCGTCGGTATTGTCAATGATGTCGTTGACGACAATATCGTTGTAGGGATCCATATCCGGTGTGCTGTCAATATCTGGCAGCCCAAGAATATTTTCCGCAGCCGAAATTTCTCCTATGTTTTGAATCTTTAACTGTTGGTAAGAGGGGTCAATGTCAAATGTGATGCTTATCACCGTGTTTTGTCCGGCACCGAGGCTGGCAATAGTTGTGGTTGCTTTATTACCCGATGCTGTCCAGTTTGTATCGTTCAAGGTCAATCCATTCGGAACATAATCCGAGATGACAATATTGGTGGCATCCACCGTTCCCTGATTGTATATCTCGAAAATGAAGGTCACATCTCCGTCGGGGACGAAGTTACCTGTTGCTCCTATTTTACGCAAAGCCAGATCAAAGGTCTGGGTAATCATAATGGTTTCTTCGTCGTGGTCGTCTTCATCTCCGTCGGTATTGTCAATGATGTCGTTGACGACAATATCGTTGAAGGGGTCCATATCGGGTGTGCTATCAATATCCGGCAGTCCGAGCGTATTTTCGGCCGCAGAAATTTCTCCTAAATTTTGAATGATTAACTGCTGGAAACTGGTGGCAATATCAAAAGTAATGGTCACCGTCGTGACTTGTCCGGCACCGAGGCTGGCGATGGTTGTTGTTGCTTTAGAGCCTGTTAATGTCCAGTTTGTATCGTTTAAGATCAATCCATTCGGAACATAATCCGAGATGACAATATTGGTGGCATCCACCGTCCCTTGATTGTATATCTCGAAGGTGAAAGTCACATCTCCACCGGGGACAAAGTTGCCTGTGGCATTGGTTTTGCGCAAAGCCAGGTCAAAGGTCTGGGTGATCATAATGGTTTCTTCGTCGTGGTCGTCTTCATCTCCGTTGGTATTGTCAATGATGTTGTTGATGACAATATCGTTTTGTGGGTCCATATCGGGTGTGCTATCAATATCCGGCAGTCCGAGCGTATTTTCGGCCGCAGAAATTTCTCCTAAATTTTGAATGATTAACTGCTGGAAACTGGTGGCAATATCAAAAGTAATGG
>Ga0256832_1000840_pt1 | contig 20353 bp, 21 predicted proteins | sample 134614metaG_FD_190534 | JGI IMG/M metagenome (GOLD analysis project Ga0256832, IMG submission 190534) | Hydrothermal vent microbial communities from Lau Basin, Pacific Ocean - 134-614 | ecosystem: Environmental > Aquatic > Marine > Hydrothermal vents | place: Pacific Ocean: Lau Basin | collected...
ACAAGATCCTCTACACCACCGGGCGGCTCACTTCCGAGATGGTTATCAAGACGGCGCTGATGGGCATCCCCGTGCTTGCCTCGCGCTCCGGGTTCACCGCCTGGGGGGTGGAGATCGCGCGCCAGGTGGGGATGACCCTGATCGGGCGGATGCGCGGGAAGCGCTTCATCTGCCTTTCGGGGGATGAGCGCCTGATCCGCGATGCCGATCCCGAGCACCAGCCCGATGAGCCGGCCCGCGCAGGGCGCAAGGGAGCCGGCGCATGAAACGCCCCCTCGGCGTGATCCTTGCGGGCGGGCAGGCCCGGCGCATGGGCGGGGGTGACAAATGCCTGCTGCCCCTGGCCGGGCGACCGATCCTCGAGCATGTGATCGCCCGGCTTTCGCCGCAGGTGGAAACGGTGGCGATCAATGCCAATGGCGATCCGGCGCGTTTTGCCGGCCTTTCCCTGCCGGTGATCGCCGACAGCGTGCCGGGCTTCGCCGGCCCGCTCGCCGGTGTGCTCGCCGGGCTTGACTGGGCCGCGGGAAGGGGTGCGAGCCATATCGTGACGGCAGCTGCCGATACGCCATTTCTGCCGCTCGATCTGGTGGCGAGGCTGAGCGCCGCCGCGCAGGCTTCGGGGATGCCGATTGCCCTTGCCGCAACCCCCCATGCCGAGCGCGGGCGGGTGCGCCATCCCACCTTCGGCCTCTGGCCGGTGGCGCTGCGCGAGGATCTGCGCCGGGCGCTTGGCGAGGGGGTGCGCAAGGTCGTTCTCTGGACGGATCGCCACGGCGCGGCGGAGGCGCTTTTCGCGCAACCCGGCCCTGATCCCTTCTTCAACGTCAACACGCCCGAAGATCTTGCACGGGCGGAAGAAATTGCCACGGGAGCGGAAGCATGAGGATTTACGGCATCACCGGCTGGAAGAATTCCGGCAAGACGGGCCTCGTGGAGCGGCTGGTGGCGGAGATCCGGGGGCGCGGCTTCAGCGTCTCGACGGTGAAACACGCTCATCACAGCTTCGATGTGGATCACGAAGGCACCGACAGCTACCGCCACCGCGCCGCGGGCGCGCGCGAGGTGATGCTGGCTTCAAGCCGGCGCTGGGCGCTCATGCATGAAAGCGATCCGCCCGAGGATCCGGCGCTGGCCGATCTCCTCGCGCGGCTCTCGCCTGTCGATCTCGTGCTGATCGAAGGCTACAAGCGCGACACTCACCCCAAGATCGAGGCCCATCGCGGCGAAACGGGAAAGCCGCTGATCGCCCAAGAGGATGAAACCATCCGCGCCGTTGCCTCCGACAGCGCGCTGGAGGGGCTCTCCTGCCCGGTATTCGATCTCGATGACACATCCGCGATCGCCGATTTCATCCTTGCCGAAACGGGGCTCCAGCCCGGTGCGGGCGAGGATGCGGCGCGTCCGCTCCCGGAAATTTCCCCGCCCCCCCTGCGCGACGATTGCTTTGCATTGCCCGCAGGCGTCGAATGGATCCCGGTTGACAAGGCGCTTGCGGCGCTGCGGGAGGCGCTCGGGCCCGTTGCCGGTGAAGAGAAGCTCGCGGTTTCAGAGGCCGAGGGCCGCATTCTTGCGCAGGACGTGCAGGCCCTGCGCGCCAACCCGCCACATGCCAATTCCGCCGTGGATGGCTACGGCTTCGCCCATGGCGCGCTCAAAGGAGAGGGCCCGCATGTGCTGCCGCTCGCGGAAGGCCGCGCGGCGGCGGGCGCGCCTTACCGGGGCGTGGTGGCGCCGGGGCAGGCGATCCGCATCCTTACGGGGGCGCTCCTGCCCGAAGGGGTCGATACCGTGGTGCTGGAAGAGGATACCACCCTGGAAGCGGGGCATGTGGCCTTCCGGGGCGGCGTGCGGGCGGGGGCCAATACCCGCGCCGCGGGCGAGGACGTGAAAGCAGGTGAAACTGCCCTGAGGGCCGGCCATCGCCTGCGCGCACCGGATCTTGCCCTGCTCGCGGCCATCGGTTTGCCCGAGGTGCGGGTGCGCAGGCGGCTTCGCGTCGGCATCCTTTCCACCGGCGACGAACTGGCGGAACCGGGCAGCACCCCCGATCCGGCCCGCACCTATGATGCCAATCGCCCGATGCTGATCGCCATGGCGCGGAGGTGGGGGCATGAGGCGGTGGATCTGGGCCATGCGGCCGACAGGCGCGAGGCCGTGGCTGCGGCGCTGGACGAAGCCGCCCAGAGAGCCGATGCGATCATCACGTCCGGCGGCGCTTCGGCGGGGGACGAGGATCACCTTTCACGATTGCTGCGTGAAACCGGCAGCATGCGGCAATGGCGGGTTGCGATCAAGCCGGGCCGCCCGCTGGCGCTGGGCGTCTGGAAGGGGGTGCCGATCTTTGGCCTGCCCGGAAATCCGGTGGCGGCATTCGTCTGTGCGGCCATATTCGCGCGTCCGGCGCTTTCGCTTCTGGCCGGCGGCGGCTGGACCGAGCCGCGGGGCATCACCGTGCCGGCAGCCTTCGCCAAGAAGAAGAAGCCGGGGCGGCGGGAATATCTGCGCGCGCGGCTCGCTGCGGATGGCGCTGCGGAGGTATTCCACTCCGAAGGTTCGGGGCGCATCTCGGGGCTTTCATGGGCGACGGGGCTGGTGGAGATCGAGGACGGCGCCCGCGATATCCGGCCGGGTGATCCCGTGCGTTTCATCCCCTATTGCGAGCTCGGCATCTAGGGCGGCGTTATTGCGCCGTCATGCGGGCCTTCAGCTGAAAGTGCCGGTTACCCGTCCGAGCAGCATGAAGGCACGCGCCGTGCGCGTGTCGGAAAGGGCGGCGATTTCCGCATCGCTCGCGTTCGGCGCGAAATCCGAGAAGATCTGATCGAAGACGCGCAGGAAGTGATGCGCCGTATCGCGAAAGACGGGATCCTTGCGCATCCGCCCGCTCGCCAGCGCGAGCGAGGCACGATCATGCACCCCTCCGAGGGCCGAAATGGCGGAGCCCCTCTCCCCCGCCGCGAAACTGCGCCAAACGGAGGGCGGGGCCTTTCGGGGGACGAGATCATCCATGTAGATGCCATCCTGGGAAAGCAGGGTCAGGATATCCTGGGCCGCGCGCACCAGCTTGCCGGCCACCGGATCCTGCAGCGCTCGGCGCAGGGCGGCGAAGCCGGGCTTGTCGTCCATGTCTTCGGGGAAGTTGAGGGCGCGGATGAATTCCTCCACGGTCAGGGGAGGGGCAGGGGGAGCGTCCGCCGCCTCCAGCGCGAGGCTCGGCTGGGCAGTTTCGGACTTGTTCCGCGCGCTGTTGAGGGCCGGTTTGCCGGGATCCGGATCGCCGCCCTCGCCTTCGCGGTGGCGGGTAAAGGTTGCGATGGCGCTTTCCGCCTGTTTCTGCGCCGCCTCGATCCGCTGGAGCTTGGCTTCCACCGAAGGCTTCACCGCGAGCCCCGCATTCTGTTTCTGTATATGGTCAAGATATGTGTGGCGCATGGCGTCGATCGCCGCCTGCAGGCGCGCGGCCTCCTCGCGCATCACGCGTGCGCTGCGGATCGACGCGGCTGCCACCCAGATCACCGCCACCGGCAGGATCACCGCCATCAGGGTATTGACGAGCGCGAGTGCGTCCATCCCCTGCCCGTTTTCGGTCATGGGGTTGTGCAGCAGCAGGAAGAGGCCCACGCCGCCGAGCCACAAAAGGCTGAGAACAAGGGCGACGATTTCGATGGAGGTGATGCTCCACTCACGCCCGTTGCGCCCGAAAACGCCAAGATCGACCGCAGGGGTTTTCGCCCCTTCCCTGTCCGGCCTTTTCTTCTGCGCCTTCTGCGCCATCAATGCACCTGTGCCTTCAGCGATAGGTGATGCTCACGATCTCGTAGCTCTTGCCGCCACCGGGAGTGTTGACCTCGACGCTGTCGCCCTCTTCCTTGCCGATGAGGGCGCGGGCGAGCGGCGATTTCAGATTGAGCTTGCCGGCCTCGATATTGGCCTCGGGCTCGCCGACGATCTGATAGGTCTTTTCTTCCTCTGTATCCTCGTCGATCAGGGTGATCGTGGCGCCGAACTTCACGGGGCCGGAAAGCTTTTCGGGATCGATCACCTCGGCGCGCGAGAGGATCGATTCCAGCTCCTTGATACGCCCCTCGATAAAGCTCTGCTTCTCGCGCGCGGCGTGGTATTCGGCATTTTCCGAGAGATCGCCATGTTCGCGCGCCTCGGCGATCGCGCGGATCACGGCCGGGCGCTCCTCGGATTTCAGAATCTTCAGCTCTTCATCCAGCGCGGCAAAGCCAGCGCGGGTCATCGGTATCTTTTCCATCGCACTCTTCGAATGTTTCGGCCCGGTTCGCTTCTTCGGGCGTTTTCTCAAGTCACCAAGGCACCTGAACCGACCGGGCGGAGGATTGCAACCCCAATGGCGCAAACCCAGCTTCCTGCGGCCGGTTTCTGCTGCATGCCCCGCCCTTTCTGATAGCCCGGAACGCCAGCCGGGTAAATATGACGCCGAGTAGCGATTGACCATATCCTCCCCTCTCCGCTATCGGTGGAGCAGCCAGACGAACCGGTGCCCTGCGCGCCGATGAGCCGGGAGGGAAGCACCATGGCCGAGATCGAACGCGAATCGATGGAATATGACGTTGTTATCGTCGGCGCGGGGCCGGCCGGGCTTTCGGCCGCGATCCGCCTGAAGCAGCTCGATCCCGATCTTTCCGTCGTGGTGCTCGAGAAGGGCTCGGAAGTGGGCGCGCATATCCTTTCGGGGGCGGTGCTCGATCCTTGCGGCCTCGATGCGCTGATCCCCGACTGGAAGGAGCGTGGCGCGCCGATCACCGTGCCGGTGAAGAGCGACAGCTTCTACATTCTCGGCGAAGGTGGCGGGATACGCGTGCCCAACTGGCCGATGCCGCCGCTGATGAGCAATCACGGCAAATACATCGTTTCGATGGGCAATGTCTGCCGCTGGATGGCGGAACAGGCCGAGGCGCTTGGGGTGGAGATCTTTCCGGGGATGTCGTGCAGCGAGCTTGTCCATGGCGAAGACGGCCGCGTGCGCGGGGTGGTGGCGGGCGTGTTCGGGCTCAATCCCGATGGCACGCCGGGCCCCAATTACGAGCCGGGGATGGAGCTTCTGGGGAAATATGTCTTCCTTGCCGAAGGCGTGCGCGGAAGCCTTTCCAAGCAGGTGATCGAAAGGTTCGATCTGCAGGCAGGGCATGACGTGCAGAAATACGGCCTTGGCATGAAGGAAATCTGGGAGATCGATCCGAAGAAGCACCAGGAAGGGAAGATCGTGCATACCGCCGGCTGGCCTCTGGGGCGCAATGCCGGCGGCGGCGGCTTCATCTATCATGCCGAGAACAATCAGGTGTTCATCGGCTTCGTTGTGCATCTCAACTACCGCAATCCCCATCTCTACCCCTACATGGAATTCCAGCGCTTCAAGCACCACCCGATGGTGGCCGAGCTGCTGGAGGGCGGCAAGCGGGTGGCCTATGGCGCGCGTGCAATCAGCGAGGGGGGCTGGCAATCGATTCCGAAGGTGGTATTCCCGGGCGGGGCGCTGCTGGGGTGCTCGGCGGGGCTCGTGAACCTGCCGCGCATCAAGGGCAATCACAACGCCATGCTTTCCGGCAAGGCGGCGGCCGAGGCCGCCCATGCCGCCATCCGGGCCGGGCGCGAAGGCGATGAGCTTACGGCTTACGAGGAGGATCTGCGCTCGGGGCCGATCGCGAAGGATCTGAAACCGGTGCGCAACGTGAAGCCCTTGTGGTCGCGCTTCGGGATGCTGGGATCGCTGGTGCTCGGCGGGCTCGACATGTGGACGAACAGCCTCTTCAAATTCTCCCTCTTCGGCACGCTGAAGCATGGCAAGACAGATGCCGCCGCCACCGAGCCCGCCGCGCGCCACCACAAGATCGATTATCCGAAGCCCGATGGCGTGCTCTCCTTCGATCGCCTCACCAATGTGGCCTATTCCTTCACCAATCACGAAGAAAACCAGCCCTGCCATCTGAAGCTGAAGGATCCCGAACTGCCGATTCGCGTGAACCTGCCGGAATATGACGAGCCTGCGCAGCGCTATTGCCCGGCCGGGGTTTACGAGGTGCTGAAGGAGGGGGTGGAAAGCCCGGTCTTCGTCATCAATTTCCAGAACTGCGTGCACTGCAAGACATGCGACATCAAGGATCCCAAGCAGAACATCAACTGGACAACGCCGCAGGGCGGTGACGGGCCCAACTATCCCAACATGTAGGGAAAAATGCGCCACCCGGGGCATATTGCCCCGCCGCATTGAATTGCATGGCCCGGAAGGATAGGCTCCTGCGCATGGATTTCGGGAGAGGTTGGAGCGTGATTCTCAGGAAAACGAAAGGGATCGCCCTGGTGGCGATACTGGTCGGCCAGATGGCGCTGCCGGCTTTGGGCGAGAGCGTGTCAGGGGCATATCTTGCAGCCCGGCAGGCAGGCAAGCAGAGCGATTTCGAGAAGGCGGCGGATTACTATGCGATTGCCCTCGCCCGCGATCCGGGCAATCCGCGGCTGCTTGAGAATGCGCTTCTCTCGTTCATTGCCATGGGCGATTTCGAAAAAGCCCTCCCCATTGCCCGCAAGATGGCCGCCGATGGCCGAAAAAGCCAGATGGCGAACATGGTTATCCTCGGGGATCTTGCCCGCCGGGAAGATTACACCGCCATCCTGAAAAGCCTCGAGGAAGGCGAAAGGATCGGCCCGCTCGTGGATGGCCTCCTGAAGGCATGGGCGGAGATGGAAACGGGGCGCGTGTCCGACGCCCTGAAGGACTTCGATCAGGTTATAGCCGCCAAGGGCTCGCGTGCCTTCGGGCTTTATCACAAGGCTCTCGCGATTGCCTCGGCAGGCGATTTTGCCGGGGCCGACAAGATCTTCGCCGGCAAGGCCGGAGCCCCCCTGCGGATGACACGCCGGGGCGTGATCGCCCATGCCGAGATACTGAGCCAGCTTGAGCGCAATGCAGATGCGCTCAAGCTTGTCGAGACGGCCTTCGGCAGCGATCCCGATCCCCTCGCCGAGGATCTGCGCGCGCGCCTGAAGGCGGGCGAAAGGCTCCCCTTCCGCCTCGTCACTTCGCCGCGCGAAGGGATGGCGGAGGTTTTCTATACCCTTGCCGGTGCCCTGCGCGGGGAAGCCGGTGATACCTACACGCTGATATACAGCCGGATGGCGCAGATGCTCGATCCCGAGCATGCCGACGCCACTTTGATGACGGCCCAGCTGCTGGAGCGGCTCGGAAACCACGATCTCGCGATCGAAACCTACAAGCTGATCCCGCCGGACGATCCCGCCCGGGTGACCGCAGAGATCGGGCGTGCCGAAGCAATGCGCAAGGCCGGTCGGGCAGATGCGGCGATCGAGGTTCTGGAACAGCTCGCGAAGGCCTTCCCAGGGCTTGCGCGGGTCCATGTCGCGCTCGGTGACATCTACCGGCAGGAGAAGCAGTTCGGCAAGGCGGCCAAGGCCTACGGGCGGGCCATCGAGCTTGCGGAGAAAACCGGTGGCGCGGAATGGTTCATCTACTATGCGCGCGGCATCTCCTATGAACGCCTCGGAAAATGGGACCTCTCGGAAGCCGATCTGAGGAAGGCGCTTGCCCTGGAGCCCGATCAGCCGAATGTTCTCAATTACCTCGGCTATTCCCTGGTTGACAGGAACGTGAAGCTCGAAGAAGCGCTGGAAATGATCCGCAAGGCCGTGGCCGCGCGGCCCGATGACGGCTACATAAGGGATTCGCTCGGCTGGGCGCTCTATCGTATGGGGCGCTATGACGAGGCCGTGAAGCATATGGAGCGGGCTGTCGAACTGACGGCAACGGATCCGATCATCAACGATCATCTTGGCGATGTCTATTGGGCCGTGGGGCGCCATCGCGAGGCGCAGGTGCAGTGGCATCGCGCGCTTTCCTTCGATCCCGAGGAGAAGGAAAGAAAACGGATCCGGCGCAAGCTCGAGATTGGCCTTGATGCGGTGCTGGAAGCCGAGGGTGCCAAGCCCCTTGCCATGAGCAACAATGAGAATTGAGGCTCTGGCGCCGGCCAAGCTAAATCTCACCCTTCACGTCACCGGCCGCCGGGCCGATGGATTGCATCTGCTCGACAGCCTGGTCTGCTTTGTGTCCGTGGGTGACAGGATCAGCATCGAAACCGGGCAGGAGCCGGGCCTGAATATTCACGGCCCGTTTGCTGATGCGCTGGACGGTGGAGCGGCCTGCCAAGGGGGGAATCTTGTGAGCCGTGCGCTGGAAACCCTGCAAGACGTGCCGCCGCTTCGGATCAGGCTCGAAAAGAACCTGCCCGTTGCCGCCGGAATCGGTGGAGGCTCATCGGATGCCGCGGCGGTGCTGCGCGCTGCGGCGCTTCTGCCGGGCGTGGAAGTGGAGCCTGCGGAGATGATGCAGCGCGCGGCTCTTCTCGGCGCGGATGTTCCCGTTTGCCTCGCTGGCGTTCCTGCGCGCATGCGGGGGATCGGGGAGCGGATCGATCCGCTCGCACGCCCCTTGCCCGAAGCCTGGATGGTGCTGGCCAATCCGGGCGTCAGGGTGGCGACGCCAGCGGTATTCGCAGCTCTCAACCAGCGGGAAAACCCGCCCATGCCTGATGATCTGCCGCGTTTCGGGGATGTGCGGGATCTGGCCGCCTTCATCGAGGCGCAGCGAAATGATCTGGAGCCCCCCGCCCTTTCCCTTGCCCCGCTGATCGGAGATGTGCTGGCTGCGCTTCGGGGGGCGCCGGGCTGCCGCGTTGCGCGCATGTCGGGCTCGGGGGGCACCTGCTTCGGGCTGTTTGACAACCGCGAGGCAGCCGAAGCAGCGGCGCTAAAACTTCGCTCCGACCGCCCGGACTGGTGGGTGGAAGTGGGGCATGTTCTGGAAGATGCCGGCGCGCTGGAGCCCCGGGTAATCGCCTGAATGCCCGCAGCTTCGGCTTCAGTTCAGCCGGGCAACGACGTAATCGGTGAGATTTTCGAGCATGGGGCGGATCGGGCCTTCGGGCAGGCGGGAAAGAGACTCTCTCGCGCGCGCAGCCCAGGCAAGCGCCTCGGCGCGGGTACGCTCAAGAGCGCCGTGCTTTTCAAGCAGCACGAGCGCGCGCTCCAGATCGCCTTCGCGCTGATCGCCCTTTTCGATCACCCGCACCCAGAAGGCGCGCTCTTCCTCATCCGCGCCGGCTACGGCCTTGATCAGCGGCAGCGTGAGCTTGCGCTCTCGAAAATCATCGCCCCGGTTCTTGCCGATGCCGCTCGTGCCCCAGTAATCGAGCAGATCATCGACGATCTGGAAGCTGATTCCGAGCGCGTCGCCGAAATCTCTCAGCGCTTTGACGGTGGCCGCATCGGCGCCGGCGATCACGCCCCCCACTTCGGTTGCGGCGGCAAAGAGGGCGGCGGTTTTGCCGCGGATGATCTGCAGGTATGTGGCTTCATCGGTGCGAAGATCCTGCGCTGCCGTCAGCTGGAGCACCTCGCCCTCGGCAATGGTGGCGCTCGCGTTGGCGAGAATATCGAGAACTTCGAGCGAGCCCGTTTCCACCATCAGCTGGAAGCTGCGGGAAAACAGGTAATCGCCCACGAGGACGCTTGATTTGTTGTCCCACAGGAGATTCGCGGTGGGCCGGCCCCGGCGCCTTTCGCTTTCATCCACCACATCGTCATGCAGGAGCGTGGCGGTGTGGATGAATTCCACGGTGGCGGCGAGATGCACATGGTAAGGCCCCTCGTAGCCGCAGAGCCGCGCCGCTGCGAGGGTGAGGAGCGGGCGCAGGCGCTTGCCGCCGGCCTCGACAAGATGGCGCGTCACTTCCGGGATGCGCGGCGCGTGGCGCGAGGCCATGCGCGCGCGGATCAGCGCATTGACGGCTTCCATGTCATCGGCGAGGTGATGGCTCAGAACTTCGTGCGGCCTGACAGCGCTATCCACGATCCCGCTCTCCATAAGTGGTTGCCTCGACAAACCCATGCCAAACGCCCTATGTCTGGTGGCATGAAGGAACTGCTGCGCACGAATGACATCACCCGCATGGCCCATGCCAAGGCGCTGCTTCAGGGCGAGGGTATAGACTGCTTCGAACTGGACGTAAACATGAGCGTTCTCGAAGGTTCGATCGGCATTCTGCCCCGCCGGCTCATGGTGCGCGATGGCGATCTGCGGCGGGCCCGGATCATTCTCGATGATAACGGCATTCCCGGGGAGGGATGAGGCATGTTCGCGCCCGACATGCTCACCCGTGACGAATTTCTCGGCGGGCGGCTCGGGATCCTGCAGCCGAAGAAGGGCTACAGGGCGGGCGTGGATCCGGTGCTGCTCGCGGCAAGCGTGCCGGCGCGCGCGGGGCAGAGCGTGCTCGAGCTTGGCTGCGGGGCCGGTGTTGCCAGCCTATGCCTGATGGCGCGGGTGGAGGGGCTTGATGTGGCGGGGCTGGAAATCCAGCCGGAATATGCGGATCTGGCGCGGCAGAACGCCGAGGCCAATGCGATGAGGCTGGATGTGCATGAGGGTGATCTTCGCGCAATGCCGAGCGCCCTTCGCGCCCGTCGCTTCGATCACGTGATCGCCAATCCACCCTATCACAGATCTTTTGCCAGAAGCCCCGCGCAGGATGAAGGGCGGGAGATGGCATTTGCCGGCCCGGCGGCTCTTGACGATTGGGCGGCAGCGGCCTCCCGCCGCCTGCTGCCGCGTGGGTATCTGACAGCGGTCCTGCACACGAGCCGCCTGCCGGAATTTCTGGAGGCCGTTTCCGCCCGGCTCGGCAGCGTGGAGATAATCCCGATTGCCCCCCGTGCCGGGCGCGAAGCGGGGCGCTTCATCCTGCGCGCAAGAAAGGGCGGGAGGGCGGATTTCCGCCTTCATGCGCCCGTCATCATGCATGCGGGCGATGCCCATGCCGGGGATCGGGAAAGCTACACCCCCCACCTGCGCGGGGTGCTTCGCGAGGGCCGCCCCTTGCTGCCGGATCCGGCCTGATCCCTTCCGACGGCGGGAAAATGGCCGCCATTCCGCGCCTTCACCCGTGACAAACCGGCATTTTTGTGGTGCACTCCTGATGTGGGGTATTCAGCACAGGAGGAACAGGAATGACCTTGAGTTCGCACCTTCAGGAACTCCGCAGGAAACACCAGAAGCTTTCCGAACAGGTCGAAAAGGCCCAGCGCAGCCCGGGGGTGGACGATCTCCAGATCGCTGAAATGAAAAAGCAGAAACTGAGGCTCAAGGAAGAGATCACCCGCCTTTCCGGCGGCTGAGCGAAGCCTCATGAACGTCCGGCGCGCGCCGCGAAAAGGGCGCCGCCGGTGATCAGCAGCGCAGCCACGGCGAGGCGCCAGTTCGGCTCGGCCATGCCTGCGAGCACGAGAATTGCCGTTGAAATCAGGGGGGCGGCGTAGCTGGCGACGCCCAGAAACTGTATATCGCCCCGTTTCATGGCGTGATCCCACAAGTAGAACGCCAGCCCCACCGGGCCGAGGCCGAGGGCGACCATGGCAAGCCATCCGAGAGGGGAGAGCGGCCAGGCTGTCTGCTCCAGCAATGAATGTGCGATCAGGGAGAGCAGGGCCGTGGCGGCGCAGTAGAGGGTCACGCTGGAGGTGGGCACGTTGCCCAGGCGGCGTGAAAGCACCGAATAGCCCGCCCAGGTGAAGGCACAGAGAAGCGCAAGGCCATAGCCGGGCAGGGCTGTGCCGGCAAAACCGCCGAGCTTGTCAGCCACCAGAAGCGCGGCTCCGGCAAAGCCTGCCAGAGCGCCGATGACATGGGCCGCGCGCAGCCTGACACCCGGTAGAAGGCCGGAAAAGAGCACGATAAGCAGCGGCCAGAGATAGGCAATGAGCCCCGCCTCGGCCGGAGGGGCGAGCCGTAGGGCGGAGAAATAGAGCGCGTGATAGCCAAACAGCCCGGCCGTGCCGAAGGCGATCACCTTCCAGGGGATTGCACGAAGCTCTCCGAGCGTGCCGTTTTGCCAGCCGATGAATGTGCCGAGCCCCGCCGCGATGGCAAAGCATACGGCGGCAAGCTGGAAGGGCGGCACCGGCGCGGTGGAGACTGTCAGAAGCGCCAGCATGGCCCAGAGCCCGATGGCGGCCAGCCCGGCGAATGTGGCTTTCCGATCCTGCATGATACCCCCGTTTGCGGGGCACTATGGGGATCAGATCATGTATTGTCCACCGTTGGCGGTGAGGGTGGAGCCGGTGATGAACCCGGCTTCATCGGCGGCGAGAAAGGCCACGCAGCGCGCGATCTCTTCCGGCTCGCCGAGCCGGCCCACGGGGATCTGGGAGATGATCGCCTCGCGCACCTTTTCCGGCACCGCCATGACCATCTCTGTGGCGATATAGCCGGGGCAGATTGCGTTTACCGTGATGCCGAAGCGCGCGCCTTCCTGCGCCAGCGCCTTGGTGAAGCCGAGATCACCAGCCTTAGCGGCGGAATAGTTCACCTGGCCCACCTGCCCCTTCTGCCCGTTGATCGAGGAGATGTTGATCACCCGGCCGAACCTGCGCTCCCGCATGCCCGGCCAGATCGGGTGGGTCATGTTGAACAGGCCATTGAGGTTGGTATCGATCACCTCGCGCCATTGCTCGCGGGTCATCTTGTGAAACATGCCGTCGCGGGTGATGCCGGCGTTGTTCACGAGAATGTCGATCGGGCCGAGATCGGCCTCCACCCTGGCGATGCCCTCGATGCAGGCGTCCGGATCGGCGACCGACCATTTGTAGGCCGGTATGCCGGTTTCCGCGCTGAAGGCTTTGGCGGCCTCATCGTTGCCGGCGTAGTTCGCGGCCACATCGTGGCCTGCTGCCTTCAGGGCCTTGCAGATGGCCGCGCCGATTCCGCGCGTGCCACCGGTGACGAGTGCTGTTCTGGCCAAAGGATCCTCCCGAGCAAGCAATCAAGTTGCTTATTGAATTGAGTGTGCGCAATATTCTTGCGCGCACGATTCCTTTTAGCCACGCTCAACGCAAAGTGCAACACCCATCCCGCCACCGATGCACAGGGTGGCGAGGCCCTTCTTCGCATCCCGATCCTGCATGGCGTGCAGCAGGGTGTTGAGGATCCGTGCGCCGGATGCCCCGATCGGATGGCCGATGGCGATGGCGCCCCCGTGCACATTCACGATCTCCGGATCCCAGCCCATCTCCTTGTTGACGGCGAGCGCCTGCGCGGCGAAGGCCTCGTTGGCTTCCACGAGATCAAGATCTTCCACCTTCCAGCCGGCCTTCTCGAGCGCCTTTCGGCTCGCCCCGACCGGCCCGATACCCATGATCGAAGGATCAACCCCATGCGTGGCCCAGGAGGCGATCCTTGCCAGAGGCTCGATGCCGCGCTTCTCGGCCTCTTTCGCGCTCATCAGAAGCACGCCGGCGGCGCCATCATTGATGCCGCTCGCATTGCCGGCCGTCACGGTGCCATCCTTCACGAAGGCAGGGCGCAGTTTCTGAAGGGCCTCGATGGTCGTGCCGTGGCGGATATATTCATCCTGATCCACGACGATATCGCCCTTGCGGGATCGGACGGTGAAGGGCGTGATCTCGGCCGCGAATTTCCCGGCCTTCTGGGCCGCTTCAGCCTTGTTCTGGCTGGCCAGGGCGAAGGAATCCTGCTCCTCGCGCGAGATCTGCCATTTCTCGGCCACGTTCTCGGCCGTCTGGCCCATATGGTAGCCGTTGAACGCATCCCAGAGCCCATCGCGGATCATGGAATCGATGAAATTCATGTCGCCCATCTTCCGGCCGGAGCGCAGATGCGCCACATGCGGCGCGAGCGACATGCTCTCCTGCCCGCCCGCGGCAACGATCCCGGCATCGCCGAGCATGATGTGCTGGGCGCCGAGCGCCACGGCACGCAACCCCGAGCCGCAGACCTGATTGATCCCCCAGGCGGCGCTTTCGATGGGCAGGCCGGCGGCGATATGCGCCTGGCGGGCCGGGTTCTGCCCCTGGCCGGCGGAAAGGACCTGGCCGAGGATCGTCTCGCTCACCTCGCCCTTTTCGATCCCGGCACGCTCCACCAGCGCCTCCAGAACGGCGGCACCCAGCTCATGGGCCGGTGTGTTGGCAAACGAACCAAGGAAGCTCCCGACGGGGGTGCGGGCGGCGGATATGATGACGACATCTTTCATGTTTGGTCCTTTCATCCAGAAGGTGCGACGGCATCGGATCCATGCCGATACCGTGTTTGCTCCAAGTCTTAAGGACTTCACATTCCGACAGCAACAGGGGCGGGAATGTCAGGCGGTTTCACGGGCCTGCGGCATCTGCCACGGGGGGGTAATGGTTGGCGCGGCGAAGTAATAGCCCTGCAGGCAGTCTATCCCTGCATTGCACAGGAAATTAACGTCTTCCACGGTTTCAACGCTTTCGGCAACGCTCAGCATGTCAAACTGCTTCGCGATTCCGATCAGAGCCCTGGTGAGCACCTGATTGTCAGGATTGGCGCTGACGCCGCGGATGAACTGTCCATCGATCTTCAGGATATCGAAATAGAAATCCCGCAGATGGCGGAAGGCGGTGTAACCGGCGCCGAAATCGTCAAGCGCGAAGGAAACGCCCTTCATCTGCATTTCCTCCATGAAGCTGATTACCAGTTCGGGCATCAGCATGGCCGAGGTCTCGGTGATTTCCAGAATGAGCCTTTCGCCGGCTCCCGGATTTTCCTCCAGCCCCTCGCGCAGGGTTTTCATCCATCGCCCATAGCCGATCGAGCGGGCCGACATGTTGATCGAGAGGCGCAGCGAGGGCTCTGCGCTCAGGGCCTGAAAGCCGCATTCAAGGGCAAGACAATCAATGATGCGCCCGGTTTCATGGGCTTCGACGACGGTGATGAATTCCGCGGCAGGGATGGTCCGCCCTGTATCATCAAGCACGCGGATCAGGCCTTCATGGAAGGCCACTGGGTTATCGCCCCGCGCCAGAATGACCGGCTGGAAGGCCAGCATGACCTGCTTTCGCCGCAGGGCGCTTTCCACCATGTCCAGAATATTGCGATCCCGGCGGCTGATGGCGTAGGTCAGGGGATCCCTGGCTTCCGGCTGCATGATGGCCTCGGGGGGCAATAACTTATTCGACATCCGTGCTCTCCATCGCGAATGCGATCTTCTTGCACCACTGGAGCCTAATAATTGGTGAATGTTTCTGGTTTGTTCGAATTTTTCTCAAAACCTAGCTATATCATAACGCATTGATAAAACGTTATTAAATTAGATGGTTCCTGCCGCTTTGAGAGTCCCGAAAAGATGCTTCTTCAGCACTTTCCCGCCCATCACGGGCCGGCTCGGGGAGCCGTGTTGCTGGGAATTATTGCGCTGATTCGGATGGTGGCGTGCCACCGTCCTGCCCGGCCTTGGGTGCTTCGGGGACGGGATCGTGGCCGCTCGCGCCCCAGGGATGGCAGCGCCCGATCCGCCGCGCTGCCAGCCAGGCTCCCTTGAAGGCGCCGTGTTTTTCGAGCGCCTCGAGCGCATAGGCGCTGCAGGTGGGCTGATAGCGGCAGGAATGGCCGACCCAGGGCGAGAAGATCAGCCTGTAGAGCCGGACGGGCAGGGCAATGATATGGGCAAGAGGGCTCATCGGCGGCGTTCGTGTATCTTTTTCAGGGCGCGGCGCAGATCCGCTTCCATTTCCATATAGGGCCGCGTGGACGTTTCGCCAGCCCGGCCGATCAGCACGTAATCCCAGCCCGGGCGGCCGTGCCGGGGCAGGACGGCTCTTGCCAGCGCCCGCAGGCGCCGCTTGGCACGGTTGCGCTTCACCGCATTGCCAACCTTCTTCGAGCAGGTAAATCCGACGCGGACAAGCCCGGGATCGGCCTCCTCCGGCCGGCGCTTGCGGGCCTGGAGCACGAAGCCGGGCGTATGCACCCGCCTTGCCCGCGCGGCGCGCAGGAAATCGGCCCTTTGGCGCAGCGTTTCCACTTCATGCAGACGCGAAAAAGCCGCCGCAAGCTCCTCCGTGGCTTCGGCTTCATTGCCTGCCCCGGATGCTTTCGGCGGTTGCATTCTGCTTTCCCTGATCGGCGCCCGCAGGCGCACGGGGCTCAGGCCGACAGGCGCTTGCGCCCGCGCGCGCGGCGCGCGTTGATGATCTTGCGGCCGGCCTTGGTGGCCATGCGTGCGCGGAACCCGTGGCGGCGCTTGCGGACCAGGTTCGAAGGTTGGTAGGTGCGTTTCATCGCCCGTCTCCGTCAGCTTGCCCGCGCATCCGGGCGGATTCGCGGGCTGTTCATATCCGAAGCCCGTCCTTTAGGGGCAGAAGGGGGGCAAGTCAATTCGTAAGGCAGTGAATTGTTACAGTGCCGGGTGTTTGTGTTTCGAAAACTGTTTCAGAAAGGCCGAACAGGGGCGTTTTGAAGGAATATCGGCTCACTGCCGTTCAAGCCGCCGTGAAGGGGGTATCGCCGGGGCGCAAGCCCGCGCATTTATTGCCTGGGGCGGCGGATGACGGAAGGAACGGCCATGAGCGGAGCCGATGAAAGCGAAATGGATGAACAACGACAGACGGCAAATGCGCTCCTCAGGGTTTTGCCCCTGACGGTGATCCTCGTTGTTGCCGTGATCGGTGCCTTCACCCTGCGGGATTATCTCAGCTTCGAGACCCTGCGCGAAAACCGGGAAGCGCTGCTGGCCTTCCGCGATGCCCATTATCTGCAGACGGTTTGCGCCTTCATCGCCATATATACGGTGATTGTCGCGTTTTCGCTTCCCGGTGCGGCCGTTGCTTCCATCACCGGGGGCTTCCTCTTCGCGATCTTCCCCGGCACCGCCTACAACGTGCTCGCCGCAACGATGGGGGCCACGCTCATCTTTCTCGCCGCCCGCTGGGGGCTCGGCGAGAAGCTCGCGGCGCGGATGGATGCGAGCGAGGGGGCGGTCAGGAAGATCAAGGCTGGGATAGATGAAAACCAATGGTCGATGCTTTTCCTCATCCGCCTAGTGCCGGCAGTGCCATTCTTCGTGGCCAATCTCGTGCCGGCGCTCGTGGGCGTGCCGCTGCACCGTTTCGTGATTTCAACCATGCTCGGGATCATTCCGGGGGCGATCGTCTATACCGCGATCGGATCGGGGCTCGGGGAGGTGTTTGCCCGCGGCGAGACGCCTGATCTCGGTGTGATCTTCGAGCCACGTATCTTGCTGCCCATTCTCGGCCTCTGCCTTCTGGCGGCCATGCCGATGGTGCTGAAACTCCTCAACAAGATGAAAAGGGCCCGGTAATGGAACGGATCGAAACAGATCTCTGCGTCATCGGCGCAGGCTCGGGCGGGCTTTCCCTTGCGGCGGGGGCCGTGCAGATGGGCGCGCGGGTGGTGCTGCTCGAGGGCCACAAGATGGGCGGCGATTGCCTGAATTACGGATGCGTGCCCTCGAAGGCGCTCCTTGCGGCGGCAAAGCACGCACATGCGATGCGCGAAGGCGGCCCTTTCGGGATCCGGCCCGCAGAGCCCGAGGTGGATTTCGCGGCCGTCAAGGATCATGTGGCGCGCACCATTGCCACCATCGCCCCGCATGACAGCGAAGAACGTTTCGAAGGGCTCGGGGTCCGGGTGATCCGCGAATACGGCCGCTTCCTCTCGCCGCGCGAGGTGGAGGCGGGGGAGCATGTGATCCGCGCCCGCCGCTTCGTGATCGCCACCGGATCCTCGCCTTTGGTGCCGCCCATTCCGGGGCTCGAGAAGGTGCCATACGACACCAACGAAACCATCTTCGCCAAACGCGAGCGCCCCGGGCATCTCCTGGTGATCGGGGGTGGGCCGATCGGCATGGAGATGGCCCAGGCGCATCGCCGTCTGGGCTCCGAGGTGACGGTCATCGAGGGCATGAAGGCACTCGGGAAGGACGATCCGGAAATGGCGGCGATCGTGATCGAACGCCTGCGCGGCGAGGGCATAGCCATCGAGGAAGAGGCGATGGCGAAGGAAATTCGCGGCAAGGCCGGCGCGATCGAGGTGGAGGTGAAGGACGGCCGCATCTTCCGCGGAACCGATCTTCTGATTGCCGTCGGGCGAAAGCCCAATACCGAACGTCTCGATCTCGAAACCGCAGGGATCGAGCACGGCAGGGGCGGGATCGTGGTGGGGCGGGATCTGCGCACCACCAACAGGCGCGTATATGCGATAGGTGACGTGGCGGGCGGGCTGCAATTCACCCATGTTGCCGGCTATCATGCCGGGGTGGTGATCCGCTCCATCCTGCTCGGCCTGCCGGCCCGCGCGAAAACGCATCATATCCCCTGGGCGACATATACCGATCCTGAACTGGCGCATGTGGGGCTTACGGAAGCCGAGGCGCAGCGCAAGCATGGCGCGCGCCTCGAGGTGGTGCGTTTCGATTTTTCCGGCAATGATCGCGCGATTGCCGAGGGCCGGACAACGGGGCGCATCAAGGTGATGGTGGCGAAGGGCCGCCCGGTGGGCGCCACCATCGCGGGGGCGGGCGCCGGCGATCTGATCGGCCTCTGGGCCATGGCCATCGCCAACGGCATGAAGATGGGCGCCATCGCCGCCACGGTGCTGCCCTATCCCACCATGGGGGAAATCGGCAAACGCGCGGCAGGGGCCTATTTCTCGCCGCGTCTCTTTGATAACATGTGGCTCAAGCGCTTTGTCGGCCTTGTGCAGCGCTGGGTGCCCTGACAGAGCGGAAAACGAGGCGCAAATGGTCCTGAATTCCCTTTCCGGCCGATTTCTTGTTCTGACGGTGCTTTTCGTCATGCTGGCGGAAGTGCTGATCTTCGTGCCCTCCGTGGCGCGCTTTCGCCAGGATTACCTGCAGCTGCGCCTCGAAAAGGCCCAGATCGCCGCTCTGGCGCTTCTCGCCGATGACATGATCGACGAGGAACTCGAAAAGGAACTGCTGGAAAATGCCGGCGTTTACAACGTGGTGCTGCGGCGCGATGAGATGCGCCAGCTGGTGCTTTCCTCCGAATTGCCCGAACCGGTGAGCAAGACCTTCGATCTGCGCCATGCAACCCCCTACATGCTGATACGGGATGCCATATTGCGCCTTCTCGATCCCGAGCCCGAGATCATCCGCGTGATCGGCGCGCCGGTGCAGGGCGCCGGACTCGAGATCGAGGTGACGATGAATTCGGCCCCGCTGCGCGAGGCGATGCTCGATTACGGCCTCAGCATTCTGGGGCTGTCGCTCGTGATCTCCGCGATCACGGCGCTTCTCCTCTTCCTGGCGGTGCGCCGATTCCTCGTCAGCCCGATCAGGCGCGTTGTCTCGCATATGAAATCCTACGCTGCAGCGCCCGAGGATTCGCGGCGCATCATCAAGCCGCAGGCGGGCATAAGCGAGTTGCGCGAGGCGGAAGTTGCCCTGCAATCCATGCAGACACAGCTTACCGGCAGCCTCAAGCAGAAGGAGCGCCTCGCCCAGCTCGGCAGCGCCGTGGCCAAGGTGAGCCATGATCTGCGCAATATCCTCACCACCGCCCAGCTTTTCACCGACCGCCTTGAAATGAGCGAGGATCCGGCCGTGGCGCGCGCTGTGCCAAAGCTCGTCAATTCCATCAGCCGGGCGGTCAATCTCTGCGAAACGACTCTGGCCTTCGGCAAGGCTGAGGAACACCCCCCGCGCCTCGAGCGCGTTGCACTGGCGGGCATCGTGCAGGACGTGGTCGAAAGTGAATGTATGGCGGGGGGCGATCAGGATGTGAAATACAGCATCGAGATCCCGCCGGGGCTGGTGCTCCGGGCTGACAGCGAACAGCTTTACCGTGTGCTTCTCAATCTCGTGCGCAATGCCCGCCAGGCGATCGCGGCAAGCGGCCGGGCCGGCGAAATCACCATCAGTGCCGAAGAAGGCGATGAAACCTGGGATATCTACATCTCCGACACCGGCCCGGGCCTGCCGCCGAAGGCGCGGGAAAATCTCTTCACGCCATTTCAGGGCGGGGTGCGCAAGGGCGGCACGGGCCTTGGCCTTGCCATTGCGGCAGAACTGATCCGCGGTCATGGCGGCAGGCTCGAGCTTCTCAGAAGCGATGAAAGCGGCACGGCCTTCCGGATCTGCCTGCCGAAGTCGGAAATCGCCTTTGGAGAGGCGGCGGAATGAAAAACCTCATCTTTGCCCCTTGCAAAGCCCTTCAGGGATCGCTACATCCCGCCTGTCCGCGCGCTGGTAGCTCAGTTGGATAGAGTACCTGACTACGAATCAGGGGGTCGGGGGTTCGAATCCTCCCCAGCGCGCCATTTCTCCTTTTGTGAAGCGCCAGACAGTTTGGACATTTGCTCCCAAAGTTTGTCCATCGGCGCACATTTTCCCCATTCGCGGGTTACCCTGGCGAGCACGGAATTTTCCCCGGGGCGCTGGCGGCCTCTCCTTCTTGAGGCGCGGGGCGCCCGGTTTGTCCGAAGCCGCGTGTCAGGGAAAGCGATCGGGCG
>Ga0256832_1000841_pt1 | contig 20339 bp, 12 predicted proteins | sample 134614metaG_FD_190534 | JGI IMG/M metagenome (GOLD analysis project Ga0256832, IMG submission 190534) | Hydrothermal vent microbial communities from Lau Basin, Pacific Ocean - 134-614 | ecosystem: Environmental > Aquatic > Marine > Hydrothermal vents | place: Pacific Ocean: Lau Basin | collected...
TGCCCTTTTTGCGCCTGTTTTTGCTAAAATTTTCTCACGTAGCCCAGCTACGCTTCAAAAATTGTAGCTTCAACATCCACAAAAATGCCTATTTTCTACCTAAAAATTGGGGCACCTAAACAGTTACGATTTTGTTTGGCTAATTCTTTTTGATGGCACGAGCTTTCAACTTTCGAAGCACTTTACTATCGGGTGTGGGTACGCCTCTTATCCCTTTACGACCAATGATTAATCCAAGCGTACCGCCAATAGCGCCACCGATAGCTGCATATTTAGTAGCTTTACGATAAGGTGTCCTATACTTTCCCAAAAAAAATTTTTTCTTCTTTCCTATAACAGCTCCTGTCACTCCACCGCCAACCAAACCTATAACTGCTCCAATACCCCCACCGCGAAGCCTTTTTGATGTTACTTCTAATATTTGGTCTAGTTGATAGACAGTGGTCGTATAATCGCCATTAGCATAGTCATACTTCCTGGAAGAATTAGAAATTGTCAGGGTTGAATCATCCACACTAAACAACACTCCGCTAATTGTTTCCGATGAGCCTTTTAGCCACAAACCCACTTGATAAATAGTAAAATCCGTTGTTATCTTCTCTTGGTTCTGAGCCTGAAGCTGCGACTGCACCAATAGGATTACGATAAATAGGACAATCTTTTTCATTTTTAAATTTTTATTATTACCGAAACGTAACTGTTTAGGTGCTCCTATTTTTTGTCTTAAAATAGGAGCACCTAAACAGTTACTTTTATTTTTTTAATTCTTTTTGATGGCCCGTACTTTTAACTTTCTAATTGTTCTTTTGGTAGAGTTAGACACCCGACTCACCCCTCTTCTACCTATTAGACCACCAATCGTGGCTCCTACTGCACTACCAACAAAAAGACCTTTTGTAGGTAGGTTTTTTCTATTAAACAAAATTCTTTTTCGTCTAGCTTGACCCGCTTTATATCCGACCCCACCACCAATTAACAAACCTAGTACGCCTCCTGCCAACCCCCCGGGTCTATAATAAGCCTTCACCCATTCTATTTGACTTAGTAAATATACCGTCGTCTTATAATTCCCCACTTTATAGTCATTTTTATATGGTGAATTTGAAATAGTAATGGTCGAATCCGTTACGGCAAACAAATAACCCTTAATCTTTTCATGGCTGCGAAGCATCATCTTCACATGATATATTTTAAAATCTCCGGCAATCTTTTCTTGAGTCTGCGCTTGAAGGTGAGACTGTACAAATAGGATAAAAAATAATAGGATAATTTTTTTCATTTTTTTTCATTTTAATATTAAAAATCAAATTACTCAATTTGCGCCAGCCAATTATTCACCTTTCGCAAATACTGTTCATATTTTTTTTCATTTTTTTTGATGGCGTACATGATGTGTTTGGGTTCTTTGATAAACAGCTCTGAGCCGGCCAAGTTGGTACCATATTGAACGAGTGGCGTAAAATGGCCTTTCTTGCCTTTCGGAAAAATCAACCCTTTTTGCTTAAAGACATCCAACATCACCATGATAAATTCCAGGGATTGCATATTGACTCCCACTTTTAAATCATTTTCGTGGGGCTCAAAAAGTTGTTTGAAGGTTTTTACGGAGTCGATTGAATTTTCGGATTTTAGGTTACGGGCAATTTCATCCAGCTTATAAGGCTCATCCTTCCACTCATAATAGGTGATGACTTGGGGAGTTAATTTCTTTTTGGTGATGGTCGAGATTTTATACATCAAATCCAAGCGCAAAAAACGGTTCAGCGTATCAAAATCATAGTTATTGATTTGACAAGCCATCTGAAGTGATTTTTTGATGATAGACACCGTCTCATGCACTTCCCGATTACTAAATTCAATCACACTCCGAATTAAAAAGATAGAGATTTCAAAAATAATATTCCGCAAGGACTCCTTGGTCTCTTCATCTTTTGCGGAAGCAACAATCGCATTGACTTGCGTCAAATAGGAAGAAGCCATATTGCCGATGGACATATCCAATTCAAACGGCTTCATCACTTCCATTTGTGCAAACTGCGCTTCCAATAACTCAATGGTTTTGTCGGTAACGACGACCAATTTGTGCTCATCAAGCAAAGCCATTACAGCTTCCTTATCTTCCGGATATAGCCTGGATATGATAGAATCTACGTTCATACTCCTAATTTTGGCATCAATATAGGGCATAAATCAGAAAAAACCACCAAAAAACCGGATGATTTTGGTAACTTACAAAAAAAAGGGCGGTAAAATCGGCGCGGGTAGATACAAGGCATGCCGTGTATCTACCCGCGCCCTCGCCTTGTATCTACTCACCTACCCCCGTTCCACAACCAGCCGATGAACCCAGCTACCACCATCCGTCTCCACTCGAACCCAATAAATACCGGAAGTCAACCGAGACACATCAATCAAAGTTTCAGTGGACGAAATTACCAGCCGACCCAAACCATCCATAATCGACACTTTCCGAATCCGCTTTTTTGATTGGAGTTGGACGCTAATGCGGTGATGTGCCGGATTTGGAGTAATGACCAATTCCGCATGATCTACTTCTATTATTGCATCCGGTAGTTGGACTATACCAAAGTCATGCCCCTGAGCAAACGCCGGCAAAGGATGAAAATATTGGACACTGTCTGTTGTGACTTTCCAGTTAGGCCAAGGAACAATCTTAGCAGAATAGAGCTTGGTAGTATCACTATCGTAACGATAATAATTTCCGTACTCATCCGTGTAAATGGGGCTCACAAGATCATCAAAATAAACCGGGTAATTATCTACTCCTTCCTCACTCCAATCAAAAATGCCATTCTCATTGGTATCATAAAACACCTTGCCCACCGGGCGACAAACCGTACCGCCTACGGAGACTTTCAAGTTTATTTTCAAACTATCACAGCCGGTCATATCCTGAATAGTATCCACGTTATAATAAAAACCCGGCGGATAAAGCTGGTTGTTGTACAAATAAACATCTTGCGCACAACTAACAGTCCCTTCTACCAGCTCAATCCCTGCACTTTTTTCATGCACCGTAATCATGGTAATCAGACTATCGCAACCATAAATCACGGAACTTATAGTATCCAAATAATACACCCCACTCTTATAAGTGTTCCCCTGAAAAACAACACTATCTCCCGGGCAAATACTTGCGTTCAATAAGGTATCATTGATTACCCACAGCCATTTTTCATCCACCGTTACGGACGTGTCACAGGCGCCATTTTCCCCAAGAATAACAAAATTCTGCCGTGGAATAAAATCACAAATATCATAATTTTCCGAAAGGCTTCCATCACTACAACGATAGGATATCGTCAAAGTACTATCAATATATACTTTCTCCACATCCATCACACGATCTTCACTACACGCCGATGCTGATGCTAGATAATAGCCCGATTCTAAAGCACAATCCGAACTAACCGTCGTCGGCACGGCTTCCAAAATGGTCGAGTCCATGTATTCGATATTTGTCCGATAGAGCCCACCTCCTTCCGGAGAAAAAGACCAAAGCCGGTGCGCCGAGCGTTGAAAAAATATACGATCATTGGGCTGATCTCCTGAGTAATAAAAATGGTCATCATCCCACATAAAAAAACTATGTCCGGAAGATTCGATAGAAAACGCTTTAGGGTCAATCGTCGCAGAATAGGACAGCGCCTTATTCGTTGCAATCGGCACTTTAGAAATATCATTATAACCAAGCGAAAGACCATATCTACCAATATAGAAATAACCACCACACCTAAAAATCTGGCCACTTACGTTGTAATTATTTGAATCAATAACAGCATTCCAAACATTTCCACCATCTACCGAATAAGATGTATTATTGCCAATGTGTTTAGGATAACCCTGATAGAATATTTTCTCATTCGCCAATAAGGTATCATTTGAATAAATCACTTTAGTCATCCCCAAAGAATAGGAATAAGAAAAATTTGCTTTTGGTGCCGTAAAATTACTAAAACTATGCACAATCTGCCCACTATCATCTAACACATCCAATTGGTTGCCATGCCATACCAATAACTCATTTTCTTGACTACCTATATATTTAATATCTTCTTGAAAATCAAACAAATTGACCCACTGACTAGCTAAAGAATCATAAACCAAGACTACTGAAGAATCCCCTTTCACCAGTTTCCCATTGGGCAACTGAATGGTCGAAGCAGTCACAGGCCCCTGATAATCAGTATTATAGATAAAACTATCTTGACAAACTTGCTCATAAGCGCCTTCCGCAGTTATCGCCACTAGATGCCCATTCACATCATTTACATTCAATATCTTAGCCTGTGAGCCACCTTGCGGACGAAAAAGCTCCCAAGTCTCTCCAAGGTCAAAGGATCGATACAGAACGTTTGGATTATCTGTTGTCGCTATCACAAAATTGCCGTTCACATTAAAATTTACCGGCTTCGGCCCGGAAGTCAAAATAGGCGTAAAATTTACAAAATCGTGACTCAGAAAGGTCTGACTTCCCGTTTGCACAATATGTAAGCCCTCATGATATTTATAGTCAATAATACCTCCCGTAACACCGGTATTTCCCCCGCTCCAACTCTGCCCATCCAGAGAAGTATAAGCACCACCATCAACAGTCAATACATAAAATTGGTGATTAGCATATTGAAAAAATGATGGGGTTGAAAAAGGCAAAGGATATTTTTCTAATAGCTCCAGCTCCGTATTAAAAGTATAAATAGAATCCTGACAAATAGCATAAAGCGAGTCCCCTTTATGAGCGAAAATCTGTTCAATAATATCTTTATTTTCGTCGGCATACTTTTCATCTACACCAGGTTTCTTAATATGTGATTCTATATTCTTAAATGCACAGGCACTGTTACTTGTCAATCTAAAATCAGTAGTTCCTTCATCATACGAATAATAGTCTGAATACTGCCGGCCAATTTGAACCACAAATAGTGAGCCGTCATTTTGCAATCTGACATTAGTTGTACCGAAATATGCTATCCCACCGTGAGTACTACCGGCGTAGTATTTATAAGTAGAACCAAGAGCACGAGTGTAAGCGCCGGAAAAGAGATACAAAGCCCCTCCTTCATAAGACATATAACCTTCATACCAACTATTATATTCCATTAAAATAACAATACTATCATTATAAGTAATCACCGAAAGGTTGTCTGTAATCGGCATATCGCCTACACGCTGCCAATGTGTTCCTTTATCATCGCTGACATAAATTCCGGATTTAGCATACGCATACAACTTGTTGTTTTTATGCGTAAAAGCTAGAATTTTACCCGGGATTGTCGTTATTTCCTTCCAAGGCAAGTGCGTTTGAGCTTGACTTGCTTGCGCAAAAATTGAGATGGCTATAGCAAATAATAAGGTTAAATTTTTCATCTTTAATAGGTTTCGTTTACGTTTGAACCAAAGATAATAAGTGATGAATTTTAACGCAAATACATTTTTCAGCACTTGTAGAGCCATTATTAAAAAAAAGAGCTAACAAGACCCTGATTATCAGATATTTATAAAATTAATTGTAGAGCAATATGCCTTCCAAAGGCTAAAAATAACGTAACTGTTTAGGTGCTCCTATTTTAAGGCAAAAAATAGGCATTTTTGTGGATGTTGACGTAGGGGCGCACGGCCGTGCGTCCCTACGTGAAAAAATTTTAGCAAAAACAGGCGCAAAAAGGGCTTTTTTTAACCAAAATAGTGGCTACCTAACCAGTTACATAATAACTAGGATACCATTCCGAAAGGCAGCCGGCATCCATAATCGAAAGAATGAACAACATACTTGGCATCATCTAGCGACGCCCCAACCACCGAATAGATTTTTTCAACCACCGGCTCAAAGCCAATATTAGGACGATATTTAATGCGATTACTTTTTTCATACCATTTTTTGTTCTATAATTGAGTGCGCTCCGAAAAGTCTAGATTTAGAAAGAGCCGTACAAGTTGCCAAATAATACTCCGGCTGAATGCTTTTTGCATAAACTTTCCAAAAGTTAAAAACTTTTGGAAAGTTATCTTTTAAAACGAATACCCAAATGCCATTGACACATTATAAATGGGACGCCTATCGCCGACATAATAATAACCATACTTATCGTGCTCCATTAAGTCCCAGCTATCCGACTGAAAAGGAAAACCAATCTTAAACTCCATAAACATCTTAGAACGCTGCACTTTCAGCCCCATATTAAAATCAAGTTTTGGTGTCCATTTAGTATATGCATCTCCTACTGTGACTTTTTCAATAAATTCCGTCCCTTGTTCGGTGTGGGGATAATGCACCCAAAGGAAAACCTCTTCACTATAATCCCAATCCCCCCGATAATTGTCATGTTTATCATTGGCTGTCGTTTCTATATCTATTTTATATCCTTTCACTCCTTTCATCAAAAGGCCTATTTCTGCAAACGGCTTTAAAATAACATGTGGCTTAACACCAAAGTAGGTACGAATATTAGCATTTAAATTAATCTTACTTTGGGGCAAAAAATCTCCAAAAGCATGAGCCACAGACCGATACAGAGTGCCATTATCAAAAAACGCATGAAAATAATACTTACCATACTCATACTGGCCCATTTCTTCCAAGGGAGTTTCTTTGCGATAACCTTTCACTACATATCTACTTTCAAATGATTTTGAAGGTCTCGAAACTCGAGAAAACTGTGCCCCCAAAGAAATCGTATTCCATTTATACAATGGCAACTCTCCGTCCACCCCTATCCCACTTGGGTTAACATTTATGCTTATACTAGAGCTATATTTAGTAGGTCTTTTTGCCAACGCCCTTGTTCTTCTCTTCTTCAAACCAAGGTGTTCAAATTCATTCTTAATAATGGCTCGCCGCCCAAGATTTTGTTTGAATCTGCCCCATCTGTGTTCGCTCCAATTTGAGTTTAATTTTGCCCCATCAATAAATTTCACATCCGCTAATCGGTATTCTTTCAAGGAATAGTCTCCATTTCTAAAATCCTTTTTATGCAAAGTATTGGCAATTACAATCGTCGAGTCATTGATACTAAAAAGAGCCCCCTTAATTAATTTATTGGAATTTTCTTTCAGCCTAATCCGCACTTTTTTAACAGAGAAATTGGTTGTTATCTTCTCCTGCGCCATCAACTGCCCGCACCCCAATACTAAAACTATCAGTACCACTAACTTTTTCATAACTTTTGTTTTTGATTTGACACAAAGGTAGGGTCGATGCTTGCGCAAAATAAACTACTTTCGCAAAAGTCAAACAAAAGTCAAGACACAAAAAACATAACTAGCTCAATATCAGCAACTTATAATCAAAAACAGCTCTACCTAGACGGGATACAATAAAAAAAATCAAATACAAGGTCGAAAAAACGCAACTACTCTGAACTTTCCAAAAGTTAAAAACTTTTGGAAAGTTATTATAATTTCAATACCGACCCCGATAAAATATGCTGATTATGCACCAAAACATAATAATACACGCCTTTGGGCCAGTCGCCTACATATATCTTATTGGTCTGCAATAGATTTTGGGTAACCATCAATTGGCCGGATGCCGAATAAATATAAGCATCGACATCAGGCATTGTTCCTTTGCCCAAAGTAATATACTCTTTCGCAGGATTTGGGAAAACAGACAGTACAAAAGGTCCCTTTTCGATTGGCTGCTGTTCATAATCTTCGTAATACCAACGTCGCTTCGTTTTAAGAAATTCGGAGAATATAATCTCAAGATTACGTCCATGCGCATCGAAAAACTCACTTCTTGACAACTCCCAACAAGTGTTGTCTTGATTCCAATTATAAAGCAAAGACTCCTTTGTTTTTCAGGCGAATAGTATGTTACCAAAATTCGTTTATTCCAAGCAGCCTCTTCTTTAAGTTGGGCATCATTTTTATTTACTTCTTCTGTTCTCCTTTTTTATGCACCACCACGGTGGTAATAAGAAAAGCTGGGCATATTAAAACACCTGACTTTCAACTTCCTACACGGATAATATGATGTTAAAATACACATACTTAGCACTATATGCCCATTTTTTTTATATTGCGTGTTGGCATTCGTTTTTCTATTTTCTAATCGTTATCAATTGCCCATTAATAGCATCAAATACAACAATATGACCATTATTGATTTCCTTGATTTCAGCGTTCCCAATAGTTGAAGAGACACTTGTTGGTTTAAAAGTTAATTGGACAGAATAGTTTTTAATACTTGCGTTATTTTCCGTTCTGATGTAAAGTTTTATTTGCCCCTTGCCACTCTTGGCAAATAATGAAACCCGAAAATTATTTTTATAATAATCCATTATTTCAGGCAAACCGGTTATCCAAACATTTTGATTTTTTACGGTGTCGATAATACTTTGCAGAGCCGCAAAAGTCTGCTCATTACGTCCTGTCAGGTCAGGGTGTGCCAACACCAACATTAAACCTTTATTCGGCTTAACGGCATAATTCCAGTAATCCTGTAAATATTGGCTATAACGAAGGATATCGTTTTGTAATTGCTGCGGAGTTTTGTATTCGTTTGTTTTAAGTTTGCCGATAAAGAAATAATCATCATGGTAGGTTGGGGCAATTTCTAAAATATTTGTTGTTTGATAAAAGTCATCACCGGAAAGAACCAGATTATACGGCACAACACTGCCATGAATAAAATCTATATTGTTGGCGCTAATACTACTCTCGTATGTATAATCGTTGTTGCTCAACGCCAGCATAGCTTTATAACTTGGTGTTGTGTAAGGGAAACGAAAGCCTTTGAATTTTTCCTGCCATACTACTTCGTTGAGTAAAATATTCTGTGTTGCGTCAGCAAAATCCATAACAGCATAGTTGGCATACGAATACCCGCTTGATGCTAAGTCAACTTTTTGATTTTTTAAATATTTACGAATCCTGTCTTTTATCGTACCATTCACAAAGAAGGTCGGATTGATGTGTTGATGTTTTAACTTGTCTAATACAAATTTATAAGAAGGCAAGGTATCTCCTGCATTAAACGATACTGCAAAAGCAGCATCACAACCGTTAGGCCAAATATTTTGTCTTACAGGTAAGTCATTTTGCTCATAATAATCTTGTGCAACCTGTTCATAAAACTTTTCAATTTGTGCAATGCTTGCTTCACCATCATCATTAGTAGGAACAAGCCAATCGGATAATGCGATCAAATAACTCATTCCTTTTCCGTAATTATTGCGCGTAATGGCGGGATAAGTATTTTGTCCGTTCTGCCATAGGGCTAAGGTATCCAATTGACCTGACACAGCTTTAACACCCGTAGTAACCCAGATATCATTATCATATCCGGCTTTTTTTTCTCCTATAAAAGTCCTCTCCAAACCAATCACTTCGTAACCCTTCATATTCATTTCTTTCAGGATTAACCCATAAATTTCTGACAAAGCATAATTTTCAGGATTCAATTCACCTTTTTCCAATATCCTGTCATCACCTTCGTAGGTATTCCTACCTACGTTGTCGCCGCTAACTAAAAAACCTCCTTCACGGACAAATTGCTTAATGGCATTCAATTCCGCATCTGTCATATAAGATAAGGAAAACTTCCGGTCTGTATCGTGGATATCTTTGGCTGTCAGAAGAATCAGAATTTGATATTTCGATAACTCATCTTTCTTGAACAAAACATTTCTGTCCTCCAATTTAACAGGAATACCATTTTTCCCCAACTCCTGAATCGCCAGTACAATAGCCGATGGTAAAGCAGGATCTTCCTCGGTAAAACTAATGCCTGTAGTAATAAATAATGCTTTGGGAAGCGGCTTGGCATTTTTTGAAATAGAAATCTGTTTACGATGCGCCTTGTCATGGCGACAAGCATTGAAAAACATCCCGGCAATTATTACCAATACTGTAAGAGTTATATATTTTTTATTCATCTTACTTTATTTTTTCGATTCTGACTTCTTCTCCGGGAATCACATTAATTATAATACTTCCCGTTCGATTGTCGTAAATCCCGTCAGATTGAGAACCGCTTACTTCAATAATTTTTGCCGTTGATGTATAACGAACACTAAGCGGAAAATTGAAGATTAACGGATTTAATCCTGACACCAAATGCAGGAAAGTAATATCATCAAACTTTTTTATCTCTAAACCGGATTGTTGTTTTTCCAATAAGTATTTAAATACATTTTGCTCTGTGTCAATCCAATAACCTGTGTTTCTGATTAACCGGATTTGTCGCTTAAATTTTTCCAAATGCACGAAATTTTCGGCTATTGTTATACTGTCCAATTTCTGTACGGATAAGCTGTCTTTATAAATGTGTTTATAGTTGATAACAGTCCATTTTCCTTGATTTTGTTTTAAGTTTTGCCAAAGTTCTTTTTCAGAAATTCGTGGCTGAATGTATTTATATTCAACTCCGCTATAAGAGCCTGAAGTGTTATTTTTTACAAAGGTATATTGACCGGGTATTTTTGATTGTATATCACCGGAAATATGTAAAGTTTTTATTTTGGGATACTTTTTAATTAAGGTATTCCAATCGGGATTCCCCTTAACAAGTGCAGCTATCTCATGTCCATTATTTTCAAGAATTTGCCGGTCAGTTACATCCATTCTGCTGATGGCCAAACCGTTAAATTTTGCAGTAAAACGCTTTTTGCTATCCCATTGAGGAACAATACCGAAAGTCGATTTCAATCCATATTTTTTCAGCACGGGAAATGCATATAAATATTGCGAAAAGCTTTGTTCGTCAAAGCTAATACTTGCTGCTCCATCCTTATCCATATAAAAATCTGCTATCTCAAATTTCTCAGCCTGAGGGAACACACTATCTTCTGCTATGGCTAGGTTCTGCGAAAAATAAGCCTGAAGTGCGTCATACAGGTGTTTTTTACGCTCAGTATAAACCGGTGTCTCCCACATTTCCCAAGTAAAAAATTGAGGATTTCCTTCAGGATATTTTTTGATAAGTTTATTCCTTTCATCAGTTACAAACAAATAGACGTAGAAACCTTCAGTTTGGCTGTATTCGATTTTTTTTGTGTCCGGCTTGTCGTCTAACACATACCTGTGTGACGGGTCGGATACATTGATTAAATGCCAGTCGAGACGCAATTCCAGATTGTGATTGCCGGCATCGTAATACCAATCGGCATTTGACGTTTCCGGTTGTGTCGAATTACCAAACTGCAACACCCCCCGATTGTTGATAATACTATCCGTCTTTTCGCCCGTAAGCGTTTCCCTGCCCCGGTTAACCAACATCAATTCGTCTATAAATGTGCCGTTGGCATTGTCTTTGGAAGCATACACGGGAATACGATTGTTATAAATATCCGTAAATACCGAATAGGGTTCATCTACCAATATTTTGGCTTGATTACGCCCCGACAGCTTGACCAAAAATTCAAAACCGTTGTCAAAATGTTTATCCGTAAATGGCAATTTGTGATCGCCTTTTTGTTTGTCATAAGTATCAATGGCGATATACAAATTATGTTTGTCAAAATCAAAACCGGGTAAATGCGCTCCTACATAAAAATAAGTAGCGTCGGCAAAATTTGTCATACTGATTTCTTGTGAGATCGTATCTACTTTCTGCCAATCATTCATCTTGCCGTCAATATTTATACGATGATCTTCCAAGGTCTTGATACCAAAATTCTGTTCCGGATTTTCCATATTATGCCAGAGTTTCCGGTTTTCAAAAGGCAATTCAAAATCCATTACCAGCCAGTTGTGTTTAAACCATTCATCAGCCCATTCAAAAAATATGGCACCTGCACAACGGGTTTGCACAATATCATCTGTCAATTTTGTTGAACGTCCGGCTTGTTGTGCTTCACTCAATCCGCCTTGATTAAAGCCGTAAGGATTAAAATGACTGACCCCGCGACTTGACGGCAATCCGTATTCGGCAATGACCAAGGGCATACCAAGGCAATGTTGTTTCAAGTCTTCCAAATAGTTATAATAATTACCTTTGTTTCCTTTACGGTATTCCTTTTGCAGGTAGATAAAATCGGGATAATACGGATAGGCGTGATACGATGCATACAGCCCCGTATGTAGCAGTTCCGTAGCGTGAAATTTAGTAAAATCAACACTGCTCAAATCGTTGTCATATTCCCTGACGGTTTTCTTTTCAATAAATTCCGTGTTGTGATACATCGGATCGAGTGGCAACCAATTGACAAACGACAAAGGGTGTTGCCATTGATATTGTTGCGTTTCGTAAGTAGCCGTAAAATCCAACATTTTTGCCAGCCACACTTCCATAGTGTTGGCGTTATGCACCTGTACAAAAACGCCGCTATACCTGTCTTGTTTGTATTTTCTAATAGTTTTAAAAACACCACGTGGTTCCCACTCACGCCCCAGCAAATAACCGGCAACATACTTTGACACATCGGCGGTATAAATGCCGTGTGCCTTGCCCGGTTTTTCGGGTAAAACACTGTTACCATGAATGACATCAATCACGTCCATTATTTCGTGCATAAAACTACGCATGTAATCTTTATTGAGATAATCTTCGTCCTTCGGCACCGTTGCCCAAATACCTTGTAGCAGGTAAACCGGCTTGTCGGCGTGATACAAGTTGTAGTAACTCAACGCTTTATAAAATCCAGGAGGCAAAATGGTATAGGTCCTAATCAAATTGGCATTCATTTGACCAATCTCTTCTAACCATTTTAAATATCCGTCAAAACTCAATGAAAATTCGGCAGGAAACTTTCCCGGAACAGCTACTCCCAGATTAACCCCTTTGAGAAAGAAATCGTCAAAATCGACCACCTTCTGATTTTCAATGCGTGCTTTTTGAAAATAAACGGAACCCGTGCGAAAAAAATAGTTGACATCAGCCGATGCCTCTTTCAGTATATCCAATGGTGCCGGTGCAAACAAAGGTTTTGATGCATCTTCCTCATACTTCACAATGATATGATCCTGACGAATACTGTCCTCATATTTCATCATTTTATATATGACAAACACCAAAAGTACGATAAGCGAAACAATGACCAATAATTTGGATTTCATCCGCTACAAACTGTATTTGATAGATAAATATGCCGTAAAATTCTCATAAAACGGATTGTAAAATTTACCGCTTCCCAACGAAAAATCCCAATTGTTATATTGATATCCCGCTTCAACATTTGCCGACCAGTGCGACACATCTATATAAATGGTCTTCAATTCATTATTGATATTTTCGTAATAATATTCCGACCCGACATTATAAGAAGCATCTGCGTAAACATAAAAATCAGCAAACGGATAATAAACAGAAACCGCAGGACCGTATAAATGTCTTCCCTTAGGCGAGTAATAATACTGCGATTTGTAAGCATAATTGAGATAAGAATACGAAACGCCTACATTCGTTTTAGGCAAATCAAGCAGTTGATAGGTTAAGCCGGTACCATATCCCGTATGCGGATTGACATCTTCCTCGTATCTATCGTTTGGCACATCTAAAATCGGTTTTTTGTCCACCATGCCGTAAAGATAATTGACCGACAGCTTAAATTTTTTGTATTTGACTTGCAATTCATCTTGTGCTTCGTTTTGTCCGACATTGTTCCAATAATAAAAGTAATCATACCCGCCTTGTAGCGTGTTGCTCATATCAAAACTGCCAAGCGTATAAGTACTTCGCCAAGCCATTCCGTAAGACGACAACTTGCTGTCCGCTACCGTATATCCTGCATATACATCAACTTTGTGGTGCTGTGTCAGGTAACTGATTTTGGCAAAAGTATTGTCATACAATCTGACCGTATCGCCTACGTTGGTGTTGGCAAAATTGCGGTTTGAATAATCCAAAAGCACGCCTGCCGATACATTAATATTATTACTCAAGCGTTTTGAAACGCCGTAACGTTGAATAAGCGCATCGATATTGTAGTTTTGCTCCTTTTCATTGACGAACGAAATTTTTCCTATCAATTCATAATTCAAGCTCTTTTTAATCTCTTCATATTCCTTGCGCAATGGCAGTTCCTCCGGATTCAAAGCAAGTGCCTTTTTATAATATGTCAAAGCTGCATAAGGTTTTTCCTTCCAATAATACATTTTCCCAATCCCCTGATAGGCTTCCGAATAGGTATCGTCTATCTTCAAAGTAAGATTGTAGGTATCAATGGCTTTTTGCAATTTTCCCTGCCAAGAATATGCCTTTGCTAATTTTAAATACAACGGCACATTATCCGGCAACAACGCAATGGCTTTTTGAAACATTGCTACTGATTTATCAAGCTTGTCCGTCATCAAATATACATCTCCCAAACCCGACAATGCTTCCACATCCGTATGATTATTATGATAGATTTTCGAAAACAAATTTTCAGCTTTCTTATAATCTTCCGTTTTCAGATACAGGCGTGCCAACGCCAAGCGTGCATCGTAATCACCCGGTTGCACCTTCAATGTTTTGGCGTAATAGTCGATAGCTGTATCATAATCACCGTTTTCTTTGGCGTCATAACCTTTTTGTCGCCATTGCTCCGTATCCTGTGCCTTGACTAAGAATGATGCCAACAGCATTAAAACCAACAGTATTTTACTTTGTAACATATTTTGCGTCAATGGTTCGGTAAAAAATAATTGTTTAAAAACATAGGGAGCCAGATATTTGTGGTGAATTAAACTACAAAACAGCCCCCTATGAGCAAGAGCAAAGCCCTCGTCGCAAAGGTAATCAATAAAATGGAAGGTCTCAACCGAAAGGGTAAAATATTTATGAGTTGCTTTTGAGCCGAGCTTTATACCCAAAAGTAAAAATGGGAAACCAACCGGCAAATATGCCGTACTCTTTTCTACAAATCTGAACCACTCCGCAAAAACAATTTTCACCTACTATAAATCACGTTTTCAAATTGAGTTTCTATTTAGAGATGCAAAGCAATATACCGGACTTACACACAATCAGGCACGCTCAGAAGCAAAAATGAATTTTCATGCCAATGCATCGTTGTCCGCACTTAATATTGCTAAAGCCGGCTATTATTTACCCGCTGAAAACTCGCTAAGGAAACCTTTTTCGACGGCTAATGTAAAAACGGAAAGCTTCAATCTATTTTTACTGGATTTTATTTTTTGCAACTTAGATTTGAAGCATAATTCACATAAATTAAAGGAGTTGCGCAAAATTGTCAAAGATATTGGTAAAATTGTCGCTTAATTCTTACCGAACCATTAATCTAAAAATCATATCCCTTTCCGCTCAAATTTACGCCAATCGTGTTTCTTTCTTATATAATTTTTCAATCCGTCCAGTTGTGCTACAATTTTAAAAAACGAAAAACTGAATTCGGACAAAATACCCGTAATCAATAGCCACAACCAATCTTTAAAACTTTTATACCGCAAGGCATTTCGTGTGGTTTCCGTATGTTTTTCACTCCAATATTCCAACAGCAAAGTGATGCTACTCATAATAATGGCAGTAGTCAACAAGATGCCGGCGAACAACAAAAACACCCATTTTGCATTAAACACCCCATAATATCCCGTTACAACTATGAAAATCAGGGATAAGACTTTCATTATAGGCGATATTAATTCAAAAAAGAAATAATATGGCAATGCCAACATACCTGTTACGCCGTAATCCGGTTCTAAAATAGCTCTGCGATAAATACTCAATGTTTCCGCCAATCCTTGATGCCAACGAGAGCGTTGCCGGAACAAAAAACTTGCGTTGTCAGGCACTTCCGTCCACAAAACGGCTTCAGGAACAAACACCGCTTTGGCTTTTTGTTTTTGATCTCTTTTGTATTGCCACAAGCGCACCACAATTTCCATATCTTCACAAACGGTTTGTTTTCCGCTACCGACATTTTCCAAAACATAAGGCGACGTGTTTATTTTTGTCAAAAAACCGCCTACTTCAATCAAATCACGTTTTTTAAACAACGAAAAAGCGCCGGACATAATCAGCAAAGCATTGATTTTACTCAAGCCGATACGCGAAATCATAAAAGATTTAATGTATTCGTTTATCTGCCATTGCACCCAAATGTTCTTTGGCACACGAGCACTCTGCACACGGTTTTTGATGATGCTTACATCGTTGGCTACGGCTAATTGTCCGCCGGTAACAATAGTGTCGGGATTATCAATAAACGGACTAACCACTTTCTTCAAAGCGTCGGGATCCAAAACCGAGTCGGCATCAATGGTGCAGATATATCTGCCGGATACATAATTAATTCCGGCATTGATTGCATCGGCTTTACCTCCGTTTTCCTTATCCAAAATAAGCAAATTGCGTTCGCCTTTCAGACGATATACCGCCAACAAATTCGCTGTATTTAAGGCATTTTTTGGCACATCGAGTTCTACTTTTTCCACATCAAAATTTTGCAAAACGGTTTGCATTGTTTGATCTTTCGAACCGTCATTGACCAAAACAACCTGATAATCAGGATAATCCAATTCCAAAAGATTTTCAATGCAAGTGATAATCGAAACATCTTCGTTATACGCCGGCACTATAATGGAAATAGGATGTTTCTTATAATCGTGTGCCTTTCCGGACTTTGATTTTTTGCTTCGGACAAAAAAGTAAAATAACGCATTGACATACAACAGCGCATCTATTACCAAATAAGCAGTAAAATAGATAATGAATATCTTTTCTATGATGCGCAAGGCGTAATACATCTACTTTTTCTTTTTGATCACAATTTTACTGCCGGGCAATGCTTCCAGCAGAATTTCGCTGTTTGTGTTTGAATATATATTTTCCACTCCGCCAATCTTGACTTTGACTTTTTGCCAAGGCAGTTTGACCCTAATTGTCAGCGGTTCGTCATAAATTTTGCCTAATTTCGATTGCAATTTAATCACATACCTACCAAAACATCGATGCGTATTTAATTTGACGACTTCCCGTTCCACAATATACTTTCCGATATGCATTACCGGTGCAACCCAATATTTTTTTTGTGCCAAAATTTGCATCTGCTTGTCAAAAGTTGCCGGATACAGCGAATAAGTACTCCGGACTTTGTGATATGCCAATATTCGCATTTCCTTACTGCCTTTCGGAAACAGATGATGATACATCAAAATAAGCCATTTGCCACGAGCTTGTTCCAACCATTTTTCAAATTCCGTCAGGTTAGGAACACTATCACTCAAAATAGCTTTTGATTTGAGTAACAACAAGTTACCGGGTGTAGCTTCATTGAAGCTTTCATCTCCTGTCCTGCCAAACAAAAATCCCGCTTGCTTGCCTGCCATTGCAGTTTTGTCGTTGGCAAACGAATAAGGATAATGTATGGTATAGCAAGTGGCTCCGGAGTGTTGCACAATCAGAGTTTTGTTCATTTTCATTTGTGCGGACAAAGTATCCAAAGGCAAACGCCTGTTGTAGCGTAGATGCCGGTAGCCGTGCGATGCAATTTCATGGCCGACTTTTTGCAATTCCCTGATTTGTTGCCACCCCATTTTCTTGATTTCAAACATTCCCGGTTCGGCAGAATAAGATGCCTGTTCTTTTGTCCATTCACCTACCAAACTAAATGTGGCATTAAAATGATATTTTGACAAAACAGGATAGGCATATTCATATTGCGTATAAGAAGCATCGTCAAATGTCACGGACACCGCCGCCGGTTTGTTGCCCTTCCAAGTACAAATCCCGGCAGAAAATTTTTGAGCAGTCAAATAACTTGACCAGCACAAAAACACTGACATTAATAATATTTGCTTCATATTTCTTGTTTTAAACTTTGTTTTACAGACAATTAAAACTGCAAATCAAATTTTTGATTACTACCGGCATCAAAAATCAAATAATAATTCTTTTCCCTCTTGACAATGCGATACGGAACAGCCGTATTGACATTTTTCGGCTTTTGCGATAGCTTGACGCTCAATCTTTCTATTTTTGATGGACTGTCAATTTCAATACTGACACGCTTGCTTTGTTCGCTTACCGACACGTTCAAATCTTTTAATTTGTTCCAACGTTCCGCTACTGTATTTGCAGAAGTAATCCATACATTTTGCGTTTTCAGATAATTGACAAATTCTTGTAATGGTTTCAACGTCATTGAGCTGATACCACTATACATCGGATGACCCAAATACACCATTACGCCGTTATTCGGCTTGACGACTTTATTGTAATAATCAAACAAATAGGTTTGAAACCTTTTTGCATCTTTCTTTTGTAAAGTGGTGTTGTAATCAATCTTTTTATCCAATACTTTTTGATAAAAAAACCAGTCACTATGATAGATTTGCGATAGTTCCAACAAATCCAAACTCACATAAAAATCATCCTTAAAAACCGGGATATTATACGGCACTACGCTTCCGCGGATAAATTCCAAATGGTTGGCAGCAATGCTTGTTTCGTAGATAAAACCCAGTTTATCAAGCACATACATTCCCCAAAAACTGTTGGACACATAAGGAAACCGGAAACCGCTAAATTGCTTATCCCAATAATGGCGATTCAACAAGAATTCGTTTAAAGTTTGTCCGTAATTCAACTTGCGAAAATCAGGATGATTGAATGAATGACCTTGTAAGGAAATCAGCTTTTCTTTTTGCAAAAGCACCTGAACATCTTTTCGGATATGTGGTGTTACAAAAAAGACTGTCGGCAGGTTGTTTTCGTTGATAAAATTGACAATGCGTCGGTATTGTTCCGGTGTACCACCGTCGTCAAAAGTCTGACAATAAACCGTAGTATGTGCATCTTTCCAAGGATTAACATAGACAGGATACTGTCTTTTCCCCGTGCTCAACGCTACAATCCATTGATAAAATTTGTCTATTTGTTGACCGGATGAAAGTCCGCCGTCACGTTGCGGATGCAACAATCTAAAAGTCGGCAACAGCACGGCTTTTCCGCTACCGTAACGATTTACTGTCAATGCTGGATAAGATTGTTTGCCGTCTGTTTGTTGCATCAGCACTTCCACCGTAGCCGACTGTTTTACCGGCACCAATCGCCACGGCGATTTGGCAAAAAGCTTTTCATTTTTGTTCCAAATACCGTTTTTATCCACTTGCAGAACAAACGCACCGGTGTTCATTTCTTTCATTTCCACACCAAAACATTCTGACAACGCCCAAGTAGTTTTATCCAAGACACCTTTGGCCGTCAATCTATCTTTACGATTTGGCGTATTTCGTCCGATATTTTCACCGGCAACCAGCACGCCACCGTTTTTAACCCACTCCGACAAGTTTGTCATTTCCACATTGTTCAAAAAAGTTAGCGCTTCCGGCAAAGGCAAATCGTGATACGACCGCATAGTCGGTGCCATGATAATTTGGTATTGCCGTAACACTTCCGGCTGCAACAACACCGATTTGTTTTCCAAACGCACAAAAATGCCCAGTTTGTTAAAAGACTGCAAAGCCAAAACAGCACCGTCCGATATAGTCCCGCGACCTGATCCGTCACCGGTAGTCAAGAACAAAACTTTAGGAAACCGGTATGAGGTCTGTGCTGATAAGGCACTTGTTAGTATAATTATAATTATTGAAATGGTTAATTTTTTTCGCATATTATTTTAGATTATTTCTATTCGAAGCAAAATTTATTATTTAAACGGATGGTTAATTATTAATGTTTTTCTTATAATTCGTATTAATCTTCTTTTTCATCTCACATCAACTTGTTGATAGTCTATAATTGAAATTCTTCCTGACTTGAATGATTGCAAATGTCTTTCCTTCACACCTATTCAATACAAAACTTCCGCAATTCAACATTTTCCGCTGAAGGTATATATTTTTGCGCAAGCATACATTAGATTCAAAATCAACGGGATAACCGCCCTGCATCCGCTAAACAAGGCACAAATTAAAGAAAAAATTAAAAAAAACATTATTTTGCCTAAATAAATATCAAATTCTCACCCTTTTCACCTACGAGTTTGTTCCGAAAAGTATTCTATTGCAAAACCACCAAATTATATTCTGTCTGGAGAGCTTGTTCAACTGAAAGCACTGGTAATCAACTAGTTACAGGTTTCCGTTGAACAATTAAACAATGAGTTTGCTCCGAAAAGTCGGATGTAGTGGCTTACTCGTGCGCCCACAAAATTTTATTTGGTTTCTTTTTGACACCCCTTCCATTGCAGATAGCAATCGGGGGTCAGGATTGGTCATTCACCCTTTCTGATAAAAGAAACATCCCTGTTGGATGCTAGCCAAATGGCAACAACGTAAACTTTTATTCCTTACTTTATTTCTTGACAGAATGGACTTTTTGGAGTAAGTTCAAAAGTTTAAAACTTTTGGAAAGTTATTATAATTTCAATACCGACCCCGATAAAATATGCTGATTATGCACCAAAACATAATAATACACGCCTTTGGGCCAG
>Ga0256832_1000842_pt1 | contig 20333 bp, 8 predicted proteins | sample 134614metaG_FD_190534 | JGI IMG/M metagenome (GOLD analysis project Ga0256832, IMG submission 190534) | Hydrothermal vent microbial communities from Lau Basin, Pacific Ocean - 134-614 | ecosystem: Environmental > Aquatic > Marine > Hydrothermal vents | place: Pacific Ocean: Lau Basin | collected...
CCTCGGCCCCCTCGGCCCCCTCGGCCTCGGCCTCGGCCTCCTCGGCCCGCTCCTCGGCGACGGCCCCCTCCTCGGCGACGGCCCCCTCCTCGGCGACGGTGGTGACTCCGGCGGACACCGCTGCGCCAGCTCCCGCCCCAGGGAGCTCCGATGTCGTGTCCTCCGGCAGCTCGGCTTGCTCGGGCCCCCTCTGCGCCGTCCCCGCCGAGCTCTCGACCGAGGCTGCCTCCCTCTGTGGCTCCGGATAGAAATAGAGCACTGCGGCGACCCCACCGACGAGCAAGAGGAGCCCGGCACCGATCCAGCCGCGTACGCTCGCTCGGCGAGTGGGTCGCCCGAGGCGATCGGTGGGCTCGTCCAGAAGCTGGTCCTCGCTGCGTGGCCCCAAAGGCTCCTCGCGCGGCAGCACCGGCGGCGCGGGGTCGACCACGGGGAGCTCGAAGTCGTCGGCGTCGGCGGGGGAACCGGGCGGCTGAGAGGGCTGGCGGAGTGCCTCGAGGTCGTCGACGCTGAGGTCCTCGGTGACCCGCTCCTCGCTGTAGGGCGGCTCCGCCCCTGGCTCTGCTGGCGGCCGGGCGGTGGGACGCACGGCCTCGGGCAGCTCGTCGATGACCGCGGCCATGGGAACATGGGGCGTGGCCTTGTCCGAGCGGTGGCGACGGGCCGCCCTGGGGATGCCGGCAGGAGGCGGCACGGCGCCCACACCGAACATCGTCTTCTTGCGGACGGGCGCAGGCCTCGGGGGCTCTTCCTCAGTGCCAAGGCCCACCATGGTCCGGGTCAAAGGCTTGGCTTTGCCCGGGTCCCCGACGGCCCCGAGGGGCTTGTCCGGCACCGGATCGGCCGGATCGGCCGGGTCGACCGCCTCTCCCGTGACCTGGGAGACGAGCTTGCCGCCCTCCCAGCGCATCTCGTCGGAGATCGCCGCGCCCGTCTCACGGCTCCCATCCCGGGTCGCGGCGCGGTCGGGAGGCCGGATCAGAGGACCGCTCTGGGAGTCCGGGTCTTCTGGCGACGCAAGCTTCCCGGCCTTCAGCTCCGAGGCTGTCGGAAAGGGACCGGACTTCTTCTTCGCGTTCGATGAGGCGGCGGCCGGCTCGGCCAGCAGAGGCGCGGGGGGCTGGCTTGGCCCGGCCTTCACGCTTCGGGCCGCCGCGTCCAGGGCCTGGTCCACCGGCGCCATGACCGTGGCCGTCGCCGGATGGGTTCGACGCTCGACATGCACGCGTCCAGCGCTGAGCGCCAAGAGCACGCTCATCGCGTCGGTGCCTTCGAGCTCGCGCGAGCCGACCTTGGCGGTGGCGCCGATGACCAGGCCGTCGCCGACGTCGAGCTCGAGGCTGGCCTGAGCACCGCGGACCGATAGGTGACGGGGGCCCTCGAGGTTCGCCAGCACGCGAAGCATCCGGCTGGGCCCTGTCAGCTCGAGTCGGGTATCGAAGCTCGCCCCTTCGAGGGCTCGCTCGCGAAGCGCCCGGTCGTGTTCGACGAGGGGGGCGATGCGACCGGCCAGCTCCTCCACGTCGGGAGACGCTGCACCCGCGGGCCAGATCTCGTCCCAGGGGGCGACGAGGAGCCCCGCCCAACGCAGGCGAGGGTCGCGGCGGATCTTGCGGACGGCTTCGAACCCGGCCCCCTCGATGGTCGAGGCGTCGACGATGACCACGGCCGGGTCGAGACCGCGGGCGCGGCGCAGCCCCCGGGGGCTCGCCTCCGTCACGCCGACGAGCGCGCCGTGGGCCCGGAGCGCCTGGGCGAGTCCATCGGCGCGCGCCGGGTCGTCGTCCATCAGCAGCAGCCGCAGCCCCCGCAGCAAGGTCACGTCAGCCTTGGGTTTGTCGTCGGCGTCGAGGAGCTGCAGCCGGCCCCCGCTCGTCTCGAGCAGCTCGTAGCGCAGGGGCTCGGCGCGCTCGATGAGGGGCTTGAGCTTGGCCACGAAGGCGTCGAGCGCCTCGGCGACAGGGCCACCGGCGCCGAGCACCAGGCGCACCCCCTCCCCTTCGCCCTCCACTGAGAGGATCCCCGAACGCAGCTCGCGGGTCAGGACGTCCACGAGCTCGTCGAGGGTGGCCTCCCCCAGCTCGCCGGCGGCCTCCCCCGGGCGATTGGGGAGCTCCTTGGCGAGCTCGGCCACCCGCTTGGCGATCTCATGGGTGCTCGCCGTCCGGGGCACGACCGCCACGGCGCCGCTTCGGAAGGCGCGGAGCCGATCGTCGAGGCTCGCGTCGTCGAGAAGGAGCGCGACAGGGACCACCGAGGCCACCGGACTGGCCGCCAGCTCCCGAAGAACGGCGAGACCACGGTCGGCCACCGCGTCTCCGATGAGGAGCGCCATGTCGGGCGCCGCGACGGTAACGGCCCTGACGGCGGAGGCGCGGTCGGCCATCTCGACGGCGACCCCATGGCGGTGCAGCGACTGCCGGATCGCCGCCTCCATCGGGTCGCCCTCACCGATGATGAGCAGCGTCGGGCGCTCGTCGTGCAGGTCCGCGGGCACAGGGAGAGCGATCGTCGCCGATCGCCGGGGATTTGACCAGTCTTGTGCAGACGAAAGATTCCGCTCCCATTGACAATTTCGGGGTCGGCGTGGGAAGTTGTGCTGGGTTGGTGGCGCCGAAAGGCGCCAGGAGGGGTGCATGCGTTTCTTCTTGTCTTTGGCCCTGTCCCTCGGAGCCGTGCTGACTCCGGCGGCACTCGAGCACGCCCACGCCCAGGTCAAGCCGCGGATCGTCATCGGCTTCGACACCTCGGGCTCGATGGGCCTCGATCTGGACGGCAACATCACCTTCGGCGACGGAGTCACCACCGGCTGCACGGCGCGCATCTCGGCGAACGGGCGCACCTACTACTGCGGCACGGATTGCACCGCGGGCCTCGACACGGACTGCGATGGAGAGCCGGACGACAGCCGCATCGCGATCGCCAAGGACGCCGTGCGCAACATGGTGCTGGCCTTCGGCGACGTGGACTGGGGTCTGGCGCGCTTCGGTCAGGCGCAGGGAGCGCGCATCAACTGTCCGAACATCAACGACCTCGAGTGCAGCGGCTACCTCACCTCGGTGGGCAACCCCCAGTGCAACACGGGCGCGGCGATCCCCAACGGCGCGTGCCCCTGGGACCTGGTCAGCGGCATCCCGAACGCCTGTGAGCCGGGCCAAAGCGGCAACGACGTCCACCGCATGTACGCCGGCGGCAGCCCCGAGGTGTGCCTGAACTACGCGGGTGGCTGCTCCCCGGGCGACATCCTCGTCGGCTTCCCGAACATGGGCGCCTTCACGGGCCTCGACAACACGCTGGGTATCGTGAGCTGGCTCGACGGCCAAGAGACGAACTTCGTCAACACGACGACCCTGGGCAACTTCTGCAACAGCGCCACCACCGGGGACTGCGAGCTCCGTCCGACGGGCGCGACCCCCCTGGACGGCCTCCTCGGCGAAATCGAAGACTACATCGCGCCGATTCGAGGGGCGGATCCGGCGGCGGCGTGCCGGCCGTACTCGGTGATCCTCCTGACGGACGGCGACGAGTCCTGCGGCGGCGACCCGGAAGCGGCCGCTGCCTCCCTGCTCGCCAACGGCATCCAGACCTACGTGGTTGGGTTGGCGATCAACCCGGCGAGCCGCGCGAACCTCAACGCCATCGCGACGGCGGGCGGCACGGACGCCGGCGCTCCAGGCGGTGACACCGCGTTCTTCGCCGACGACCCCGACACGCTCTCGGCGGGTCTGGCCGACATCGTGCGGCGTTCGTTGCTCATCGAGACGTGCAACAACAGCGACGACGACTGCGACGGCTTCGTCGACGAGGGTTTCCAGAAGTACTGCGACCGCGACAACGGCGTCACCGCCACGACCCTCTGTTCGGACCCGGGCGATGATTGCGACGGATCCGACGACAACTGCTTCAACGGGGTCGCAGACGAGCCGCACAACCTCTGCGGCACCTGCGGCGCGGCTCCCGCCGAGGTCTGCGACGGCCTCGACAACGACTGCGACTCCGTCATCGACGAAGGCGGCGTCTGCAGCGGCTGCATCCCGAGCGCCGAGATCTGCGACGGCGCCGACAACGACTGCGACGGAAGCACCGACGAGGGGCTGACCCGTGCGTGCGGTGTGGACGTCGGGGAGTGCACCTCCGGCACGGAGACCTGCAGCGCGGGCACCTGGGGCGCCTGTACGGGTACGGGCCCCACGCCTGAGGTCTGCGATGGCCTCGACAACGACTGCGACGGCGCCATCGACGGCATCAACCGACCCTGCGGCTCCAACGTCGGCGAGTGCTCCGAAGGCACCGAGCGGTGCACCGCCGGAGCGTGGAGCGGCGTGTGCATCGGGGAGGTCGGGCCTTCCTCGGAGCTGTGCGACGGGCGCGACAACGACTGCGACGGAAACACCGACGAGGGCAACCCCGGCGGCGGCGGAACCTGCGGCTCCGACATCGGGGCGTGCAGCCGAGGCACCCTCGTCTGCACCGGCGGCACGCTCACATGCTCCGGCGACACGGGGCCCACGCCGGAGACCTGCAACGGCGCCGACGACGACTGCGACGGAAACACGGACGAGTCCGTGCCGACGATGGGACCTTGCGGGAGCGCCGTGGGCGAGTGCCGACAGGGCGTCCTGAGCTGCGTCATGGGCACCTTCGAGTGTGTGGGCGGGCGTAGCGGCGTGACAGAGATCTGCGACGGGCGCGACAACGACTGCGACGGAAACACCGACGAGGGCAACCCCGGCGGCGGCGCGCCCTGCGGCACCGACACAGGGATCTGCGAGCTCGGAACGACGAGCTGCGTCGGTGGCGCGCTGAGCTGCGTCGGAGGAGTCGCCCCCGGGGTCGAAGCTTGCGATGGCCTCGACAACGACTGCGACGGGCTCGTCGACGAAGGCAACCCCGGCGGCGGTGGATCCTGCGGCAGCACCGACACGGGCGAGTGCGAGTTCGGCGCCGAAGCATGCGTCGGTGGCGTGCTCGTCTGCCGCGGCGCGACGGGGCCGTCCACGGAGATCTGCGACGGCCTCGACAACGACTGCGACGGATCGACGGACGAAGGCAACCCCGAGGCGGGGGCTCCCTGCGGTGACAGCACCGGCGAGTGCGAACCCGGCACGACCGCCTGCGTCGGTGGCGCGCTCGTGTGCATGGGCGGAGTGGGGCCGACCATGGAGATCTGTGACGGCCTCGACAACGACTGCGACGGTGTCGAAGACGAGGGCCTCGGCGTGGGCGCGCCCTGCGGGAGCGACACCGGCGAGTGCTCGCCGGGGGTGAACGTCTGCCGCATGGGCGCGCTCGTGTGCGAGGGCGAGATCGCCCCGACCGGCGAGAGCTGCGACGGCCTTGACAACGACTGCGATGGGGTCATCGACGAGGGCCTGCCGCTCGGTGCCGCCTGTGGCTCGACGGAGGGCCTGTGCATGGAGGGGAGCCTCCAGTGCATCGACGGAGAGGAGGTCTGCGTCGGCGAAGTGCCCCCCTCCCGCGAGGGCTGCGACTGCGAGGACAACGACTGCGATGGCGCCGTCGACGAGGCGCCCGACACCGGCAGCCTCTGCCCGAGCGGCTCGACGTGCGTGGAGTGCGCCTGCTCGCTGCCGTGTCAGCTGAGCGAGTTCGGCTTCACCTGCCCGTCGGGCAAGACGCCCTTCGAGAACAGTGACGGGGAGTGCTTCTGCGTAACGCCCCGGTGCGAGGAAGCGAGCTGCGCCGGGGAGAGCATCGAACGGGACGGCAGCACCCTGTGCAGCCCTGACGAGGACACGCCCACCTGCACCTGCCGCAACAACGCCTGCACCTTCCCCTGCGACGGAGTGGTCTGCATGGGCGGCACGGTCTGTCGCCCGGATACCGGCCGGTGCGTCGAAGACAGCTGCCGAGGCCTGGGCTGCCCGGACGGCGAGGTCTGCGACGTGGCGACCGGCGCCTGCGAGGCGGATCCGTGCGCGGCGGTGAGCTGCGACGCCACCCAGGCGTGCCGCGACGGGGTCTGCGAGGCCACCTGCGCCGACGTCGAATGCGGCGACGGAGAGGCCTGCCATGCAGGCACCTGCGAGCCGGACCTCTGCGCGGCCGTGACCTGCCCGGCGGGCAACGCCTGCGATCCCGCCGACGGAAGCTGCGTGACGGACCTCTGCGTCGACGTCCGCTGCCCCCTCGGTTCCGAGTGCAACCCCGTGACGGGGAGCTGCGAGACGGACCCCTGCGACCGCCTTCGCTGCCCCGACGACCAGACGTGCGCGGACGGAGAGTGCGTCCGACCCGAGGCGATGCCCGATGGCGGTACGCCCGACGGGGGGACGGACGCGGGCGTCGACGCCGGACCGGGCGGGACCGACGACCCGGCCGAGCGGGTCCTGGCCACGGGCGGCGGCGGTTGTGCTTGCGCCGTCCCGGGCGGGGTCCCCGGTGAGACGCCGGCAGGACCGCTGGGCCTGGGGCTCGCGCTCCTGGGGCTGGTGGTCTGGCGGCGGAGGCGGCGATCCGCGGGCAAGGCCGCCGCTGCTCTCGGGGCCGCCGGCGCGCTCGCCGTGCTCGTCGGAGGCTGCGACGTCGAGCCGTTCTGCCTGAGCTGCGTGGACGGGGGGATCGACGCAGCGGTCGACGCCGGCGTCGACGCTGGAGCGCGCGACTCGGCGCGGCCGGACGTGGGCGTGGACAGCGGCCCCGGGGACGCCGGCCCCGACGCCTGCCTGCCGGACGAGCTCTGCAACGGCGCCGACGACGACTGCGACGGGACCGTCGACGAAGGCATCGACACCGCCACCGACGTGAACAACTGCGGCGCGTGCGGCAACGAGTGCGCGCCGGAGCATGCCTTCGGCACGTGCATCGACAGTGACTGCGCCATCGGTTCTTGCGACGTCGGCTGGCACGATCTCAACGGCGACCTCGACGACGGCTGCGAGTACCGCTGCCTCGCGACGGCCGACGACGACGCGGTCTGCGACCTTCGCGACAACGACTGCGACGGCGACGTGGACGAAGACGTGGACGTGGACAACGACCCGGTCAACTGCGGCACCTGCGGTCGCGTCTGCCGCTTCGCCCACGTCACGAACCCGCGCTGCGGCAGCGGTGACTGCACCTTCGACCCAGCCACGGACTGCGAGGCGGGCTTTTACGACGTCAACGGGGTCCCCGACGACGGCTGCGAGTACGCCTGCACGCCGGCGGACCCGGCCACCGAGTCTTGCAACGGCCGCGACGACGACTGCGACGGATCCGTCGACGAGGGCGACCCCGGCGGCGGCGCCGCTTGCGGCAGCAACGTCGGCGCCTGCAGCCGAGGCATCGAGCGTTGCGTCGGCGGAACGATCGTGTGTTCCGGGGCCACTTCACCGGAGACGGAGAGCTGCAACGGAATCGACGACGACTGCGACGGAACGACCGACGAGAACAACCCCGACGGCGGTCGGCTCTGCGGCGAATCCGTCGGCGCGTGCGAGCTCGGGCGCGAGGCCTGCGTCAGCGGCGCCCTCGTATGCCAGGGCGGTACCGGGCCCGTCGCGGAGAGCTGCGACGGCCTCGACAACGACTGCGACGGCAGCATCGACGAAGGCAACCCGGAAGGCGGCGCCGCCTGCGGCACCACGACCGGCGAGTGCAGCGCCGGCACGCTCAACTGCCGTGGCGGCGTGCTGGCCTGCGAGGGCGCGGTGGGCCCGTCGACCGAGAGCTGCGACGGTCTCGACAACGATTGCGACGGCAGCATCGACGAAGGCAACCCAGGCGGCGGTGGAACGTGCGGCACGGACGTCGGTGCCTGCCTGCCCGGCACCCGCCAGTGCATGGGTGGGACGCTCGTGTGCGTGGGGTCGACGTCCGGCTCCGCCGAGTCCTGCAACAACATCGACGACGACTGCGACGGCAGCATCGACGAAGGCAACCCGGAAGGCGGCGCCGCCTGCGGCACCACGACCGGTGAGTGCAGCGCCGGCACACGCGTCTGCCTGGCCGGCACCCTCGTCTGCCAGGGCGGCACGGGACCCAGCGCCGAAGTCTGCGACGGCCTCGACAACGACTGCGACGGATCCACCGACGAGACCTTCGACTTCGACAACGACCTCAACAACTGCGGAGGGTGTGGGGTTGCGTGCTCGTTCCCCCACGCGGTCGCCCAATGCGTCGCCCGTAGCTGCACCCTCGCAGGCTGTACGGCGGGTTGGGTCGACGCCGACGGACTGACGAGCAACGGCTGCGAATACAACTGCACCGTCGCCGGCGCCGAGATCTGCAACGGGAGCGACGACGACTGCGACGGATCCACCGACGAGGGGCTCACCCCTCCGGCCAATTTCTGCAACCCCAACGGAGTCTGCGCCGGAACCGCGGCGAGCTGCGGCGGCGCGAGCGGTTGGGAGTGCAACTACCCCGCCTCGTACGAGGACACGGAGACGACCTGCGACGGCCTCGACAACGACTGCGACGGAGCCGTCGACGAGCCCTTCCCGCTCAAGGGCACGACCTGCACCAACGGCATCGGCGCCTGCCAGACTTCGGGCGTGTACGTCTGCACCGCGGCGATGGACGCCGTCGTATGCAACGCGCCCCCGCCCCTGCCGGGGAGCGCCGAGAGCTGCAACGGGAGCGACGACGACTGCGACGGCAGCGTCGACGAGAACCCGGGCTCGCTGATCCCGACGGTCACCGTGCCCCGCCCCGCCGGAGGCACCGTCGAGATGATGGTCTACGAAGCCTCGCACCCCGACGCGAGCTCGACGGACCAAGGCTCCGCGGGCGGCTACGCTTGCTCGAACCCCGACGTCCTGCCGTGGACCAATCTGACGTGGTCCGAAGCGCGAGCTGCCTGCCAAGGGCTGGGGGCGGGCTGGGACCTCTGCGAGGAGGACGACTGGCAGGCGGCCTGCGAGGGGCCGTCAGGGAACTGCGCGTGGTCCTACGCCAGCTCCTGCGCATCGAGCGCGCCGCTGACCTGCAACGGCGACGAGTACGACTCGAGCCCTGCTCCGGGCGACCAGGACCAGCTCTTCCAGACCGGTCGCAGCTCGGCCCCCTTCAACGCCTGCTACACCGACTGGGGAGGCGGCGACCGCATCTACGACCTCAGCGGAAACGTCAAGGAGTGGACGCGGACGTCGCGCGGCCCGGGCCTGCACGCGATCCGGGGCGGTTCGTACAACAACGTCGAGGCCGGACGTCGCTGCGACTTCGACTTCACCGTGGGCGACGGCAACTTTGCCTTCCTGAACACCGGCTTCCGCTGCTGCCGCTACTGAGCTCTGGCTCGCTCCTTGCTTCGAGCTGCTGGCGACGGAGATGGCACATCTCCATGGCACACTTCGACGTAGGGACCTCCGTATGCACCGAGCCTCGCCCCCCACCCTGAGCCTCCACCTCTGTCTGGGCTGTCTGATCGGCCTGGGCGCCGCTTGCACCTTTGGCACCGACGATCCGCCGCCACCGGTCGAGCCCCCTTGTGGCCCGGCCGCGGCCATCTGCGCCGACGACTGCTGCACGCGGATCGAGATGCCGATCTACCTCGACGGATGTACGCCGGAGTGCGAGCCGGACCTGCGGCTCGTCGCGGGCCTGGCGTGTGAGCCGCTGTTCGCCTGTAGCTTCCGGGACGGCGGCCTCGACGGCTGCGGTCCCATCGCGACCGCGGGCGCTTGCCGAGCCGGCGCGTGCTGCGACGAAGCCGTCGACGGCACCGTCGATGAGGTCACGTGCTCGCTGCTCTGCCCCGCGGGCTTCGTGCCCGAGAGCGACTGCGCGCCCGAGCCCTCCTGTGTCGCGAACACCCCCTGCAGCCAGCCGAGCGAGTGCACCCTCGCCTCCGCGAGCTGCTGCGGCACCTGCGAGACGCCATCCCTCGGCGACGTCGTCGGCGTCCACCGCTCCGACCTCGAGCGCTACGAAGAGGAGCTGTGCCGGATGCCGGAAGAGTGTCCCCCCTGTGTCGTGGGGGACCCCAACCCGAACCTCGTCGCGACCTGCAACGCGACCGAGTGCCGCGCGGTCGACATCGCACGCACCCCCATCACCGTCTGCGCCAGCGACGACGACTGCCGGCTTCGCACGAACACCTGCTGCGAGTGCGACGTGGCGCCCGACGCGACGAACGTGGTCGCGATCCGCAACGACTCCCTCCTCGATTTCCTCGCGTTGGTCTGCGATGCCGACGCCGCCTGCGACACTTGCACGCCCACCTATCCGGCAAGCCTCGAAGCCTTCTGCGACGCGGGCCGCTGCGCGGTCCGCGAAGCCCCCTAGCTAGAGCGCCCCTCTCCAAACCCCTCATCGCCATCTCACTTCGAGAACGCTCGGCATTCCCTCGGTTCGCGGATGCGCCCCCGGCCCCGCCCAGTCTACGGGTCGATCGACGATCGCGGTTGAGATGGGCCGTAGCTCCGGGTCAGCACAGGCTGCGACGACGATGCGATCGTCTGGTAAGCTCGCCGCATGTCCCGAAGGCTATCGGTTCTGGCCCTCTCCACGCTCGCCGCCTCGGTGTCTGTGCAGGCCCAACCCCAACCCGACGGGACCGAACCAGCGGAAACGGCCGAGGTTGACGCAACCGAGAACGAAACCCGCGATGCAGAGGCGCGTATGCGCTTCCAGCTTGGCAGCCAGCTCTACGAACGGGGACGCTTCGAAGAGGCCTCCGCAGAGTTCCGGCGCGCCTACGACCTCTCGGGGCGACCCTCATTGCTCTACAACGTCTACCTCGCGGAACGTGACGCAGGAAATGTGGCGGCGGCAGCGGAAGCGCTGCGACGCTATCTCGACGAAGAGGAGGCTCCCGAGAATCGAGCGCTCCTCGAAAGCCGGCTGCAGTCCCTCGAAGAGCTCGCCGCACGCGAACGCTCGGATCCCCAGCAAGCAACACCCGATGCTCCGACGCCAGATCCCGAGCCCGCAGCCGAAACAGCGGCTCCAGAACCCCAGCAGCCCCCAGCAGACGAACCGGCCGAGGAGTCCGCTCGTCCCAGTCTCGTCGCCCCGTTGCTGCTCGTGGGCGGCGGCGCCGCCATCCTCGCAGCCGCCGGCGGGTTGGGCCTGGCGAACCGAACTCTGTACAACGACCTGCAAGATCGTTGCCTCGGAGGAACTCTCTGCACGCCCTCGCAGAGCGGCGATATCGACGCGCTGGGACGCCGCAACCTGACTGCGGACGTGCTCCTGGGACTGGGAGGCGCCGTCGTGCTTGGTGGCCTTGTCTGGCTCGTGCTCCGCGCAATCCATCCCGAAACCGATGTGGCCTCCGCCTGTGGCCCGAGGGGCTGCCAACTGCGGGGGAGGTTCTGATGCGAGTTCTGTCCCTGCTGCTGCTCTCTCTGGTCGCCTGCTCGGTGGCTTTCGACGACGACGACTTCAGGGTTTGCGAGCCACCGCCAACCTTCGATGCCCCGCCGTGCGGCCCTGGCGTCAGGAGCTGCCTGATGATCTGCGAGACCGGCTGCAGCAGTGAGGAGGACTGCGCGGCTTGTTCAGAGGCTTGCTTCGATGCAGACCACAACGACCGCATCGACACCCGCGAGCTTGCCTGCATCGGCTGCATGTTCTTCGTCCGGCCCATCGAGTGCTACCTCACGACCAACAGTTGCCGGCAAGAAGCCGAGGAGCTGCTCTGCTGCGCTCAGGCGGAGCGCTGCGACCGTCTGCTCGGGTGCGGAGAGGACGGGTGCGTGATGGAGCAGAACATGCTGGACGACTGCGCCGTCGAACTACCCCCCACTCATCCCTGCCTGGAAGCCTATACCGCGTGTTTCCCGCCTGACGCCGCGCGTTGAGCGCGTCGAGGCTCGTCAATCTCGGACGACGAGGGTCTGTCGGGGCGCGACGTCTTCGAGACGACGGACCCGACCATCGGGAAAGCGGACCTCCACGGTCACCGGGCCTGGGCTGGGGCCGAGCCCAAAGTGCGCCACGGCCTCGCTCTGCCCGAGCATGTGGGTCGTCGTGCCGATTTCGCGCAGCTGCCGCCGCCCGGAGCTTTCGATGGCGACGACGCGAGCGCCGTGGGCGTCTCGTCCCGAGGCCTCGAGCACGCGTACCCGAAGCCAAGCGTTCCGGTTGCCCCCATCGTTCCGGTAGAGCGCGAGGCGGTCCATGTTGTTGGCGAGGACCACGTCGAGGTCCCCGTCGGCTTCGTAGTCGAAGACCGCCAGCCCCTTGCCCATGCGGCGGTCGTCCAGGCCCACCAAGGCCGCCACCTCGATCATCCGCCCGCCGACGTTCTCCCACAGGAAGGTCGGCGCGTCTTCGAAGAGCTCTTCGACCGTGGAGCCCGCATAGTCGACGCCCGCGGCCGAGACCAAGTCGAGGTCCCCGTCGTTGTCGTAGTCGAAGAACGCCGCCCCCCATCCCCACGACCCCTCGCGCACGCCGACCTCGTCGGTCACGTCCGTGAAGCGCCGGTCTCCATCGTTGCGGTAGAGGCGGTTGCCGGTGAAGCCCCAGTAGCAGCCGGCGCTCGCACAGCGACGCTCCGGGTCGTGGATGGAGGTCACGAACCAGTCGAGGTCCCCGTCGCCGTCGAAGTCACCGACGGTCGATCCCATGCCGTGCTCCTCGGTCCCCACGCGCGCCGGGCGCGTCCCCTCGCGAAAGACGCCGGCGTCGTTCCACAGCAGATGGCTCGTGCCGAAGTCGCCGGCAACGGCGAGGTCGAGCCATCCGTCCCCATCCAAGTCCGTAAACGCCGCGGCAAAACCATGGACGCCGCACAACGCATCCGAGCGGGTGCAAGGATCGGTGTGCAGGCCTTGGGCGACCGTCACGTCTTCGAAGAGGCCTCCCCCGAGGTTGCGCAGAAGCCGAGCATGCGCCGAAACGGCACCCGGGAGAAAAGGCGCCCACTCGGTCGCGTAGAGGTCGAGGTGACCGTCGCGGTCGAAGTCACCGAAAGCAACGCTCGTCCCAGCGCGGGGCGCTGTCGACGCGATGGCGGCGCCTCGCTCCAGGGCCTCGTCGGCGAACGTCCCGGAACCGTCGTTGATGAAGAGGTAGTTCCGGTCGTTCGGGGGCGCGCCGTCGCCGAACGTCGTGACGTAGAGATCGAGGTCGCCGTCGTCGTCCACATCGCCAAGCCCGAGGCCGTTCGATTGGAGACCCGGCACGTCGAGCGCTCTCGTCTCGAACCGGCCGTCGGCCCCACCGAGATAGATCCCGATGGGGCCGTCCATACGCGAGGCCACGAGGTCGGCGATTCCATCCCCGTCGATGTCGCCGACGGCTACGCCGCCGGTCATCCGTTCGGCTTCGCAATGGACCGAGGTCGCGCAGCTCCCATAGGTGAGGGTCGTGGCCTGCACGTGGTCGATGCCCACCTCCCGGGCGACATCGACGAACACCGGGCGCGCTCTCGTCCGCGGTGCCAGCTCGACGCCAGACGCCCGCACAGGCGCGGCGAGCTGCACGGATGGGGCGTCGGAGGCGTCGGGTAGAGCCTCCGAAACGTCCTCGCCACAAGGCGCGCTTGCGCACGCGACGACCCACCAGAGCCCGAACGCGAACCCACGGTCCATGGTCCCAAGTGTAGTCGGTGCTATACCCGCGAGCCTGTGGCCGAACTCGCCCCCCTCGAGCGTCATCTCCCCCCAACCCGCGCCGAGGCAGACGCCGACGCCCTCCTCGAAGGCTTCCTCGCCTACTGCGACGCGGTGGGGCTCACCCTCTACCCCGCTCAAGAAGAAGCCATCCTCGAGCTCTTCTCGGGCAAGAATGTGATCCTCGCGACGCCCACGGGCAGCGGCAAGTCGCTCGTGGCGCTGGCCCTTCATTACAAGGCCCTCGCCGAAGAGAAGGTCAGCTTCTACACGGCGCCCATCAAGGCCCTCGTCAACGAGAAGTTCTTCGCCCTCTGCGAAGTCTTGGGGGCCGACAACGTCGGTCTGATGACCGGCGACGCCGCAGTGAACGCCGACGCGCCCGTCGTCTGCGCCACCGCGGAGATCCTCGCAAACCTGGCCCTACGCGAGGGAGAACGCGCCGATGTCGACTATATCGTGATGGACGAGTTCCACTTCTACTCGGACCACGAGCGCGGCGGCGCGTGGCAGATCCCGCTGCTGACCCTCGGGCGCGCGCGATACCTGCTGATGAGCGCGACGCTCGGAGACACGCGCTTCTTCGAGGAGACGCTCACCGAACGGACAGGCGCCGAAACCGCGCTGGTCAAGACCAAGGAGCGCCCCGTTCCCCTCGACTGGGAGTACCGCACGACGCCGCTCCACGAGACGATCGCGGATCTGCTCGAAGCCTCAAAGGTCCCGATCTACATCGTGCACTTTACCCAGCGCGCCGCGGCCGAGCAGGCCCAGTCGCTGATGAGCATCGACTTCCTGAGCAAAGATCAGAAGCGCGCGATCAAGGAAGAGCTCCGCGGCATCCGCTTCGACAGCCCCTTCGGCAAGGAGTTCAAGCGCTGGCTGCCTCACGGTGTGGGTGTGCACCACGCCGGGATGCTGCCGAAATACCGCCGCGTGGTGGAGCGGCTCGCACAAAAGGGGCTGCTGAAGATCATCTGCGGCACGGACACCCTCGGTGTCGGCGTGAACGTGCCGATCCGAACGGTGCTCTTTACCCAGCTCTGCAAGTACGACGGTCGCAAGACCGCCGTGCTCTCCGTACGCGACTTTCAGCAAATCGCCGGGCGCGCTGGGCGTAAAGGCTTCGACGAGGCGGGCTCGGTCGTCGCGCAGGCGCCGCCACACCACATCGAGAATCTCCAACTTCGGGCCAAAGCCGCAGGCGATCCCAAGAAGCTACGCAAGCTCAAGACGAAGAAGCCGCCGGAACGCGGCTACGCCCACTGGGACGAAGAGACCTTCAAGCGCCTCATCGAAGGAGAGCCCGAGCCCCTGCGGAGCCAGTTCGAGGTGACCCACTCGATGATCCTCAACGTGCTCTCCCGCCAAACGGAGGACGCGCCCCCGGGCACCGCTTGCCGTGCCCTGCGGGAGATCATCGGCCGCTCCCATCAGCCGCGAAAATACCGCTACCGCGCCGGCCGCAAGGCGGTCCAGATGCTCCGCTCCCTCGTCGACGCCGGCGTCGTGGCGCTCGACGAACGCGGCGCCCACCTGGCCGACGACCTGCAGAGCGACTTCTCGCTCCACCACGCCCTGAGCCTGTGGGTGGTCGAGGTGGTCGACGTCCTCGACCGAGACGATCCGGACTACGCCCTCGACGTGCTCACCCTCGTCGAGGCGACCCTCGAGAACCCCGGCGCGGTGCTCCGACGACAACTCGACACGCTCAAGACGCGCGCGCTGGAGGCCATGAAGGCGGCGGGCGTCGAGTACGAAGAGCGCATGGCGAAGCTCGACGAAATCGACATCCCCAGGCCCCAGGTCGAGCTCATCTACGGCACCTTCGAGACGTTCAAGAAGCATCACCCCTGGGTCGGCAGCGAAAACGTGCGGCCCAAGAGCATCGCGCGCGACATGTACGAGCTCGGCCTCTCGTTCAACGAGTACGTCAAAGAGTATGGCCTCCGGCGCAGCGAGGGCGTGCTGCTGCGCTACCTCTCGGAGGCCTACAAGGCGATGGTCCAGAACGTCCCCGAGGCCGCCAAGACGGACGAGGTCTACGATCTCACCGAGTGGCTCGGCGGCGTGGTGCGCAGCGTCGACTCGAGTCTGCTCGACGAATGGGAGGCGATGCGTGATCCCACGCAGGCGACCCTGCCCAGCGAACCGGAGCCGTGCGAGGAAGAGGACATCACCCGCTCCCGGCGCGGCTTCACCGTGCTCGTCCGCAACGCCGTCTGGCGCGTCGTCCAGGCGCTCGCGAAGCGCGACTACGAGCGGGCGGCGGCCCTCATCGAAGGAGACTGGGACGAGGTCCGAATCGCGACGGCACTCGAACCCTATTGGACCGAGCACGAGCGCATCCTCGTCGACCCGGTCGCCCGCAGCCCGCGCAACACCCTGATCGACGAAGGGCACGAGCGGTGGTCGGTGCGGCAGGTCCTCGCGGACCCCGACGACCACCTCGAGTGGTCGCTGGCCTTCGAGGTGCCCCTCGACCCCTCCCGCGAGCTCGGTCGGCCGGTCTTGCGCCTGGTCGACGTCACCCACTGAGCTCATCGTCCCGACCCGAGGACAAACCTGCACTGAGCAGGAAAACCCCTGCCTCCTGGAAAGCTCGCAGCGCCCCCTGCTCGCGGTGCTGGTTCGCGAACAAGTCCTACTATAAAGTTACCTTGAGGGTATCCCCTCCCCCTGCCCGAGGGGTCTTCCCCCTGGAGTCTCCCATGCCCCGCCCTGCATCCATCCTCTCGCCTTCGTCCTACGCCTCGATCTTCTCGCTCCTCCTCGTCGCCGCGTGCGACTGTGGGGGAGGCGGGCTGCCCGCCCGCTCTTGCACGACGAACGCCGACTGCCCCGCCGATCAGCGCTGCGTGGACGAAGTCTGCCACCCGGCGGAGACACGCGACGCAGGTCGCGACGCCGACCCTGGGTGCGAGGACGAAGACGGTGACGGCTTCGGCCCCGGTTGCAGGGCCGGTGACGACTGCGACCCGAGCGATCCGACCCAGACCGGTCGCGAGGTATGCGACGGCCTCGACAACGACTGCGACGGCGTCGCGGACAACGGCGTGCTGAGCGAGTGCGGCGACTGCAACCCGGACTGTCGCCTCGGCGGCCTCGGCGGCACCGACGGCGACCCCTTCGACCCGGACACCGACGAAAGCGACGGGGTCGGGGTCGACGACGACGGGGCGCTGGTTCTCGATTCGACACGCATCAACACGAACTTCATCTGGATCGCCAACACCGGCGAAGGAACCGTATCGCGGTTCAACACCGAGACCTTCGTCGAGGAGGGGCGGTACTACACCGGGCCTGCGGGCGCCGCCAACGACCCCTCCCGCACCAGCGTCGGGAGCCTCGGAGATGTCTACGTCGCCAACCGACGAGGCAACTCCATCAGCCGGATCTCCGTGCTCGGGACCGACTGCCCGGACACCAACGGCGACGGAATGATCACGACCTCCACGGACGGCACCTTCCTGCCTTGGGGCCAGGATGACTGCGTGCTGTGGCACACGAACCTGGAAGCTGCGTTCCCCGGCGAGCGCCACGTCCGCGCCGTCGCGGCCCAAGACGTGGAAGGCCCCGACGGCGAGCTGCGCCAGTACGTCTGGGTCGGCGGCTACGACACGCAGCGAGTCGCCAAGCTCGACGGAGAGACCGGCGCGGTGCTCTTCGTAACCGCCTCTCCGGCGCGCCCCTATGGCTTCGCCCTCGATGGCCGCGGCAACCTGTGGGTCTCCACCCGCGACAACTCGCGCATTGGCCGCATCGACACGAGCCGCTGCGTCGACGAAGCGAGCTGCGCCGCGGCTCCCTGCGACGGCGAGAGCGCCATGGCGGATGCCTGCGTCAAGCAAACCATCTCCGCACCCATCGGCGGCCTCCCCTACGGGATCACCGTCGACTTCAACCAGCGCGTCTGGATCGGCGGCAACGACGTCGCACGCTACGATCCCAGTGCCCCCCCGGGAAGCCGCTGGCAGCGCACGAACCTCACCTTTGGTGGGAGCATCAAGGTCCACGGTATCGCCGCGGACGCCTCCGGCTGGGTGTGGGGCGCGGCCCAAGGCAACGGCGTCGTGCGCATCGATGCGGACAGCCCGGGGACCTGGACGGTCGTCGCCGGCACCACCGGCACCTCGAACAAGGGCATGGCTGTTGACGCCGAAGGGAAGATCTGGTCGGTCACGCAGACCAACCAGGCGGTCGTCATCACCCCCGGTCCGACCATCGACGACGCGACGGTCAACACCGACGTCGCGCGCTCCATCGTCAGCCCCTACACGTACTCGGACATGACAGGCCTGCAGCTGCGGCTGGCCACCAACCCCCGCGGCTACTACCGGCATGTCTTCGAGGCCTGCGACGAGGGCATGGGACCGCAATGGGAAGAGCTCCGCTTCGAAGCGGAGACACCGGCCGGCACCAGCGTGAGCTACCGCGTGAAGACCGCGGACACCCGGGCGGATCTCGACGCCGCCGAGTGGGTCAACCTCGGCACGACACCTCCGGATGCGTCTCCTCTGAGCATCGGGGACGCCCTGTCGGCGGCGGGCATCAGCCCCGGGCGCTTCTTGCTGCTCGAGATCTCGCTGCGCGCCGAGCGCAGCAGCACGACCATGGTCATCACGCCGCGCGTGCTGGGCGTGGACGTCACCCACAGCTGCCCGCCCATCTTCGGCTGATCCCACCCAACTCCGATAGGTGCCGTTCATGAACCGCTCCCCTTGGCTGCTCGCGTGCCTCCTCGCTGCCTGTGATTGCGGCGGCCCCGCCCCCGCCCGCCCCTGCGACACCAACACCGACTGCCCCACCGGAGAGGTCTGCGTCGACATGCGCTGCCAAGAGCCGGAACGTCCCGACGCGGGCCGAGACACGGGACCAACCTGCATCGACGAAGACAGCGACGGCTACGGTGAAGGCTGCGGCGCCGGCCCCGACTGCGACGACACCGACCCCACGCAGACAGGGGCGGAGCGCTGCGACGGGCTCGACAACGACTGCGACGGCGTCGCCGACGAAGGCGTGCTGAGCGCGTGCGGCAACTGCGACCCCGATTGCCGCAGCGTCGGCTTTGGGCCGGGCCGCATGCCTTTCGACCCCGACACCGACGAAAGCGACGGGGTCGGCCTCGACGACGACGGCGCCCTCGTCCTCGACTCCCGGCGCATCAACACGAACTTCATCTGGATCGCCAACACCACCGAAGGATCCGTCTCGCGCTTCGAGACGACGCCGCCCTACAACGAGGTGGGCCGCTACTACACGGGACCCAACACCAACGCCGGCGGCTACTTTGTGGGCAACGACCCTTCGCGCACCTCGGTGAACACCGTCGGCGACGCCTTCGTCGGCAACCGCAACGGGAACGCACTCAGCCGCATCTCGGTGCTAGGCACGGACTGCCCGGACACCAACGGCGACGGCCGCGTGACGACCTCTCGAGATCTCAACGGGGACGGCCGCATCAGCACGAACCTAGCAGACGGCGAGATGCTCCCCTGGGGCGAGGACGACTGCCTCCTGTGGCACAAGAACCTCGACGACGCATTGCCGGGCGAGCGGCTGGTCCGCGCCGTCGCTGCCCAAGACATTGAAGGACCGGACGGGGAGCTCCGCGAGTACGTCTGGGTCGGAGGCTACGGGACACGACGAGCGGTCAAGCTCGACGGCGCCACCGGAGACGTCGTGCTCGCGACCGAGTCCCCCGTGCCCACCTATGGCTTCGCGCTGGATGGAGCCGGCAAGTTGTGGATCAGCGGCCGTGGCCAGCAGCGCCTCGGTTGGATCGACACCACCGTGTGTGTCGACGACGGGAGCTGCGCGGTGCCGATCTGTGCGGCGACCGCGGCGGAGGGCACGGAGTGCGACGGCGCCGTCAAAGGGAGCATCCCCGCGCCGCATCGCCCCTATGGGATCACCGTCGACTTCAACCAGCGCGTCTGGATCGGTGGCGACACCCCAGGCACCGGCGGACGAACCTACGACCCTCACTTCAGCCGCTACGACCCGACGGCTGCCGCCGGCTCGCGCTGGGTGACGGTGAACGTCGCCGGAGCGTCGCCTTTCAACCACGTCGTGAACGGCATCGCCGCCGACGCCTCCGGCTGGGTCTGGGGTGCCGGATGGAATGGCGGCATCCTCCGCATCAGCGCCGACGACCCCACGAGTTGGATCATGGTCCCAGGCACCGAAGGCCTGAACAACAAGGGCATGGCCATCGACGCCGAGGGCAAGGTCTGGTCGATCACCATGAACAACCAGGCGACCGTCGTTCAGCCGGGTGCCACCATCGACGCCAACACGGTCACGACGGGCGTCGCGAGCTCGATCGTCGGCTCCTACACCTACTCGGACATGACGGGGCTGCAGCTCCGCCTCGCGACGAACCCGCGAGGCTACTACCGGCACGTCTTCGAATCCTGCGACGAGGGAATCACGCCGAGTTGGGGCGAGCTCGCCTTCGAGACCGAGACGCCCGCGGGCACCAGCGTCACCTTCCGGGTGCGCACCGCGGCGACCCGCGCCGATCTCGACTCGGCGCCCTGGGTCACCGTCGCGATGGTTCCCCCCGACGGCTCGCCGGCCTCGATCGGGACGGCCCTCATGACAGCTGGCGTCGAGCCGCAGCGCTTCCTGATGCTCGAGATCGCGCTGCGGGCCGACCGCACGAGCGCCATCGAAGTGATCACGCCGCGGGTCCTCTCGGTGGACGTGCAGCACACCTGCCCACCGATCTTCGGCTGACGGGCGCGAGCAGCGCCCTTCACCACTCCCAGGTGTAACCGGTGGACAGGACGCCGACGTCGAAGTGCGGCCTTGACCATGAGC
>Ga0256832_1000843_pt1 | contig 20332 bp, 12 predicted proteins | sample 134614metaG_FD_190534 | JGI IMG/M metagenome (GOLD analysis project Ga0256832, IMG submission 190534) | Hydrothermal vent microbial communities from Lau Basin, Pacific Ocean - 134-614 | ecosystem: Environmental > Aquatic > Marine > Hydrothermal vents | place: Pacific Ocean: Lau Basin | collected...
GCCCTTTTTGCGCCTGTTTTTGCTAAAATTTTCTCACGTAGCCCAGCTACGCTTCAAAAATTGTAGCTTCAACATACACAAAAATGCCTATTTTTTGCCTTAAAATAGGAGCACCTAAACAGTTACGAAAAATTAGCACTTACTAGACTTTGGTATTTAGTCAGTCAATGGGGCTAAAGCCCCTAAGAGTTTTGCTTCTGCTTCGTCGGTTAAACTTACAGCAAGGCAGATAAAGCCAAGAAATTTGGACTTTTCCCGGAATATCAACTTTTACTTTTACCGTCTGCTTTAGCTTTTACCGTCTGCTTTAGCTGACGGGCCAAAACTAAGCAGGAGACCGGCTTTAGCCGCATTTTTTCCTAGAAACTTACGCCCATTACAAATAATCGAAAAGGGTCAATGGGGACAAAACCCGGCTGCACTCCATATTATAAAACTTTCTTTTGTTTACCCTGAGAGCGTATCACAACTAAACCATTACACCGAAATACCGTTAAACCGTCAGGCATCAAAGATGAAGAGAAATAAAAAAAATGAGCTTGACGACCTTTTTGACTGGCAATCTGCCCTTGTCGAAGGGATAGACTATTATCTTGACAAAAACGGCTATAAAGTATTCACAGAAGCTTATTTGCGCAAGCGGGGCAAATGTTGTGGCAATGGCTGCAAACATTGCCCCTATGGATTCAAAAAAAATCACAAGCCTGATAATCCGGTGTAATAGCAGCAGTTTCCTATTTGGAAATCTAACGTGGCTGACTGACCACGCAGACGGCACGAAGAAGGCTTAGTGTAATCTTAGTGTAAAACTAAACACCCTAAATGATAAGGGGCATATAACCGGCGATAGTTGAAACCGCCGGTACCAAAAAAGGGACTCCAAAGTGAATGGAGTCCCTTTTTTGTAAGCTGCTACTCACCCAATTAATAGAAAGTAGAGCGCTGATCAGAAATATCAGCCTTTTTCTTCAATCCCTCCATCAATAAGTTTTTGGCTTGTGAAGCAAAGCTTCCATCTTGTTGATTTCTTACAAGCTCTATATTTGGCGGCGTGTTAGAAGGTGCAAAACGAATCGGCTGAATGACAAACACTCCACCCTTACCTACAATCGGAGTAGAAACTGCATTTAGCGCCGTATTAAAGGTAGCACCGATAACTTTGGGCTCTTGGCCTACACCGGGAATAAAGGAACCGGCAAAAGCAACATTATTGGCGGTATCAACTTGTACGCCATATTTGGCCGCAATACTGTTCAAATCTGATAATGATTTGATTTGGTCAGCAATCATGCCCCCTTTTTTCTCTGCCATCACCAACGGTTTCAATTGATCCTTCATTACGTCCACAGGAGGCAAACCGGGCTTGACCTTAGCCCTTAGTCCACCGACCACGGCTTTATCGGAGTAGAATCCGGCAGGCGCTTTAAACAAATAAATATTAGGATTGACTTCTCCGGTAGAAGTACCTGAATCAAAGGCCCACTTTACAAACTTTCTCGAAGTTTGGTTAGAGCCTAGGCCATTGATAAAGTAATCATTTTCCTTTAACAGGTTTGATTCTTGGTACTTAATTTTTGGATCTTTTTCGGCAGCGGCCTTCATAGCATCTACCGTGGAGTTGGTTCTTGCAAATTGATTCGCAGTATTTTCCACAGCTGTTTGCGTAGCTTCACTCGGTGCAATCAGCTTAGAGACAGTCCCAATCTTCACGCCGGTTTGGTTATTATCAAATTTCTTTCCGGTCACCTCCACTAGGTGCACCCCAAATCTTGTACTCACAATATACAATTTGCCTTTTTCTGCTTTGAAGAAGATCAGGTCGTTAAACGGCTTCACCATTTGGTTGGGGCCGGCATAACCGAGATCCCCCCCTTTCGTTTTGGTCGCATCCTGCCCAAACTTTGCCGCAAGGCTTGCAAAATCAGCCTTTCCCGTTTCGATTAGATTTTTCAAACTATCAATGGTCTGATAAGCAGCGTTATAACCGGCTTGATCCTTTGCAGAAATCAAAATATGTCTGGAACGAACTGAGTCAGGAATCACCTTACGGTCTAAAATTTTTGTCACGGCATAATTACTACCGGAAATATAAGGACCGACTACAGACCCAATAGGCTGGGTCAACAGGCTGGATGCGATATTTTTGGGCAACTGTTTTTCCGTCAGGTACGCACTATTCCACTGTCCGCCTTGCCGCAGGATAAATAGACTATCATTAGAAGAACTCGCAAAGTCATTACCAAGCTTTGCCATTTCTGCTCTTTGTGCAGCAGAATCTTGTGCCGTAGGTTTGATTTCAAAGATTACATAAGCCAACTTTCTAGTAGGCTCTTTTCTTTCGTAAATGGCTTTATGGCTTTGCAGGTATTGACTATAGTCCGCATCCGTCAACGAAACTTGATCATCCGGAACAGCCGTATAGGGGATTTTTACAAAAGCGATATCCGCTTTTTTGGCTTGATCTTGCCCGACCAATTCAGCCATCCAAGTGGGTGTATAAGCCGCTTTACCAACCAGCGCAGAGATTTTATTTTGCAATCTACTTTTTATAATCTCTTTTTGTTGGTAAGCCCAATAGGCCTTGTAATCTTCATTGAGAGTACCGTCTAGAAGTAGCTTTTTAATCTCACCTAACTTTGCTTGATCCAATTGACGAGTCTGTTGATCTGTAAACCTTTGGACAATGACCTCGCTCAAATTTCTACGGTCTTTAGAAAACTGAAGCTCATTGAGTTCTTCATTACTGACACCAAGCCCAAGTTTTTCTGCTTCATCGGAGACGATAGCATCTTCTACAAAGTAGTTCCATAAGTAGGCTCTTCTACCAAGAAAGTCACCACTAGCGCCTTTGTATAAGATATTTTCGGCGTTTTGAAATTTCCGCCAATCTATTTTTTTCCCATTGACCTTTCCGATAGTAGTTTTATTGCTTCCCCGCCCCGAGCCATTATTATTGGAGGTAAAAATAAAGCTCACCAAGGCTAGAACCATGAGGACTACTAAGAGCCAAAAATATTGTCGAATTCGAGTAATTGCTGCCATTGTCTATATGGTTTAGACGATTATGTTGTTTGAAAATACAAAAAAGTGATGCAAAGGTAATATCTTTAGGGATAATTAGCCCGTTTTGTTTGTTTTTTTCACTTTTTTTCCTACGGAATAGATAGTACGTTTATTCCCTATAAATTGTTTTCTACAAGACCACTCCCATTTTTTTCCGTTAAAATGCAGCGATATATTGTTTATTCCGCTAATAATACTCTAAATTTGCGAAAGCAAGACCCAAATTAATAACTCCAAAAACAAATAGTGTTTTTTCTATATGGTTTGAATTTTGCTTAGAGACTGTTATAATGTTAAGACAACAGATGCACGATGACTTTCGTTAGTTTGTGGTCAATAACCTTATAATCCCCTCTATTTGGACTGTTTGCACAATAACAGTCTTTTCACACTCTTGGTGTAACAACACAACTTATAAACACTATTGGAGCATAATGCTCCGAGCTAAAACATCTATAAAAGATGAGACAACTATTGCGTTTAAAGTATTTTGCACTAGTCGGGGGATTTTTTCTTTTGGCTAGTTTCAGCTCTGACAAGGGCAAATACTACGAAATTGCTAAAAATTTAGAAATTTTTACCAACCTGTACAAGGAAGTCAATACTTACTATGTGGACGATTTGGATCCTTCCGAATTAATGCGTAAAGGAGTCGATGCCATGCTGGCTTCCTTGGATCCTTACACCAACTATATTTCTGAAACAGATATAGAAGGCTATAGATATTATACGGAAGGAAAGTTTCATGGTATCGGTGCCGAGGTCAAGGATGCTCAAAATCGCCTATTGGTGGTTTCTGTTATCAAAAACGGGCCGGCCGATAAGGCAGGACTTGTACCGGGGGACATTATCACCAAAATAGATGGTGAGCCCACCGATGGCAGAAAAGCCGATGATTTACTGCCTGTTTTTCAAGGTGTACCGGGCACATCTTTTCAGATGACTGTCAAAAAAACAAATAATAAAGTCCAAAAATTAACCATCACCCGGGAAGATGTCGATGTCAAGAATGTGCCCTTTTCAGGAATGTTGCCGGGCGATATAGGCTACATCTCACTCACTGTCTTTTCCCGAAATGCCGCTGCAAATATCAAAAAAGCATTTCACGACTTAAAATCATCCAACCCCAACATGAAGGGGCTCGTCCTTGACTTGCGTGGAAACGGGGGCGGATTATTGTCTGAAGCGGTGGACATTGTCAATATATTTGAGCCTTCAGATGTGCTTGTCGTGACCACCAAAGGCAAAGTTATTGAATGGGATCGAACCTACATGACTCGGGGCAATCCTACCGACCTAGAGATTCCTTTAGCGATTTTGACCAACAAAAACTCCGCTTCCGCTTCAGAAATTGTCTCCGGCAGCATCCAAGATTTGGATCGCGGCGTTATTATCGGACAACGGACTTACGGCAAAGGCTTGGTTCAAAATACCAAAGACCTAGGCTACAACTCCAAAGTCAAGCTGACGACCGCTAAGTACTATATCCCGAGCAAGCGTTGCATTCAAAGTGTAGAGTATGACAATAATGGGGAACCGATTCATATTCCCGATTCCGAAAGGGCTGTATTTCATACCAAAAATGGTCGCCCGGTTTTGGATGGTGGCGGAATTGCGCCGGACATTAAGCTGGAAGCTAAAACCGACTTACCCATCATCAAAGAATTAAAAAAGCAGTTTGTCATCTTTGATTATGTAACCAAAATGGTGAATAGTGGGGAAAAAATGGACTCACTCGAATTATATCACTTTACTCAGTTTAATGATTTCTTGAACTTCTTGAAAACCACTAATTTTCACTACGAGACCGAAAGCGAAAAGCTTTTGAATCAGCTAAAAGAACAAGAAGAGAAGGACGGACTAAAGCATGCTTTCGACAACGAAATCAAAACCATGGAACTCGCCATTCAGAAAAAGAAAGCCTTAGATCTTTCCCAAAGCAAATCAATTATCATTAGCGAGATTGAAAAAGAATTTGCCTCCAGAATGTACAATGTGGAAGGCCAAGTCAGGATGTCCTTGCGGAATGATGACGAAGTCAAAGAAGCCATCAAGGTCTTAAGCGATACCAAACGATACGATGCTATCTTGAAAAAACAATAATCAGAAGATTTACAGTATGTTATAGAAAAAGCGCTGCCCAAAACCGGGTGGTGCTTTTTTGTCATTGTGGGATTAACGGATTAACGGTGTAGCGGTTTAACGGTTTAACGGTATAGCGGTGTAACGGTATAACGGTTTAACGGCTAGGCAGCCAAGAGCGTACTCCTTGAACGCCCGAAGGCAACTAACGGTGTAGCGGTGTAACGGTGTAACGGGAAGGCAGGAAAGAAATCTTGCCACTTGAACGCCGAAGGCAACCAACGGTTTAGCGGTGTAGCGGTTTAACGGCTAGGCAGCCAAGAGCGTACTCCTTGAACGCCCGAAGGCAACTAACGGTGTAGCGGTGTAGCGGTGTAACGGGTAGGCAGGAAAGAAATCTTGCCACTTGAACGCCGTAGGCAACCAACGGTTTAGCGGTGTAGCGGTTTAACGGCTAGGCAGCCAAGAGCGTACTCCTTGAACGCCCGAAGGCAACTAACGGTGTAGCGGTGTAGCGGTGTAACGGTGTAACGGGTAGGCAGGAAAGAAATCTTGCCACTTGAACGCCGAAGGCAACTAACGGTATAACGGTGTAACGGTTTAACGGTTTAACGGCTAGGCAGCCAAGAGAACTTCCCCTTGAACGCCGTAGGCAATTGAACGCCCGAAGGGCAATTTGAACGTGCGAAGCACAAATTGAACGCCCGAAGGCAATGAAACAGTTGACAAGACCTCCAAGCAGAATATTTACAGCGTAATACTCACCGGACAGTGATCAGAGCCAAAGTATTCGTTATGGATTTCAGCAGATTTAATTTTTCCCGCAAGGGACTCACTCACTAAAAAATAATCTATCCGCCATCCGGAGTTGTTTTTCCGAGCATTAAAACGATAACTCCAATAACTGTACTTCACTTCGTCAGGATGCAAAAGGCGGAAGGTATCCACAAATCCTGCATCTAACATCGCCTGAAAACCATCAATCTCTACTTGGGTATAACCGGCCGATTTGTTATAGTTGGACTTATCGTTTTTTAAGTCAATGGAAGTGTGCGCTACGTTCAAATCTCCACACACGATGACCGGCTTTGACGCTTCCAAATTCTTGAGATAAGCCGTAAAGTCTGCATCCCATTTTTGTCGATATTCTAGGCGCTTTAGCCCTTCGCCGGAATTGGGCACATAAACCGTAACCAGATAAAATGACTCGTACTCCGCACAGATTATCCGTCCTTCTTTGTCATGTTCTTCTACCCCCATATCGTTCGTTACGCTAATAGGCTTGACTTTCGTCAAAATAGCCGTGCTGGAATATCCTTTTTTTTCTGCCGAATTATAATATTGATGATATTCGGTTAGAGATTGGATGGCTTCTTTAACCTGATCCGGTTGTGCCTTGGTCTCCTGCAAGCACAAAATATCAGGATTCATTTTTTTCACATCGTCCAAAAAGCCTTTTTTGGTGATGGCTCTTATTCCGTTTACATTCCAAGAAACAATCTTCATTTTCTTTTTATTTTTGTAACTGTTTATGCACTCAAAACAATCCGTGATTATTGAGATTCAGCTTACATATAGCAAAGAAGTCTCACTCTTGTTCAAAGATTTTTGATTTCTCCGGATAGATGCAAGCCAATACCCAAAAGGGTAATCGACTTTTATTTTTTGTAACCCTTTACCCCTTAACCTTTCACCAACCCAATGCCCTACATAAACAAACGAGCCTAGATTTGTTTTTACCCAATTGCAGTTTGCACAAAAAAACTAGATTTTTTAGCCTAATTGAATATCTTTATCCTTTGCCGATGCATTCTGAGCATGAAGATATAGCCGAACAATAACCGCTGCCGAGAGAAAGAAGAAAGAGCCAATTTTATCGCTTTCCACTACGTCATTGACTAGAAGAAGTGAACAAACAGCCAAAAAGGCGAGGACATTCGCCATAATCCGCCGCTTGATTTCAGGAGCTTTCGCCAAATGATACGCACGCTCCGCAGTAACAATAATTCCTAACATCAAGAAAACAAAAATAACTAAGCCCGGAAATCCCTGCTCCACCGTAGTCATCAAAAAATAACAATGGACTCCTGATTTTTCCGGATTATCACTCACATAGGTCTTAAACATACGGAGTGTATAAGGTTGATAAAAGCTATAAAAATTCCCCGGTCCAAATCCCATATAAGGATGATCCGATGACATCCTAAATGCTGCTACCCAGCGATAAACCCGTTCCATTACCGAAATATCTTCAAGATTGTAAGTCGCTTCTACCAAATCATCAAAATCCTTATTGGAGATTGTCCGCTCATAATTGGGAGCATAATCCAAATATTTATTGTCCTTTACAATCCAATTCACCCCAAAGATACTGACGACTACCGCCAATACTAAGGCATATTTTAGTACATTCCAACGAATCATCCAATAGGCACCAATTAAGGCCGCCACCGTTACATAAGCTGCACGCGTATAAGAAAACTTGATCGCAATCAAAAACAAGGCAAGAACTCCAATCACCATCCACCACCGAAAAGATTGTGGTTTAAAGAAAGCCAAACTCTCCCAAACATAAGGAAGAAAAAGAGTCAGTAACGCTGCATAAATAACATGATTAGGATAAAACGGCCCTAACACCCAATTAATATCATCAAAGCTGAAACCGAATGCACTGTGTCGAATCATCACATAGACAACGGTAATGCTAATGCCAACCATCGTCGCAAACAGCCAAGTTTTATATACTTTGTCCCGATATAATAATTTTCCCGCAAGGAAATAAAAGGGCAATACGTACCATAACTTGGCTAAAAAAAACTTCAACGAAAAGGAAAATTGCTCCGATGTCAATGTGGTAATCAAAATCCAACTTAAATGTATCAACAGCAATAATGAAATGGGATGCGTAATAAATCGAAAAGACATCTTTCGAAAATGGCTCAAGAAGTAAATCAACGCTACACCCGATAATACAATCATTATAGGCTCAGAAGGCAAATCTATCGAACTGCTCCCGACCGAAAAACCGGAAGAAAAGGGAATCGTAAAAAAAAGCAGATAAAACAGTATCTTATAGTCTGCGACCAAAATATAAGCTCCCATCACAACTAATGGCAAGACAAGCGGCAAAGGACTCTCCAACAATATAGAAGACCACCCTGACAAAAGAATAGTAGCCGCTAAAACCCACCAAATAACCGGTGTTTTTTGACTCGCATTAAGATGAGCGGAATTAGACACCTTTAATTCTTTTTAAATCCATCTTGCCAATGTTCTCAAAAAGAAGCGCCCCTAATACACTAAAAATAAAAGCCGCTAATGTGGCCGCTATTACCAAAATACTCCGCTTAGGACGTGATTTGATTTTGGGTATCTCTCCTTTTTCCGCAAGGATAATCGTCGGGGCATTGCTCTCATAAATACTCATCAACTGTCTTAACTTCTCTTTTTCAGCATCCAACTGCCCGGACAAACGATAAAATCTATTTGTGTAAGCTTGGGTCACATTCATCCCTTCTCGAAATAGTTTGATGGAAAAACGGGCACTCGTATCCGAACCATACACCGTTTCTAATTGTTTTTTTAAACCGGCCACTCTTGCAGTCAAAACTTGAACTGTATCCCGTCGTCCACGCATATTCTCAAATTTTTCTAATGCGGCTTTGGCGCCTGCCAAGTTGGATTCCGTCTCTGCCGCCATCTTCGCCAGCAACTCTCCTTGTGAAGCAGCATCATAGATGTTGTATCTTTTTCGAATGACTTCTAACGTATCGCTGAGTCTCCGAAGCTCCTGACTCTTTGTAGCGATACTCTTTTTGTAGGTGGCGATTCGTTTTGCTTGGCTATACTTGAGCAATCGAAGAGATTTTTCTCCTACTTGCTTACGGGCTTCGTTTACGACCGCTGCAGCCAATTCCGGATCTTTATCTTCAAAAGAAAGCGAAATGGCGCCAAATTTAGTTTTTAAGGCTTCAAAATTAGACCGAAATTTCTTCTCCAGCTTAAACTGTCTTTTGGGTGTATTGACCTTCATTTTGTAATGCTCGGCCATTTTGAAGGAATCTATTAAAAAGTGTATCAACTCCGGAGAAGACGATACCGTCAATAACCGGTCATTATCATAATCATCCCCGTAGTATCGAGTCGCCTTATTGGTCTGCCCAAAAACCTGCTCAGGCTTGTTCAAATCAGTACTTGCCGCAAAAAAGATAGTGGTTGATTGATAATAATTGGAGAGCATCAAGGAAAACAACACACTGCCAATCGCAGCAATCACTGTAACAAGAATTATCTTTTTTCGCCATTTCCATAATACCCCCAGTACATCAACCAAGCTGTCTTGTGAATCCATTAGTTCTTCGTTTTAATCCGCAAAGCTACGTAAGCTAATCGTTTATACCCAATGCCTAACGGTTTTTCAATAAATTTATTAAGCCTTTCGGCGAAAATAAACCCAAAACAATCGAAACTAGCCCCGTTACAATTCCTGAAAGAATAAATGAATACACCCAAGTCAGACCGGTTTGACTTAGAAAATAGGCTAGAATCATGCTGATGATAGGCAAGCCGATAATTTGTAAAATCAACAATGCCGGAAACCGAATGAGCTCATTTTTGACAATTAACCTAAACTGCGCCAAGGTGACCATCCATTGCGTAAGCCCTGCAACCACCGCAGCACCTTGGGCTCCATAGCGGGGAATCGCTATGGAATTGAGCGCTAAGTTTATTAAAACTGCAACAAAGTAGATTTTATTTAATTGAGTAATTTGGTTCGCTGCCATCAGCAACACCCCATTGACCGTGGACCACATTAAGGCTAGGAGCGGCAACATCAAAAAACCCAATACATTGGCAGAGTAAAGGTTACCGTCTTTATAAAGTATTTCCATGATGGGAAGCCGAAAGACAATCACCGGCACCGCAACCATAACCCCCACGACCCACATCAACTTAATAACCATCTGAGCAAGGTCACCAACAGGTTCTTTCCCCTTTATCAACCGGACAAACATAGGGAGCAAAAAGGCACTAATCAACACGCCCACCATCGTACCGGCATCCATTAGCCGGAAGGCAGAAGCATAGATGCCGGCTTCGGTTTTGGAGACTAATTCGGCCAATAGGACACTATCAATTCGGTTATAAATAGCCATAAACAAACCCAACACAGCGTAGGGTTTACTTTCTTTTATCAAGACTCTTAAAAAGGGGATATTAACCTTAAAGGCAGACAGCGTCACTTTAGACTTTAGAAAAAGAAAGCTCAAAATAGCCGCACTGGACAAAGCGACAAACTGCCCCCAAGCAAACCACTCTATCCTAAAACCGCGACGAAGCTCAGGCACCCAAAGCATCATCCCGATAATAATAATCATCATCAACTTGTCCAAAATCGACAAAAAACTATCCAATCTATAATACCCTAATGCCGAGATATTGGAACGCAAGTAATAAATGAGTGCCACCAGTATTTGATTCAGAGAAACCGCTAGCAGTAGCCCCGGATAGAGCTGCCAATAGCCCAAAAACCAGCCGCTAACACCAACCAAAACCATAAAAAATAGCGCCAGCAGCGCTTTGAGCAGTAGAATATTGGGAAAGTACTTAGGAAGTAATTGCCGGTGGCTTGCGATGTGCTTATTGTTAAAGTTTTGGATGCCAAAATCATTAACAATCTGAAAAATATAGGTTAGATTTAAAAAAGCAAAGTAGGTACCATAGGCATTTTGCCCCAGCAAGTTTTGCACGGTTCGGTCTATCCCAAAAATAAAAAAGACCTTTATCAGTAGGTTTAGACCTAAGACAAGAACTACGTTTATCAAAAATTCTTTCTTCATGTTCGGTCTCCCCTATTTTTGGGACGCAAGTTAGGGAAAAAATCAGTAACCGCTCTCTCTAGGCACTTTGAGACAAAAAACAATTCATCATAAAATAGCCTCCGCTAACGTCAAATCAGCCGAAAAAGAAAACATATATCATTAACATTAATCTTTTTTGCCAATTATTTTCCTTTTTCTACCCTTTTTTTCTATCTTTGTGAATTAGGGTCTCCAAAAATTTGGAGTATTTTACAATTAAAACTAAAATAATGCTGGGATTTCTAAAAAAACTATTTGGATCAGGAAAAAATGTGGTCAATAAGGCCGTAGATACTCTTGATGATGTCAAAGATGCAGTCGTTGATAAAGCAGGCGACGTACTCGAAGATGCTGGCGACTTGGCCGGCAAGGTTAAGGACAAAGCCGGAGACATGCTAGAAGATGCCGGTGACCTAGCCGGCAAAGTCAAAGATACCGTTGTGGACAAAGCCAGTGGAGCTTTGGAAACAGCTAGCGAAATGGCCGAAAAGGTCAAAGATTCTGCCGGTGACGTATTGGACAGCGCAGGCGACATAGCCGGCAAGGTCAAAGATACCGTTGTGGACAAAGCCAGTGGAGCTTTGGAAACAGCTAGTGAATTGGCCGAAAAGGTCAAAGATTCTGCCGGTGACGTATTGGACAGCGCAGGCGAAATAGCCGGCAAGGTCAAAGATACCGTTGTGGACAAAGCCAGCGGAGCCATGGAAACAGCTAGTGAATTGGCCGAAAAGGCCAAAGATTCTGCCGGTGACGTACTGGACAGCGCAAGCGGCCTTGCAGGCAAGGTCAAAGATACTGTTGTGGACAAAGCCAGCGGAGCGATAGAGACAGCCGGTGACTTAGCAGGCAAAGTCAAAGATACGGCCGGAGATGTGGTTAGCGGAGCTATGGAAAAAACAGGCGACTTAGTAGAAGGTGCCGGTGACTTAGCCAATAAGGTAGCCGATACAGCCGGTAATGTAGTGAGTGGCACAGTAGAAAAAGCAGGGGATGTAGCCGGAACGATTACCAATACCGCCGGTAACGTCATCTCCGGAGTCACAGACAAGGCCGGAGACGTCGCCGGTAGTGTAGGCGACTTAGCTAGCAAAGCGACGGATGCCGTTAAAGACAATAAGTTGTTTGACGAAGCCAAAGATGCCTTAAGCTCTATCAAAGACAGTGTCTCCAAAAAAATCGGAGATGCAGCTGATGATATAGTGGATGGGGATGCCTAAATCACAACTACTCACAAAAAAGCGCTTCTGAAAAATCAGAAGCGCTTTTTTTATTGGAGAATATTACAGACCTTTACAGCATGTTAAAAGCAGGAGCCCAAATTATTTCCTATCTCTTCCACCCCTTGATGGTGATGAGCTACGGATTAATAATGTTATTGATTATCAATCCGTACATGTTTGGATATAGTGCCCCTTGGGCCGGCAGCAAATTAGTCCTCATCGTTTGGTTAACGTCCTTTCTTTTGCCGGCCTTTGCGACCCTGATGATGAAGTTTACCGGCTTAATTCCTTCTCTGGAGATGGAAGACCGGATGATACGGATTGGCCCATTTATCGTTGCCGGCATATTTTATCTTTGGCTTGCGCGAAATTTTTACCAGAACCCGGCGATTCCCCCTATCTTTAGTTCTTACGTAATAGGGGCGACCATCAGCTTATTTGTTGCCTTTTTTGTTAATTTATTCAAGAAAATCAGCCTGCATAGTGTCGGCATGGGGGGCTGGATGATGCTGACCATTTTGATGTTTAAGTACTTTGATTTTGACTCTTTCACCCTGCATTGGGGAGAGGCCACTTATCATATCGGGTTGAGCTATTGGTTGTACTTAGTTCTGCTCTTATCGGGCATTGTGGGCTCTGCTCGACTCGCTCTTCGGGCGCATGTATTAGAAGAAGTATCTATTGGCTATTTAATCGGCATAGTGGGCCAAATAATAGCCTTTCGAATTATGTACTAATTGGGTGCAAGGGCGAATTGCCCCCCGCCAAAAAAAAACAGCGCCATTCAACCAGCCAAGCCTGCGAGCGATTCAACTTCTTCAACTAGCGAAGTCCGAAGGACGAGCGAATCAACTTCTTCAACTAAAACCCAAACAGAATTCCAAATACCATATAATGAGTAAAATCCCAAACAAGAACCCAAATCATCTCAACCTGCGAAGCTCTCAACCCGAAGTCCGCATCCACGATAGTAATCGGGACGAGTCTCAACCAGAGAGCCGAAGGCGAACGTCTCAACTTTTTCAACTAGTGAAGCTTGCGAGCGAATCAACTCTTTCAACTTCTTCAACTAAAACCCAAACAGAATTCCAAATACCATATAATGAGTAAAATCCCAAACAAGAACCCAAATCATCTCAACCTGCGAAGCTCTCAACCCGAAGTCCGCATCCACGATAGTAATCGGGACGAGTCTCAACCAGAGAGCCGAAGGCGAACGTCTCAACTTTTTCAACTAGCGAAGCGAATCAACTTTTTCAACTAGCGAAGCGAATCAACTTCTTCAACTAAAAAACTAACAGAATGAAGAGTGAAGATTTCAGAAAGATGAAGTATAAAACACCCCACTCCCGAAGCCAAAGACCAAAAGCGCCACCGGCGCGCCCCAAAGACCAAAAAAACTCACAACCCATCGTCCCATTCCCCCTTCACAATAACCATAACATTCTCCGGGATATTTCGGAAGAAGACTTCTGTCCGGCGATTATAACGATGCTCTTCTTCGGAGCAATCCACGCCATTTGTACAGCGATTCCGGATATTGGCTTCTCCTCGTCCGATGGCTGTAATCCGGTTGGCCTGAACGCCCAAATCCACCAAAAAATCTTTGGCAGCTCTAGCACGATGCCTAGAAAGTCTTTCATTATAGCGCTTAGCGCCCCGACTATCTGTATAGGCCACTAGCAAGATTGTTACTTCAGGATTAGCTTTCAATATTTGCGCAAGCTTCACCAACTCTAGGGCTGAGCTCTCCTTGATTTTAGAATCATTAAAATCATAATAGATATTTTCTAATATAATCTTTTGCTTAACTACTTGGTCATCAAAAGGCATCAAAGAAATATCAGGAATGTCCCCTTTCTCAAAAGACATTTCATAAGAGATATACCCCGGCTTGGACGCCACCAGCCGATACGCCCCCCAATCAGCCGGCAAGCAATAGGAAAAAGCTCCTTTAGAATCGCTTTTTGTCGAAAGAATCAGGCTACTATCTATTTCAGGAATAATCCGAAATTGAACATCAGAAATAGGAAGACTTAAATCCATAGAATGAACCATTCCCTTAATGCTTTGACAAGGCTTAGGAACTACATTGATGGATATGGTTTGCACCAAAAAGGATGAATCTGCGATAGTTTTACTTAGCGAAAAATAGCCTTTGTGCTCAAAATCCAGTTGATAAGTGCCCCAAGGATTTATCTGTAGGCTGACTTGTCCATGTTGATTAGTTGTCGCCCAAAGTGTATCTTGGGAGGTGCCGGTCAAAGAAATAGTCGCATTCTTAATGGGTTCGTGGTTCGTTTGGTTAAAAAACACAAAGTGAATGGTCTTTTGAGTCGCCAAAAGCTCAAGATTGCTTTTGAATGAAAAAATATCATCCGTTCCTTCCCGGTTAGACGAAAAATATCCATCTTTTCCGGAAGGAGATACAATGAGCCCAAAATCATCAAATTTTGAATTAATGGGAGCGTCTAACTTGGTTGTTTTTTGACTTCCCAGCTCATGGATATAGATATCTAAGCCCGTTGACACCCCATCTACTACTCTATCCGAAGCAAAAACTAAAACACTATCCTCATAAATATATGGAAATACCTCATTGGCGGCAGAATTAACACTGCTGTCCAGATGTATGGGCGTGCTCCAAATATCATTGACTTTTTCACAATACCAAATATCCATCCCTCCATACCCTTCCGGACAATCTGACGCAAAGTATAAACGGGTATCATGATTGGCCAATGCAGGATGCAACACACTGTAATCAAAGGTACAGAAGGGCAATCTTTTGCCCACAGACGGCTCCCCGGCTATCGAAGTCTCCCAAATAGTTAGCCGATTTAGCCCCGAAGAATCAGCCACCAAGCCCCCCTTTTCATCCGTCACACTCCTTGTGATAAAAACAGTCTTCCGGTCTTGACCTAGACACAAAGGGCCGTCATGATAGGGCGTATTCAATTTTTTGAAAAAGACAGGACGAGTGAGTTGGCCACTAGTATCAAATTTTGAATAAGCAATATCAAAATAGGACTTCTTTCTTCGACTTTTTCGCTTATTCTCGGCAGAGACAAACAGAAGCCCTTGTCCATAGAAAACAGGAGAGAATTCTAAGAATTTTGACGAGCTGAGAGATGTTTTCCCTATCGCAATTATGGAAGCCTGTACTTGCCTTTCCTGCGCAAAGCCGGACAGTTCCAGCAAGCAAAGTCCAACAATCATTGCCATATTTTGGGGCTTGGGCAATACCATGTTTTTGTTAATATGTACAAACCAAAGGTAACAATAAACATTCTAACTACCTATTTTTAAGAAAATAATTTCGTTTAAAAACACAAGACAACCAACACCAAACAACTTACCCCTTACAAATCAGGCCAATATACATTTTTTTTATAGCACATTATCAGGGGGTGCGGTCGGGTTTTGTCCCTTATTTTTCGATAAATACCACCGTGACTTGACTTGAAAAATTAGCACTTACTAGACTTTTGCCGCTTTTTTTTCTATTTGGTCGGTCAATGGGGCTAAAGCCCCTGAGAGTTTCGCTTCTGACCCGTTGGTTAAAACCAACAGTAAAGTAAAACCAACGGTAAAACAGGCTCAAGTCCCTATACTTCAGGCTCGTTGAGTCCACTCCGAAAAGTCCACTCTGCCGGAAATTAAAGCACGAATCAAAATTTTATTTGGCTACAATGCATAGTGCAGCGCAGTGTCGCTCCTACGGAGCTATATCCCTACTTTTTTAGTCTTACAAAGATATCGCCCCGCTGGGGCTCACGCTTATGTATTTCGGCTATTTCCTCTGTTGTCAGCCCCGTAGGGGCGGGACCTTTGTCCTAAAAAGGAATATACCCAAGACCAAGCGTCGGTCTAAGGATATTAAACTTATATGATCGGTTACTTTCGTTACTACCTTCATCCCAAGGGCTCAATTGCGTCTCTAATCCAACACTTAGAAAAAGCCCTTTTCCAATCAAGATATTACGTCCTACTTCCACACCCAAAAAAGGGGTTTTTAGTTCCTTTTCATTAAAATGACCGGACAAACCTTTAACTACGGCGTACCCCTTAGTTTTACTCATTCCGATAGATAAGGCAAAGTAATTTCCGATAGGAGCTGTACCATTTTTGTACTTCACATACCTTAGCGCAAAGTCAGTTTCTTCGACGTTACCGCTGGTTTCTACTGGTATAACAACCGTAGAATCAGCATTCGGCACACCTATATCATCTACCCACATGCCATAGCGAGCCAAACTATAACTAAAACCAATAGACGACTTTGACGAAATCGTATAATTTAATAAAAAACGATGCTTTAGGTTTATGATGTTACTCTTTTTGGAGCGATTGGCCGCATTATATCTTGGATAACCAGGATAATTCGCCGGCTTAGCCCCTTCGGGTTGCGTATCAGGATCAAAGAAATTCCGCAGCCAAGCATTACCCAAGCTTGGGGTGTACTGAATATCTACACGCTTTCCCAAATACCCCGCCTGCCCCATTGACACCATCGGAACGAGCAGAAAGCTTACCAAAAAAATAGCTAGTAATTTTTTCATCTGATTGATATTATCGTGGTTTATCTTTTGTTTGATTTCTTTTTGCGAGCAGCCATTTTATATAGCAAGTTATAAGTATTCATCTCCAGTAATGGCTTGATATCCTTTTGATTATACGGAACAACCTCCTTGTATAATATTTGGCTATCTTCCAAATCTACTACAAAGGCATATTGCAAGCCTTGATAATTAAAAAACATCCTCTTAATCCCGGAAGAAGTAAATGGCGGTAACAAAAACACCATAGACATTGGGTACGACATGACCGAAGGCCTCTTCCTTGCGGAAATATTACCCATACTAACTAAGGCTGATGTCCCATATTTTTTTACCAATGGTTGTACTTGATTATAGCTACTTGCAATCATATACATGTTATGCGTAAGCAATTCTTCTTCAAAAGATTTTAGCAAAATTAAGTCATTAAAATCTTCGGTCGCTCTTTTGGATTTAAACCTATGCGAATCAATCACTTTCGCCTTCAGACCGACCCGCTTGGCATTATCTTTAATAATTTGAGCCAACTCACCCTGCCGACTTTCGGAGTAGATGTATTTGAGCTCATCATTAGAGCGTCTTTTGATATTTACCCGATAATAAACTGGGTTGATAAATATGGCTTTTTTCAGGCCTAAGGCTATTTTTTTCTTCTTTCTTTTCTTCTTCGAGCGGCTTTCTTCTTCGTCTTTTTTCTTGCGATAACGTGCACCATCTTTGAGCATCTTTTGAAAGGATTTGTCATCTACTATTTTTGCGAAAGCTAGAAGACCGTAATCTTTTTCGGGCTTTGCCCGCTTAAATTTGTAACTGGAAAAGAAACCTTCCGGCTCCTCCAGCCCATAAATCACCAAATCTTCTATTTGATCGTGCATCGCCAATTCCATGCCCTTATCATCCGGATACGCTTGGTTATAATCCCAACAATATCTTGATGCCACCAGATTAATGTTTGCAGGATTGGTGCTGATCCTATCCAACACCCGAAAGACTTGACGACTATTGCCCTCTACATCTTGGTAATCATCCACAACATCCACTTGCCGATCCGTATTGGTATATTGGGCGATACCATACAAGGCATAGGCTTTGACCCGCCGAAGAAAGCGATTTTCCGGATATTTATTCAGCAAAATGCTACTATAATAAATGGCCATCGGGTATTGAATCTCATGCAACAAGACATCACAAAGCTCAAATTGAGCCATCGTCTTCGCTAGTTTAAAGCGTTTTTCGGAAACGATAAAATCCTTCCCTTTCTTACGGGATGACTTATCCAACAAAATTTCTGCCTTATTCCGACGAGTATCTATGCCCGGGTGGGTACTATATTCGTCGTCCGGCATCGGCTCCGGGTCATCTATCGTAGTTAAAAAATATTTTTTGGGTATGGTCAGACCTTCTAAGTTTAGAAAGGTCGTACTTACTGTATCATTATTTAAGGGTACATGAGCATATTCCAAAATATCAAAAACATCCAACATAGCTTCCGGCTGGTACGCAGTCTTCAAAAACCTTTTTGCACCCAATACATCAGCCTCTAACTCATTCGCCTTTGAATAATTGCTCTTTTTCAATAGTGGATCATAAGATTTAGAGTTATTGAAGGTCACCCGTCTTCTACCTTTTCGGTTGATTTTGTCAAAAGTTACGGCCGAGTTGATACTATGTTTTTCGGTAAAGTGGGCAATCTCATGAGACAAGACAAAAGCTAGTTCTGCTTCGGTATTCAGCTTGGAAAGTAACCCCAAAGTAAAAAATATAGCCCCCCGATCCGTCGCAAAAGCATTAACACTTGATGACTTAATGGTATAAAACCGAAGCTTCCTGCGCAAAGAAGGCTGGTCTTTTAACAAATCATCCGCAACCGAACTGATATAGCCGGTAATCTCCGGGTCAGAAAATAAAATCTTTCCACTATGTAGCAGTTCATCTATCACAAAAGAGCTCTCCAAATAAAAATTGGACTTTGCTTTCTTGGTCTTACGACTATCTGCCTTAGAAATTGACTTTTTTCTTTGACGATATTTCTGCGTAGAAGAAGACAGTAAATCTACCGGAAGCACTCCTTTGTTTTTCAGAGGGCTATAGTCCTTAGTAAAGTCTTGCGAGAATGCTAAGCTTACGCAAAAAAATAATGCAATGGAAAAATAATAACGCATCGTCATATTCAACAATAATTTTATAAAAAAACTGAGTGAGCACACCTAATTTGTATCAGAACACCCTTGAATTTCTAAGTACAGTCATACATAGAATGCGACAAAGATAGTAATATGTCACGAAAAAACAAAGGTAATTACTCCGTACAGGTTTTTGGGAGACAAAGTAAAATCTTCCAAAATGGTTCGTATTGAGTAGTCTCAATCTAAAATGACTATTTCCTATATCCGGTTCAATAAACTACTGACATTACAGTGAGTTCACTCTAAAAAGTGTTCTGTTGTAAGACCACCAAATTTTCCAACTCTTTCAAAAGCTAGACTTTTCGGAGCAGACATAACAGTTAATCAACAAAAACAATGCCTTAACCCAAGTAGAACATGTAGTCGGGTTGATATTGGATAAAGGCATCAATTGCACTTAATGCTCGTTACACTTCACTACCCGAAGTGACCATAAGAATTTGGTTCTACCTTCAATATTGCCTGATTGGGGACTACAGATGTAACTTGGGTTAAGATTTTACAAAGACATAATGCCTTCAATTTTTCCCACCTGTTCATAATATCCAATAACTTCATCAGGATTTTGCATCATGGCCTGAATGGTTACGCTGGTATATTTGCCGGTACGCGAAGCCTTGAAGGAGACTTGGGCATCTTGCGGAAATAAACCGACAATTTGATCCTGTTTTTCTTGATTAGCCGGAATAATAAACTTAAACATATAGAGATGGGGCCAAGATATTTCTTCGGCTAATAACTTCCGAAATTTGCTATTGTCATTTTTCTTAGAATCCATAATCTGGTTTTAATCCCTATTTTAACTCACCACAAAGCAAAATGTTTTGTAAGCAAATACCATTCATATCAACAAAAACAAAAATCATCAACCAGCGAGGCTTGCGAGCGCAGCGAATCAACTTCTTCAACTTTCTCACTACTCGTCTCAACCTGCGAAGCACTCAACCACGAAGTCCGTATCCACGATAGTAATCGGGACAGTCTCAACCTAGAGAGCCGAAGGCGAACGTCTCAACTCCTTCAATTAACAAAGATTTCATTCAGAGCCATTGACATACAGGGGAACAGTTTGGCTCACCAATCACTACGCTGCGCTCCGTGCTTAGCGATCCACGTCCCAAGCGAATCTCAACCACGAAGTCCAAAGGACGAGTTCTCAACCTAGTAAGCCGAAGGCGACCGTCTCAATTACAGAATCCCAAATATCGAATACTGAAGTAAAATCCCGGTAAACACCCAAATCTCTCAACTAGCGAAGCGAATCAACTAGCGAAGCCTGCGAGCGAATCAACTTCTTCAACTAAAAAACCAAACAAAATTCCAAATATCAAATAATCAAGTAAAATCTCAAAACAAATACC
>Ga0256832_1000844_pt1 | contig 20332 bp, 14 predicted proteins | sample 134614metaG_FD_190534 | JGI IMG/M metagenome (GOLD analysis project Ga0256832, IMG submission 190534) | Hydrothermal vent microbial communities from Lau Basin, Pacific Ocean - 134-614 | ecosystem: Environmental > Aquatic > Marine > Hydrothermal vents | place: Pacific Ocean: Lau Basin | collected...
TGAAGACCGTCCCGCGATTAACCAGCCCGCCAGTTTTACGGTAAAAATGGTGGACTGGCAGGGCAAACCGCTGTCCGGAGAGGCGGAATGGATATTGCTGTTTGAAGATACGCACTATAACTGGTTTCGTAAAAACGGGCGCTGGCAATATCGCCGTGATGTCATGGATATTGAGAAAGCGCGTGGCACCATTCATATTGATAAAAACAAAGGCGCGGTGATTTCTCATGCGCAGGATTGGGGCAGTTATCGCCTTTATATCCGCGATAAAAAACGCGGCGTTGAGGCGTCCTACCGCTTCTCAGTCGGATGGGGTGGTGATGTGCAGACAGAGGCCCCGGACCAGATCAGGCTTGGTGGCCCGGCTGAAGCTGTACGGCCCGGACAAACTGTCAGGCTTTCGGTCAAATCACCCTATGCGGGTGTTGGCGAGCTGGTGATCGCGGACGCCGCCGTTCGCTCCGTCCAGAGTGTGCGTATTCCGAAAGGACGCTCGGATATCATGGTGAAACTGCCGGACAATATCGGGGCGGGGGTGTATGCACTGCTCAGCGTCTATACACCGCGCAGTACGGACACACGCCCGGTGCCGCGCCGTGCCGTTGGCATCAGCTATCTCAAGGCCGATATCTCAAAACAGAAGCTGGCCATCAACATACAGGCCCCGGAGGTCACCCGTCCGCGCCATCAACAGACCGTGAAGGTCAAGGTTAAAAACATCCCCCGGGGTGAAAAGGTCTGGCTTACGCTCGCAGCCATTGATGAGGGGGTCTTGCAGGTGACGAAATACAAATCACCTGATCCGGCAGGCTATTATTTTAACAAAAAGGCCTTTCCGGTCAGTCTGCGCGATGACTATGCGCGCCTGCTCAATCCCAATCTCGGGGAGCCGGCCATTGCCCGCTCGGGCAGTGACAGTCTGGGCGGTGAGGGGCTGACCGCCGCGCCAATCAAGGTGGTCTCGCTTTATCAGGGGCCGGTAAAGGTCAAAAACGGCCATGCCAGGATTGATCTTGATCTGCCGCAGTTTAACGGCAAATTGCGCCTGATGGCTGTGGCATGGAGCCGGACGGCTGTTGGCGGCGAGGTCCAAAACATGATTGTACGTGATCCGGTTCCAGCCCTTGTCGGTCTGCCGCGCTTCCTTGCACCCGGTGATAAAGCCATTGCTTCTGTTTCTCTGGATAATGTCGAGGGCAGGCCGGGTGTTTACAAGGTCAAACTGTCCGGTGATGGCGTGGTCAGGGCGGTTGACGAAGAGACTGCGGTCAAACTCGCCAAAGGTGAGCGGCAGAAGATAAACAGTGAACTCCTCAGCAATGAAACGGGGATTTCCAGATTGGTTCTGGATGTCAAGGGGCCGGGCGGTTATCGCTTAACCGACAGCTATGATATCGAGACCCGCTCGCCTTTCATGCCGGTCTATAAAACACTGAGCGCCGAGATGAAACCCGGTGAGCGTTACCAGATACCTAAAGATATACTTACCGGTTATGAGCCGGGTTCTGTTGATATGACCGTCTCGTTTTCGCGTGTGCCGGGGGCGGATCCGGTTGCCTATGCAACAGCGGTGTCGCGTTATCCCTATGGCTGTTCTGAACAAACTGTCAGCTCGGCGCTTCCACTGCTTTATGCGCGCGAATTGGGGGGTGTGCCGGGGATTTCCGCGATAAAAGCCAAAGAAGGTATTCAGGAGGCCGTGGACCGATTGCTCAACCGTCAGAGTGCGGATGGCAGTTTCGGCCTGTGGTGGGCCGGCGACGGCTATGCCAGACCGTGGCTCGGCGTCTATGTCACGGATTTCCTCGCCCGGGCCAGGGACAAGGGCTATATTGTGCCGCAGGAAGCGCTTGACAAAGCCTATAAGAACCTTGTCACCTTTACCAAAATGCCGAAATATCCAAGCCTCAATTATGTGTACAATTATGAACGCGACAGTATTGAGCGCCGCTATGCCAGACAGGCCGAGGCGGCAGGTTATGCGCACTATGTGTTGGCACGATCCGGCAAAGGCGATTTGTCTGCCATGCGCTATTTTGCCGACAATAAGGCCGCCAAAATGCGCAATGGTCTGGCCTGGGGCTATCTGGGCGCGGCCCTGGAAATGATGGGAGACGGGGAACGCGCCGGTATCGCTTTTCAGCAGGCCTTGCGGCGTATTGATCGGAATATAAGTTATGATTATTACCAGTCTCCAGGTCGTGATTCCGCAGGACTTCTGGCCCTCATCAAAGAGGTCGGTGCAGATAAATTCCTCAGTCCGGCAACAGAGAAATTCCAGAAACATTTGCGCGCGCCAGACAGTCTTAATACACAGGCCCAGGCTCAGGTCATCCTGGCCATTCGCGCCTTTATGAAAGATTCTGAGCCAGTTAGCATAACGGCAAAAAATGCGAAACTCGAGACGCAGACAAACATTGCCAAAGCCCATCTTTACGGCAAAGACCTGGCAGATGGCCCCAGCTTTACCAATACCGGTAAAAAGCCGGTCTGGCGCTCTGTCCTTGTTTCCGGAACGCCCAAAGACGCGCCTCCTGCCACGGAAAACGGATATCTTGTGAGCAAGCGCATCACACATATGGATGGCTCTCCTGTCGATTTGTCATCCGTGCGTCAGGGCGAACGCTTTGTTGTCATGGTCAATTTCAAAAATACTTTTGACCGCAGTTCACAGGCCGTACTTGCGGACCTGTTGCCTGCCGGCATGGAAATTGAAGCGATAATATCGGCGGGTGACAAAGCTTATACGCAGGGACAGAAAGTCTCCCATTTTCAGACCGCAGAAATGCGGGATGACCGCTTTGTCGCGTCTGATCACCTCTGGGGACGTGCTGTCAGACGGGCGGCCTATATTGTCAGGGCCGTAACGCCAGGTGATTATATCTGGCCCGGTGCTGTGGTTGAAGACATGTACCGCCCCGGGGTTCAGGGGATTACGAAATCTCAACGTGTTATTATCAGTGCAGATGATCGGGGCTGATGCGTAAGAGCCGCCAATATCCGAAAGCGGTGCGCAAACTCAAATGGGCGCTTCTTGCGGGCCTGACGCTTCTCCTTGGTTTGAACATGGCTTTCCCGCCGCCGGTTGAACGGGCCTATGAGACCTCTATTGTGGTCACAGATCATGATGGAGAATGGTTGAGCACCTTTCCGATCAGCGGGCATCGCTGGCGCCTTCGGGCGGAGCTGGACGAGATTGATCCACGATTTATCAGGGCGCTTCTGGCTTTGGAGGACAAGCGCTTTGTTCATCATAGCGGGGTGGATATTCCGGCTGTTCTGCGGGCCTTGCGCAGTTGGCAGCGTGAGGGCCAACCGGTCTCCGGGGCCTCCACTCTGACCATGCAACTGGCCAGGCAGCTTGAGCCGCGCCCACGGACTTTGCGCAGCAAATTTATCGAAATGCTACGGGCCATGCAGATCGAAGCCCGCCTGTCCAAGCGCGAAATCCTCACCCTGTATCTGACCCACACCCCTTATGGCGGCAATGTCGAAGGGCTGGCGGCAGCCACCCATGTCTATTTTGGCAAGACACCCGATCATCTGACCGACAGTGAAATCGCCTTGCTTCTGGCCCTGCCGCAGGCCCCGGAAGCCCGACGGCCTGACAGACATCCAAAGGCGGCCAAACAGGGCCGGGACAAGGTATTGAGACGCCTGTATCAAGCCGGACTTCTGGATCAAAAACATTATAATGAAGCCAGACAGGCGGCCATACCCGCCATGCGTCAAACTTTCCCGCAAACCGCCTGGCTGACGGCTGGACGCCTCAAACAACATGCAGGGCGCAATGGCCGTGTCCGCACAACGCTGGATTATGACATTCAAGGCGCGGCGGAACGGCTGGCCCGAACCTATACGCAAGACAGGCAAAGCAATGTCGCCATTCTGGTGGTGGAAAACGCCAGCATGAAAGTGCGGGCCAGTGTCGGATCAGCCGGGCGCGATCGGCCCGGCGGCTGGATTGACATGACCGACCGGCTGCGGTCTCCCGGTTCAACCCTAAAACCGTTTATCTATGGCCTGGCCTTTGATGATGGCCTGTCCACGCCCGGCTCGTTCATTCTTGATGCACCAACCCGCTTTGGCTCTTATCGCCCCGAAAACTTTAACCGACGCTATCATGGTGATGTGCGCGTTTATGAGGCTTTGGCGCACTCGCTGAACGTCCCGGCGGTTCTGGCCCTAGATAAAATCGGCATTGAGCGCTTTGCCGCGACGTTACAGCTGGCGGGTGCAGATCTTGTTGTCCCCGATACGGGTGACAGCAAGGCCGGGCTGGCCATGGCGCTTGGTGGCCTGGGGCTGAAAGCCCGGGATTTGGCCGTTCTCTATGCCGCACTGGCCAATGGCGGCGAGGCAAGAGCGCTTCTCTGGCGTGAAGATCAGAAACCGGGCCCGGCCAAACGTCTGATGAGTGAAAAATCGGCTGGCGAGATTACAAAAATCCTCAGACAGGCGCCGATACCGGGTGGGCGGGTGCCGCACTGGCTGGCCCAAAACGCCCAGCCGATTGCCTATAAAACCGGGACAAGCTGGGGCTTTCGTGATGCCTGGGCGGTTGGATATACGGATAAGTGGACTGTCGTCATCTGGCATGGCCGCCCCGACGGGGCCGTTCGTGTCGGGGCCACGGGTCGCAAGGCGGCCGCCCCGCTCCTGTTTGATATGTTTGCCCGACTGCGTGGCGGGCGGCGCTTCATGCCCTATGAACAGATAGCCCCTGCACCCAAAGGCGTGAGAGACTTTGGCGGTCAGACAGACAGCGACCCACAAATTCTGTTTCCGCCGGACAAAGCCGAAATCGCTGTGGAAGGCTTTGGCAAAAACTCAACCGGTCTAAGCCTGAGTGCCCGTACCGGGGCGACGACCGGTCAGGCAAGCTGGTACGTCAATGGCAAGCCTGTTCAGCGCCAGACTGTTTCAAGAACCGCCGTCTGGTACCCGCAAAGGCCGGGCTTTTACACAGTGGAGCTGGTAACAGAAAACGGACGGCGGGCCCGTGCCCGTGTGCGCGTTCTTGAGAATGGAAAGCCCTGAGAAAGGCTCAGGATTTATCGAATTTATCCTTGCGTCTGACCCCAAACAGTAATTTCGTTTCAAGTTTGCCGCGTAAGGCCGTATAATAGGCATCGAGAAAGGAACGCCGGGCTTCATGAGTATCTTCAATCTGGCCGTCCCACGCAATCTTGCGGGCAATCCGTTCTGTCACTTCTGCGATAATATCAGGATTATTCTTGCGCAGAACATTTTCCAGCACATGCAATTCCTTAATCCCATAGGCATCAATCTGCGAGGGGCTGAAAACATAACGATTCCGGCTTTTCGCCGTACTGGCCAAATCTTTCGACAGAATGGCTTTGGGAGATTTTACCACCCAGGTACCGGCGATCAAATCCCCGGCTCTTAGCCTGTCCCTGTTAAACAGGGGGAAAAGCAGAAAAATAAAGCTCCAGATCAGAGCCAGCAAATTCATCCAGCCCTGCACGCCGGCCTGGGGCATAAAAATGGCGCTTAATAACACCGAGAGCGGGATAAAAAACTCCAACTCCCGCATGGCATTTCTGGCAAAGACACTGGCCGGGGCCAGATGCCCGCCGGAACGGGCGGCAATGCGGATATGCATCAGTCTTTTGCCGGGCGTCGCCCCGCGCGGGCCCATTTCAAAAAACATGAAATAGAAATTACGCACGAGAAAGAACACCAGCACCAGAATAACCAGAGCCATTTCTCCGCTTTTCTCATCAACCTTGAATGTACTGAACAAAAGCCAGGAAAAAAACCAAAGCCCGATCACCATGATCAGCAAATCGACAATAAACGCGGCAATGCGCGCGCCACCATCGGCAATGCGCAGTCGCAAATCCACCCCTTCAGGTGTGATGAGCGTACGGACACTCTTGTCCAATGACTGATAAGTTTGCGTGCTCATGGTTCTTCCCATCCTTCAAAGCCCATGACTTCGGCATCGCGCGGCAAATAGAAATAGGCCAGCCAGAGCAAAAGCATGATAAAACCAATGCTGTAGCGTAACAGATCACTGGTAATCAGTTGGCGGCCAAAACCTTCCAGAAGTCCGGCGCAAAACAGCATGACAATGACACCGCCCATGACCGTTGCCGCCTGCACACCGGCCCTGGCGGCAGCATCAGCGCGGCTGTTTTCACCGGGGAAGGCGACAGCCCAGCCAATCTTAATCCCTGTGGCACCGGCCAATGTAATGGCAAACATCTCGGTTGTCCCATGGATAAACAGCCAGCCTCCCACTTCAAATCCCAAGCCCTTTTCAGCAAACAGGGCCAGAAACGCGCCGAGGATCAAGCCGTTATACAGCATCAGAAATATAGAAGGTAAGGCAAAGGCAAAGCCCAGCGCAAAGGCCATAATGGCAATACGTGAATTGTGGGAAAACAGAAAGCTGGCAAAAAAGGAGAGGCCGGAGACGCCATTATTATCATACAGGGTCTGACGCAACTCTTCTGTTGTCGCCGCTGGTGAGCGTCCGCCCATCATCCCCTCAGGGACAAAGTGAAAATACCAGTCCATATTCTGCCGGACAAGAAAATAGGCCAGGAGAACTCCCAACAGCATGACCAGGCCGGACACAAGGGTTTCGCGCCACAGGCTCTGAACCGCCTTGGGCCAGACAATGGAAAAGAAGCGCGCAATCCGTTTCCAGATACTGACCTGACTGCCATAAATGGCAAAATAGGCCCGCGTGCTCAGATTTTCCAAATAGGCTATGACATCCTGATCCAGAGACGTGGCGCGGGCAACATTTAAGGAGGACAATGCAGCCCGATACAGGCCGGGCAGGGCAATCATCTCGGCATCGCTCAGGGAACGCAATGATCGGCGTTCCAGTTTGGCCAGCAAGTCTTCAAGCTGTTTCCAACCGGCTTCACGTTCAAGGCGGAATTTATGACTTTTTAAGGAGGTCTCCACCATCAGATCATCTCCCTGCGTTTTAGGTCCAGGAATTTGTTCAGTACAGCGGTGCTCATGCTCTCAATATCGGCACGGACAATTTGCACACCCATCCTTTCCAGACGCGCCAGCACCACATCGCGTTCTTTGTCCAATGCGCCGGCCAGGACGGCTTTGGTCACATCATCAGGTGTTTTGGGACGTACATTCATCAACGCGGCCAATTCTGTATCTTCAAAACTGACAAACAGCACCACATGCGATTTAATCAGCCTGGATATATTCTCAATCATCAATTCTGCTGTAATCGTATCAATAAAATCGGTAAAGACGATAATGAGAGAACGGCGTTGCAGCGATTTGGACAATTGAGACAGGCACAGGGTAAAGTTGGTCTCGTTCGCCGAATATTCAAGCTGTGCGGTCAGTTTCTGCAAGTGCGGAAAGCTATTGGTTCCGGCAACGGGTTTGGAGAACAGATATGGATTTTTATCAAACCCGAAAAACCCGACCCTGTCACCGAACTTCAGGGAGATGTAGGAAATTAAAAGCGATGCGTTTATGGCCCAATCCACACGTGCCATGCCTTTTAGTGGCTCGCTCATCAGATATCCGGTATCAATGGCAAAAACAATGTTATGATTACGTTCAGTCCGGAATTCCTTGGCATGCAGCTTCCGGTGCCGGGCTGAATGTTTCCAGTCAATCGCGCGTTTGTCCATGCCAGGCATAAATTCGCGCAGGCTGTCAAATTCCGTACCTTCACCGCGTTCAATCTGCATTTTCAGGCCGTGCGCCGCATCGCGGGTGAAAATCTCGATGGCCTTGTCCTTGACCAGGCGGGTATCAGGGATGACAGCTATTGTCCGGTTCAATCTGTCCACGCGCTGCCGCCAGACAAGGCCGAGCGGCCCCGTCCAGCGCAACCAGACTGTCTCAATGGCAGCCTCGCCGCGCCTTTGTGCTGTCACACGAAAACTGCCCAGAAGACGCGGGGCTTCAAATGGCGGATACCAGATATTCGGCTCTACTTTTAACCTGTCATTGACAGTCAGCTTCATTTCAGGCCTAAAGGGCTTGCGCCATCCTTTCAGTGAATAGATAAAGCCTATATCCTGCTTTGAGCCGACATAAAGCGAGGCCGGAATGTCCTGATTGAGTTCAATCTGTCCGGGACTGGAGGAGAACAGCAGATCATAGACCATGAGCCCGGCAACCAGCGCAATCCAGGCGGCTCCGATGGCCCACAGGGCCGGGCTGAACACGGCCAGGGCCAGTGTTAACGGCAGGCCCAATCCGGCAAGCAGGACGGCGCGTCTGGTCGGATAGAAGGGCACTTATCTGGGGGCTTCGGTTTGCTCGATAATATCCGCGATCAGTTCATCCGCACTGCGGCCCTCAATCTCTGCGACCGGTGAGAGAATGACGCGATGACGCAAGGCGGGCAGGGCAATGGACTTGACATCATCCGGGATAACGAAATCACGCCCGTCCAGCGCCGCCTTTGCCCGGGCCGCAGCGGCCAGCATGGCGGCTGCGCGCGGGCTGGCTCCGGTTTGAAACAGTGGGTTTTCACGGGTGGCCCGCACCAGATCCACAATATACAGAATGACCTCATCAGTCAGGCGCACTTGCGATGTCGTCGCGATCGCCTCACTTAAGGCCTTGCCCGACACGACAGATTTAATTCCCATAGTATTTGCCGTCTGTGTGCCGGATTTGGCCCCGTGCTGTGTGACGATGGCGATCTCTTCCTCACGGCTTGGATAGGACAGGACATGTTTGAACAGAAAGCGGTCAAGCTGGGCCTCGGGCAGGGGGTAGGTGCCCTGTTGCTCAATCGGGTTTTGTGTTGCGATCACCATAAATTTGTTGCCCAGCTTGTAAGATGTGCCATCAATGGTGACTTTGCGTTCCTGCATCGCTTCCAGCAGCGCGGCCTGGGTCTTGGGCGGGGTGCGGTTGATTTCATCGGCCAGTAACAGGTCACAGAAGATTGGCCCCTTGACCAGAGAAAACTCATTGGTCTGAAAATTGAACAGATTTGTGCCCAGCAAATCACCGGGCATCAGGTCGGGCGTGAACTGAATCCGCCCGAATTTAAGTGAAGTTGCGCTGGCAAAGCATTGGGCCAAAAAGGTTTTGGCTGTGCCCGGCGGGCCTTCCAGGAGGATATGTCCACTGGCAAACAGGGCGACCAGCATGAGATCAACTGTATCAGTTTGTCCGATAATTGCTTTTCCGACTTCTGTGCGAATCGTCTCGGACAGGGTTTTAACTTCATCTATGTTCATGGGTGACTTCTCCTCGCCATTGGTAGAGTTTGTGTGCCAGCTTCATCAGGTCCGTGGCATTTTGGGGCCCGCGTTTTTCACGTTCAATCTCAGACCAGCTTTCTGCAAGTCCGGCATGTTTTGCGTATAAATCAAGACGCCTGACAACCTCATCTTTGGGCAGGCTTGTCGGTATGCCGAGCCGCCTTGCAGTGAGTTTTCGGATCAAATCAACATAGTCCGCCGCAAATTTTTCCTGACGCCCGCCCAGTTTTATAAATCCGGCGGCATTTTCCAGAAGGGCAAATTTACCCAGAGCAATTTTACGACCCTGCCTGGCAGGGGCACCGAAGCGGGCCATGGCCTGCCAGGCGGCTAAAAGTCCCATGGCCAGCAAACACAGACTTGCCGCCAGAAACGGCGGGGTCAGGGCCAGCTTGATCAGGTTTTGTGTCCGGTTAAATCCATGCATGGACAAATCAAACACATAGCCATCCGTGTCCATAGACAGGCTTAAAAAATTCAGCAGTCCATAGGTGAACTCCGCCCGGTCTCGATGGTTTAATCCCTGTGTGTTGGCAAAATCCGGGTCGGCCAGAATAAATATGTTCTTCCCGACAATTTGCGCCAGCAATGGTTTTCCATTGGCCGTCAGGATTGGGTTCAGATTGGGCCCTTCAATGGTCTGTATTTTGGGAAAGGCATAAAAGGATTCGGTCAAATCAAGTCCTGAATCCGCAACGGCATTTATGACGATTTTCTCACTGTCTTTCGGGCTCCGGGAGACTTTGACATCTTCAGAGACAGGAGAGAGGAGTGATGACACCATCTTCGTGCTCAGAATCTCTGGCAGGGGCGTGTTCATTTTTTCCACCCAGCCCCTATGCCTCTTTAGAGGCCGGGTGTTCCATTTGGGCAGAATAATCAGGGTCGGCGTGTCCAGTCTCATCTCCTCAAAATCTTTGGAAAACCAGCCCGGACTTAAACTGACGATACGCAGACGGGTTGTGAATTTGTCATGCAGGATTTTTTGTCTTGAAATATCGACAGTCTCGCCATTTTGCTTAAGCAATGAGAGCAGGCCGCCATAGCCAATGGCAGATTTTGATAAAGCGTGCCGACCGCCATTATTGCCGCTTTGCAAATCACCGGCAAACCCGGCAAGCGTAAAATAGGCACCAAATGAAAAGACTCCGAGTATAACAAGAAGGATGATTGTACGCGGATTAAAGACGGCCTGCACTGCCGTCTGCCGTGAGCGCCCCTCCAGCGTGTTTTTCACGCCCGGGTTCATGTGCGAACCTTTTCAAAGGCAAAGGCTTTATAGGCGGTCTTGGACGCTTCATAGTCCCTGGCGTTTAAGGGGCGACCGCCAAAAAAACTGCGCTCAACCAGACGGCCGATCAGGGCAAAACTTTGCCGGGCTCTTTCTGTCAGAATTTGCAGCTCGGCAATCTCACGCGCCGTCAGTGAGCGTTTGAGCTGATGCGGGCGCCTGTTTTCAATATCCTGTATAGAGCGGTAGAGCAACAAATGCACGGCCTGTTCATATTTTCCCTGCTCTGCCAGCTTGTCTGCATCCTCCAGCAGAACCCGGGCTGTTTTTTCATCAGGTTGATATTTGGGCACATCCGGTAATTCTTCAGGTATGCTGTTATCGACCCGATTACGTCTGGATATGACAATGGAGGACAGGAGCACGCTGGCAAGATAGACAAGAATAAGCGCAAGAATCACATAAAAAGCGAGCTTGAGGAACGGGGCCAGAAATCCGAGATCAAAGAGCGGCTTGCGCTCTTTTTTGGTTTTGACGGTTTTGGGTTTCATTTGCGGCAATTCGGTCTGCAGTCCCGGCGGCGGGTCATAGACCATGTCCTTCGTCTCAAATGCGCTGGAGGTCTGAACATCCGTTTCAGGCTTTGAGGGGTCCGTTTTGTCCTGCGCAAGGGCCAGTCCTGATGTTGTCAGGAACACCAGGATCACACAGCATATTCTTAGACTGGAAATTATCCTCACCATCGGGGCCACTTTAAGAGTGAATTTTGTCAATGCAAATGGAAATTTACAGACACGGGATGAACAGGGTCAGAATATACGGTATTCAGAGTGCGGATTTTATGATATCCCAGACGGCAGGGATATTGTCACGTATTTCCTCTTTGGCAAGACCTTCTATCGAGTAGGGGAAATTCAGCCATTTCTCCGTGATGTGCAGGTAATAATCCGGCTCTCGGTCGGTCTGGTTCGCTGTCGGTTTGTAATAGGGCACGGCAACCCGGATGTCTTTGGGGGCGTTGCGTCTGGCGCGGGCGCGTAACTGCTCAATTACAGCCTTGATCGTATTGCCGGTATCAAACACATCATCGACGATCAACACCGGATCATTGTGCCCGAGGTTTTTAAGCAGATAGGACATGCCGTAAATATCGACGGTATTGCGACGCTCGGCGATGCCGTGATAGGATGAGGTACGGATGGCGATATTGTCGGAGTTACAGCCGCCATAATAATCAAGAAACTCCTGCACGGCAATGCCGATTGGCGTGCCGCCACGCCACAGAGCTATGATAAATTTCGGACGAAAACCGCTCTCCAGCACTTTTGCTCCGAGCCGGAAACTGTCATCAATCAGTTCCTGATAATCCAGATAAACTTTTTCAACCATGTTGACCCTGCACAAGCATAAAAAACCTGCATAGAGGACATTTTTTCGCGCTTCAAGTCTTTACATTCACTGCCAATGCGCAATTATGAATTTAATCATTAAAGGCAGGATTATGAAAAAACATTTCGTCAGTGCGCAGGAACATCTGGAAGACAGTTTCAGGCTGGCTGTGAAGATTTATCAAAGCGGATTCAGGCCGGACTATATTATCGGGATTTGGCGGGGGGGGACACCTGTCGGGATTATCGTCCACGATTTTCTGGCCTATGTGGGCGTGAACGCCAATCATATTTCTGTGCGGACGTCCTATCGGGGGCTGGAGTTTTATGATCCCAAAAATATGCGCCGGCAGACACGGGTGCACAATACGCGGTTTCTGGTTGACCGCGTCAATGCTGATGATTCCGTACTGATTGTTGATGATGTCTATTCCTCCGGGCGGAGCGTTGAGTCTGTTATTAAAGTCCTGTCAAAAAAACTCCGTCGCAATATGGCCAAAGATGTGCGCATTGCCGTGCCCTGGTACAAGCCGGCCCATAACCGTACCGGTCGCATTCCGGATTATGTCATTCATGAATGTGAAGACTGGATGGTCATGCCGCATGAACTCAATGGTCTGAGCCCGGAAGAAATCAAACAACACCGCCCCGTGGTTCACAAACTCGCAAAGCAGGCCCTGCACTGCGGGTGAGGAGGCGCAAAGGTCTTAACACTCAGGGACGTTGACGGCCAGGCCGCCTTTTGAGGTTTCCTTGTATTTTTCGGCCATGTCGAGGCCGGTCTGGCGCATGGTTTCAATGACCGTGTCCAGAGGCACGAAGTGTTCGCCATCACCGCGAAGGGCCAGGCGAGCGGCGTTAATGGCCTTGGCCGCGCCCATGGCGTTGCGCTCGATACACGGGATTTGCACGAGGCCGCCGACCGGATCACAGGTCAGGCCAAGATTATGCTCCATGCCGATTTCGGCGGCATTTTCAACCTGGTGAATTGTACCGCCCATAGCCGAGGTCAGACCGGCGGCGGCCATGGAGCAGGCAACACCGACCTCGCCCTGACATCCGGCTTCTGCACCCGAAATGCTGGCGTTTTTCTTATAAAGAGAACCAATAGCGGCGGCGGTGAGAAAGAATTTGTTGAGGGAAGTTTTATCGTCCGCTCGCCGGATTTGTTTGTCAAAAAAACGGGCGACCGCCGGAATAATACCGGCGGCACCATTTGTCGGTGCGGTGACGACACGGCCACCGGCAGCGTTTTCTTCATTAACCGCCATGGCCCAGACATTGACGTAATCGAGCGCGGAAAGCGGGTCTTTGCCAGACAGAGCCCGGGCATTCATATCCTCAAAGACCATTTTGGCCCGGCGTTTAATTTGCATCGGGCCGGGCAAAGTACCATCACGGGAAAGCCCCCGGTCTATACAGGCTTTCATGGCAGACCAAATCTCATCAATGCCCTGCAAAACCTGCGCGCGGGAGCGGTAGGCAGATTCATTTTCCAGCATCAGCTCGCAGATAGAGAGATGATGGGCCTCACACTGGGCCAGCAGTTCCGCTGCCGTATCAAACGGGAAAGGCGGTGGGCTGAGATCGGCCTGTGGGCGGTTGCGCCCGGTCTCCTCTTCGCTTTGGACAAACCCACCGCCAATGGAATAATAGATTTTTTCGACCAGCACTGTCCCTTTGGCATCAAGGGCTTTGAAACGCATGGCATTGCTGTGATAGGGCAGACGCTTGCGTGTGTTAAATATAATATCCTGGCCCGGATCAAACTCAATGCGGCCTGTCTCCGGCACGTTCAGCGCGGTCTCGGCTTTGATCTGTGCGATCAGGGGCGGTATCTGATCCGGGTCTGTTGTCTCGGGTTTTAGGCCGGACAGGCCGAGCATTAAGGCCGTATCCGTGCCGTGCCCCTTGCCGGTAAAGGCCAGAGAGCCATAGAGTTCCACCTGTACCCGTGCGGGCCGCGTTTTTGCACAGTCTTCCCGCAAGAACCGTCTGGCGGCGACCATCGGCCCGACTGTATGAGAGCTGGACGGGCCAATGCCGATTTTGAACAAATCAAACACGCCAAAATGCAGGCCGGCATATTTCGGATTATAGGGCAAGTCTCACTCCCTGAAAATACGGCCCCTGAGGAGGAGCCGTAACTCTAGTCCACCGCCTTTAATTTACCAACCGCATTTCCGGTCTTTATTCTGGACTTTCAGCCATTCCATAAGAGGAGCAAAATAATCGACTATGGCGGTTGCGTCCATCTGGCGTTCGCCCGTAAAGGCTTCCAGCTCATCCGGCCACGGCCTGGACATGCCCATTTCCAGCATGGCGTTAAAGCGTTTGCCGACCTCTTTATTGCCATAAATTGAGCACAAGTGCAAAGGCCCGTCATTTTCCGCAATCCGGCAGGCGGCACGGTGGAACTGGAATTGCAGAATATGGGCGAGGAAATAGCGCATATAGGGCGTATTGCCGGGGATATGGTATTTTGCCCCCGGATCAAAGGCATTGGCCGGACGCTCAGATGGCGGCCGTATCCCCTGATATTTTTCACGCAACTCCCACCAGCCCTTATTATAGTCTTCCGGTTTATACGTGCCGTTAAACACATTCCAGCGCCATTTGTCGATCATAATCCCGAAAGGCAGGAACGCCACCTTGTCGAGCGCCTTTTGCAGCAAAAGATTGATGTCCGCATCCGGGCCGGGCACATCTTCGGGATCAAGAAGACCGATTTTGACCAGATAATCCGGTGTGATGGAGAGGGTGATTGTATCCCCAATCGCTTCATGAAAACCGTCATTGGCCCCGTTACGGTAATAGACCGGTTGATCCTTATAGGCGCGCTGATAGAAATTATGACCCAGCTCGTGATGAATGACGGTGAAATCCTCACCGGTGATATTGATGCACATTTTTATGCGGATATCGTCCTTGTCATCAATATCCCAGGCTGAGGCATGGCAGACGACTTCCCGGTCTCTTGGCTTTTTGAACAAGGAGCGCTCCCAGAACGTCTTGGGAAGTGGATCAAAACCCAGAGAGGTGAAAAACGCTTCCCCGGTTTTGACCATCTTTATCCTGTCATAGCCGGCTTTCTCCAATAGCGGGGTGATATCCACATTTTTGGCATCATTTTCCGGTTTGACGATGTCATAGATATTGCTCCAGCTCTGCGCCCACATATTGCCGAGCAGATCTGCCCGGATTGGCTTGTCGAGCGGGACGACCTCATCACCATATTTTTTGTTGAGTTCGGCTCTGACATAGCAGTGCAGCTGATTATAAAGCGGTTTGACCTGCGTCCACAGGCGGTCCACTTCTTTGGTGAAGTCTTCCGGCGGCATATCATAACCCGCTTTCCACAAATGCCCGGTATCATTATAGCCCAGTTCGCGTGCGCCTTCATTGATAAGTTCTACCATGCGGGCATATTCCTTTTTCATCGGCGGGGATATGGTGCGCCAGCCTTCCCAGACTTTCTGTAATTCCTTTGGGTCGCGGGAATGCGCGATAATTTTTACCGCTGCGCCAAGATCAAGTGTTTTGCCATCAACTTTGAATTTGCCCGAACCATAGCGTCCGCTCAAATCAGCCATGATCGTTGAGAGCTCCGCAGCTGCCCCTGGCTTGTCCGGTGCCGGAAAGGGGTTGAGCCGTTTGATAATATCGAGCTTGCGCAACATATCTGCAGGCAGGGTCTTCAGGCTGTTAAAGCGTTTGGCCTGTTTGGAGAGCTGTGTGGCGAGATTGGCATAGCGCTCATTGGCTTTGGCTTCCAGCCATTGTGTATCCACCGTAATGAAATTATATTTGACCCAGCCCGCCTTGTTTTGCTCCAAAAGCCGCTCTTCAATCTTTTTGGCGGAGCTATCAAGGAACTCCTTGGCTTCCTGTATGGTTGGCCCCGCCTGTTTTGCCTGAGCTTTTGTTTCAGTTTGTGTGTCAGTCTTTACAGGCCCCTGCAGCCCGGGGTCGGGTTTTGTCTCGTCTTTACACCCCATAGTCAAAAGGGCTGTGATAGCGACGGCTGTATAGAATGAATGTTTCATTTTGTGCTCCCAAAATGGTGGCGTTTGCAAGGTGCGCTTTTTGGCTCATGGATAAAAAGTTGTAAAAGAAGCCAGGACCAAAACGGCGCTTTTCATTTCCACTTTCTATTGGTAAGGATGTCCGCTTTCAGGTCAAGGCCAAACGGCAGGACAATTCAGACAGGACAGACGTGAGCAGGAAAATCGGTATAGTTTTGGTCAATCTTGGCTCACCGGCAGCCCCGACGGAAGCGGCGGTTCGTGTTTATCTGAAGCAATTTCTCTCTGATCGCCGAATCGTTTCCCTGCCGCCTCTGTTCTGGCAGCCGATTTTACGCGGGATTATCCTGCGGACACGTCCGGCCAAAACAGCGCGCAATTATGAACAGATCTGGCGTAAGCTTGAAAATGGCCGTCTGGCAGAGGTTTCCCCTTTGATAGACATAACTGCCAGACAGGCTGAAAAACTGGCTGGCCGGCTTGGGCCGGACACCCCGATTGAAATCGCCATGCGCTATGGCCAACCCACGATTCAGACAGCTCTGGAAAATCTTGTTGACAAGGGCTGCACGGAAGTCGGTGTTCTCGCACTTTACCCACAATATGCCGGGGCGACCGTCGGGTCGGTTTATGATGAGATTATGGTCAGCCTTGCCAGGATGAATAAAAAACCCGGTGTAAAGCTGTTACGTGATTACCATGATGAGGATGTTTATATTGGGGCCATTGCGGATCAGATACGCGCCCATATTGACAGTCTTGAGTGGAGGCCCAATGCGCTTGTGTGTTCCTTTCACGGCCTGCCGGTTCGACAGATAGAGCGCGGGGACAGCTATCAAAAAGAATGTGAGACGAGTTTTACGCGTATCACAGAGGCTTTGTCGGATTTGAGAATTGGCTGTCATCTTGCCTACCAATCGCGTTTTGGCCCGGCAAAGTGGCTGGAACCTTCAACCCATGCCACCTTGCTGAGACTGGCTCGGGACGGGTATGACAAAGTCGTGGTTTTCACTCCGGGGTTTGCTGCAGACAGTTTGGAAACGCTGGAAGAAATCAATATAGGAGCGCATTCGGATTTCCATGATGCAGGCGGGAAGCATTTCTCACTTGTGCCCTGTCTGAATGACAGTGAGGCGCATATGGATGCACTCGCGCAACTGGCTGAAAAATATCTGTTGGCAGACGATATCTCTGTCGGTGATATTCAGCTGGTCGGTGCGCACGCAGATCAGGGATTAAGCTGATAATACTACGGAATAACCGGGCCAGGTAGTGTGACCATGCCACTAACAAAAAGCCCCACAGTGGCGGATTGGTTGGTTGATGTGGGGCAACTTAGCAATCCGCCTGCCATACGTAAGTACAGCACCTGTATCTATACAGAGATGATTTTTTTTGTGTAGAAAAAAATGACATTTCAGGCAAAAAAATTATGTTTGGTTAAACAGGGATTGTCACTGGCATCATTGATCACATTGAGATAGTTTTAAGCGTAAATCAGGGGAGGGCGCTATGACGACACAAACTGTTATCTGGGTGAGCTTCACCGGATATTGTTTGTTGCTTTTGCTTATCGGTGCCTGGGCTTCGCGCAAGGTGCATGATGAGAGCGATTTTTTTATTGCCGGGAAAGGTGAGGGCGGTGGTCTCGGAGCGTGGACAGCCGGTCTGTCCTATGCCGCCTCCACATCATCGGCCTGGGTGCTTTTGGGCTTTACCGGCAAGGTGTATTCCAGCGGTCTGGTGGCATTATGGCTGTTGCCGGGGATATTTGGCGGGTATATCCTGACCTGGCTGGTCATGGGCCCGCGCCTGAATGCAGAGACAGAAGAACGTGGCCATATCACCATTGTTGACTTTATGACAGCGGACATCACGGGAGGCTGGAAGCGGGGTGTACGGGTTTTGGCGGCTGTACTGATCCTGTTTTGTTTTGTGTTTTATATTTCCTCGCAATTTGATGCCGCCGGCAAGGCCATGTCGCAGATTTTCGGGATCGATAAATCTCTGGCGATCCTGCTGGGGGCACTGATTATTGTTTTCTACTGTCTGCTGGGTGGTTTTTGGGCGGCCAGTGTGACAGACATGCTTCAGGCCATTGTCATGCTGGCCGGGTGTATCATAGTGCCTTTGGCCGTCATCCATGCTGCCGGTGGCCTGAGTGCCATTCGGACAGGCGTCATCGCACATGCCCCGCAAAACTATCTCAGCCTTACCCATGGTGCCGTCGGTATGGCCGGACTTGGGGTTATTATGGGCACTCTTGGCATTGGGCTGGGCGCGGCAGGACAGCCACAGCTCATAAACCGAATTATGTCGGTTAAAACCCGAAAGGCACGCGTGCAGGCGGCTTTTATTACCATTGGCTGGGGGGTACTGATTTTTACCGGCCTGACCCTGATGGCGTTTGCCGCGCGCGCAATGGGGGAGGGGCTTGGCTTTACGCTCACATCCAAAGGGGAAGATTTGTTCTTCAAGGCGGCGTCCGCCTTTCTGCCCGCTGTTATGGCCGGTCTGGTGATTGCTGCGGTCATGTCAGCCGTCATGTCCACTGTGGACAGTCTGTTACTGGCGGCGGCTTCAGCCGTCTCTCACGATATGGGGATCCGTTACAAGAACAGCAAAGCGGCCCTTACCGCCGGACGTCTGGCCATGATTGGTGTGGCCGTTATTGCCGTTTTGCTGACCCTGTTCCTGCCAAAGGATATTTATTCGCGTGTCCTGTTTTCATGGGTGGCACTGGGCGCGGCGTTTGGGCCGATTACGCTGGTGCGCTGTCTGGGCTGGAAGGTGAAGGCCGTTTTTGTCTTCATGGCCATGCTGGGCGGGTTTCTGATTGCGGTGCTGGCCTCCTCACATCATGGGGGAATTGCCGGGAATATAGAAAAATGGGGCAGCTGGCTGTTTGCCCTTATGGTGCTGTTTGCAGGTCGTGAACGCACGCCGAAATAAATCTGCGGAATTGTCTTGTAAGTGCTTGAAAGCCTCTGTATAGGGGAGGTGATTTTGAATACTGGTTATCTCGTGAGTTTTTATTGTTTTTCTTAAGTACCTAATAACGTCCCTGAAGTTTCAGGATTGATTTCACGATCTGACTACGTTTCAAGTCCCTAAGGCCTTTCAACTCTCCAAAAATTATCCAGTATCCGGATCAGGTGTCCTGCGGACTTTGCCAAAGTGTGCGGGTTTTAATCTACTCAAGTTTAGGAGAGTAAAATGGCAACTGGAACAGTAAAATGGTTTAACGGAACAAAAGGTTATGGCTTTATCGAGCCTGATGATGGCGGCAAAGACGTGTTTGTGCATGTCAGCGCTGTTGAGCAGGCCGGTATGCGGGGGCTGCAGGAAGACCAGAAAGTCAGCTATGATATCGTGGAAAACCGTGGCAAACAGGCCGCAGGGAATCTGAGCCTCGTCGAAGACTAGGCGCGTCACAGAGTTGTGCTTAAGAGGCGGTGCCCACGGGTGCTGCCTTTTTTGTTGCCTCTAGCGCAATCCTGCGTACAGTGAGCAGGGGAGATAGATTGAGGCAAAGATGCGTTTTTTCAGGAGTTTTTTGGTTGTCTTTACGGGCGTTCTTCTCAGCGGCTGTGCGCCATCAGACCCGCCGCCACAAAATCGTGATGCGCACACCACACTCATAACCAATGGTCAAATTCTGACAATGAATACAGAGCGGCAGGTCCTTGAAGGGGGCTGTGTGCTTATCAAGGGACGGGTGATCCGGCGCGTTTTGGCGCAATGTATGGCTGCGGACTATCCTTATGCCAAAATCATTGATGCGGACGGTGATATTGTCATGCCGGGAATGATCAACCTGCACAATCATTTGCCGATGATTGCGTTTCGCGGCCTGGCGGAAACCGACATTAAAGATGTGCATGACCGTCTGTATAATTATTTCTTTCCGCTGGAAAAGCAGCTCCTGGACCGTTCTCTTATTCGTGTCTCTGCCAGACAGGCGGCCATGGAAATGGTGCTTGGCGGGGTAACCACCACAACAGATATGTATTATCATGAGGATGAAGTCGCCAAATCTGTCAAACAGGTTGGTCTGCGTGGCGTATTGGGAGAGACAGTGATTGGCTTTCCCGTCGTTGATGCGCCAACGCCTTATGGTGGCATGGATTATGCCCGAAAATATATCAAAGACTGGCAGGGTGATAATCTGATCACTCCCGCGATTGCCCCGCATGCGCCTTATTCCGTATCACCTGATAAATTAAAGCAAATCAAGGTGTTAGCAGATAATCTTAAAGCACCAATTCTGTTGCATATGGCCGAAATGCCGGGCGAACGGGCGGCTATTGCCAAAGCCTTCCCCGGAACCACAGAAGATAAGAGCGTTGTCAGCTATCTGGAAGATATCGGTTTTCTCGGTCCGAGCGTGCTGGCCGCGCATGTGATTTATGTTGATGAGGCCGATGTCGCGCTTTTGAAAGC
>Ga0256832_1000845_pt1 | contig 20328 bp, 18 predicted proteins | sample 134614metaG_FD_190534 | JGI IMG/M metagenome (GOLD analysis project Ga0256832, IMG submission 190534) | Hydrothermal vent microbial communities from Lau Basin, Pacific Ocean - 134-614 | ecosystem: Environmental > Aquatic > Marine > Hydrothermal vents | place: Pacific Ocean: Lau Basin | collected...
CTGGCTTTTGCGCCGTTCTCCCTGGAGTGGGTGGCTCCCCTGTCCCTGGCGCTGCTGTTCTTTCTTTGGATGGAAGAGACCCCAGGCCGGGCCTTCTGGCTGGGCTGGAGCTGGGGCGCTGGCTGCATGGGATTCGGCGTTTTCTGGTTGCACAACAGCATTGCCCAGTTTGGCGGCTTGAACCTGCCCCTGGCCGTTTTTATCACTCTGGTGTTTGCGCTTTTTCTGGCCTTGTTTCCAGGGCTGGCGGGATGGGTGGCAAACCGCCTTGCCAGGGGCAGACTACCCCGGCTGCTGTTGGCGTATCCCGCTTCCTGGGTGCTGCTGGAATGGTCCCGCAGCTGGTTGCTCACGGGGTTTCCCTGGTTGAGCCTGGGTTACTCGCAGATAGACAGTGTGTTGGCCGGGTACGCCCCTGTGTTGGGTGTCTATGGCGTAAGCTTGGTGACCGCGCTGATGGGCAGCAGTCTTCTTTTGTGGCGTACCCCCTGGGTGGTGCTGCTGCCTCTTCTGGGACTGGGGGGCTGGATGTTGCAGAAAGTCTCCTGGACGAGCGAGGCCGGGGCGCCATTCACTGCCAGCCTGGTGCAGGCCAGTATTCCTCAACAGCAGAAATGGTTGTCCTCTCAGCTGCGCCCCACCCTGGAATTCTATGTGTCGGAAACTGAAAAGCTGGAGCACAGCCGCCTGACCGTCTGGCCCGAAACCGCCGTACCGGCTTTTGCAAACAAGGTGGAGGCGGCTTTCCTGCAGCCCTTGCATGAACGCCTGCAAGACCAGGGCAGGGATCTGCTGGTGGGCATTCCTGTGCGTGAGAAGGATGGCCGTTACTATAACAGCCTTCTGGCCCTGGGGACTTCCGGGCGGGGGAGGTACGACAAGCGCCACCTGGTGCCCTTTGGTGAATTCATGCCCTTTGCCCGCTGGTTGCAGCCTCTGGTGCGCATGCTGGCCATTCCCATGTCATCGTTCAGCGCCGGGGATGCCGGTGAGCAGCCACTGCTGAAACTGGCGGGATATCCGGCGGGGGTTTCCATCTGCTATGAAGACGCCTTTCCCGCGGAAAGCGTTCAGGCTTTGCCCGAGGCGGCCTTTCTGTTGAATGCCAGCAACGATGCCTGGTTCGGGAACTCTCTGGCGCCGCACCAGCATCTCGAAATGGCCCGTATGCGCGCCCTGGAAAACGGGCGCTACATGCTGCGCGCCACCAATACGGGTATATCCGCCATCGTGGATGACAAGGGGCGGTTGCTCAAGGTGCTTTCCTGGGGGGAGCGGGGGGTGATCAGCGCGCCTGTCAGGCCCATGGCCGGAAGCACTCCGTGGGCTCTGGGGGGCAACGGACCATTGCTGTTGATACTTTTCCTGATGCTTCTGGGAGCTTATCTGCGCTCCCCCGGTGGGGCGCCTTCCAGGCCCTGAAGGCGGAGTTTTTCAGCTTCCAGACGTTGTTGTTCCAGTTCGTATTTAAGTACTTCTGCTTTCTGGAAGATTTCCTCGGCCTCTGCTGACCAGGGTTCTGCAGATACGGGGGGCTTGTCCGGGGACTGTTCACAGGCTGTTGCCAGAACAAGGGTTTGTGTCAAAATCAGCCAGTGTTTCATACAGCTAACTATAGGTGAAAAAATGAAAAAAGAAATCATCAGCACTGATAAGGCTCCCCAGGCCATAGGCACTTATTCTCAGGCTGTGAAAGTGGGCCATACTGTGTACCTTTCGGGTCAGATTCCCCTGGTTCCGGAGACCATGGAAATGGTGGAAGGGGATATGGAGGCGCAGATACGCCGGGTGTTCGATAACCTGCAGGCGGTGGCCAATGCGGCGGGTGGAAGCCTGGCGGATGTTGCCAAGCTGAATATTTTTCTTACGGATTTATCCCATTTCCCCCTGGTGAACCAGGTCATGGCGGAATATTTCGACCAGCCTTATCCGGCCCGGGCCGCTATCGGTGTGGCCTCTCTGCCCAAGGAGGCCGGGGTGGAAATGGATGCTGTCATGGAGTTGATCTGATAGGGCTCGATTCGATACGGCGGCTGAGGGCGATACACTTGGTCGCCGGGTCAATCGTGGGTGCCGTACACGCACTGGTTGCGCCCGTTGTGCTTGGCTCTGTACAGGCAGAGATCGGCATCGTGGAGCATGGCTTCAAAATCCTTCAGGGAGGTTTGATCGCTGATGCCAAAACTCAGGGTGACGGTCAGTTCCGGGTGCAGTTCCGGCCAGGGATGTTTCTCGATGGCCCGGCGTATGTTTTCACAGGCCAGCAGGGCTTCCCGGCCGGCGGTTTGTGGGAAGGCGAGTACGAACTCTTCTCCACCATAGCGCGCAACCAGGTCTCCTTCACGCACATTGTCCCGTAACAGTCCGGCGATGATTTTGAGCACCTGGTCGCCCATGGCATGAGACCACCGATCATTAATCCGTTTGAAGTGGTCGATATCGCACAGAACCACTGACAGGGGCTGTTGGTTCCTGTGCGCGCGGCAGAATTCGAGTTTCAGCTGCTGTATGAGATAGCGCCGGTTGAACAGTCCGGTCAGCTGGTCTTCCTGGGACAGTTTTTCCAGTTTTTCATGCAGCTGCCGGGCTTCTTCCAGGGCTTGTGCCAGCTCGACGTTTTTCAGGCGGTAAATTCGGTTTTCCTTTTCAGTCTGCTCCAGGTCATGACGGATGCGCATGCCCTGGATCTTTCCATTGGACTCAGCATTGAACACCTCTTTCTCCACCGTATGGTAGTTGCGCAGGTGCTGTAGGGCTTCCGTGGGATTGCCCAGGGCTTCATGAATATCTGCCAGCAACTCATGGGCCTTGAATATTTCGGGCTTGCTATGGGTCTGCCTGGCGACTTCCAGAGCCCGCGTTCCCAGTTCCAGGGCTCGCTCCAGGTGTTTCTGGCTGAACTCCATTTCGGCGAAGTCCCGGCAGATCTCTGACAGATAGTAGGGACTGTCCACCTCCTGGATGATTTTGAGTGCTGTCTCGAAGTTGTGCATGGCTTCTTCCGTCCGCCCCAGAGCCGCCAGAGCCTTGGCCAGATTGCCTCTGGCGGCACCAGTAAACAGCAGGTGTTTTTCCTGTTCCATGAGCCGCACGCTCTTCTGGTGCGCTTCAAGGGCGTCTTCAAAATTTCCCAGGTTGCGATGTGCCAGCCCGATGTTGTTCAATGAGACGGCGATACTGATGGGATTTGCGTCCTGTTCAGTCTTGATGCGATAGGCCTGCAGATAGTTTTCCAGCGAACTGGCGTGATCCTCCATCTTTGCATAGGTCACACCGATGGAATGCAGGGCATCGGCAGCGCCGAGCTTATCCTTTTCCTCCATGAGAATCTTCCTTTTCCGCATGAGCACTTCAAGGGATTCGGGAAACATGCCCAGGGCCTGGTAGGTGCTGCCCAGAACGCCTAGTGCTTCTGCCTGCAGATGGGGAAAATCATTCTCTTCCGTGCTCACGAGCGGGAGCGCCGTATCCAGCGTCTCCTGGTAGCGTCCTGCATACATAAGTCCCTGAGCCAGAAGAATATGTGCGCGTATGGCTTGTTCAGCAGCGCCTGTTTTCTTGGCAAGCCCGATGGCCTGTCTGGCCAGGTCGATGGCCCTTGGTGGTTCATCCTTGCTGATTTTTTCTGCTTCCTCCAACAGGTTGTTAAGGCTGGCCTTATGGTTGTTGTCTTCTGAGCTGCTCATGTAGATCCTTCGTCCATGGTGGATATCCTATAGAGGTAGACCTCATCCCAGAGCCGTGATGACGATACGCCGGTGGTGGGACATGCTGCGGTGCTCATACAGATAAATACCCTGCCATGTACCAAGAACCAGGCGGCCCTGGCTGATGGGCAGTGTAAGATCCATGTTGGTGAGTATGGAACGTACATGGGCAGGCATGTCGTCAGGACCTTCAGCGGTATGACGGAACAGGGGAGAGCCGTCCGGTACGGTATCGGCAAGGAAAGCCTCCAGGTCCTGGTGCACTAGGGGGTCCGCATTCTCGCACAGAATCAGGGAGGCGCTGGTATGGCGTACGAAGACGTGGCAGATACCGGTTTGTATGCCCGCCCGGCTGACCACGGCAGCCACTTCCTGACTGATATTCATGGTGCCTCTGCCGGGGGTTCTGATTTCCAGGGTTTCTTGGTAGCTCATATACAGTTGGTCATGGCGAAGGAAAGTACATTGCCTGCTACTTTAGGATAAAAAAAAGCCCCCTACCAGGCAGAGGGCTTTTTTGTCGGTCTGAGCAAGAACTACAGGTTGAAGGTATTGGTCAGGAATACTGCCATTCGATCCCGGTTCACGTCGGCATCCGGGCAGTAGTTGCCACTACCGCAACCACTGGTGATTCCGTCACTGGCCAGTTTTTTGATCCATGCGCCAGCCCAATGGGAAGCTGGAACATCGGCAAAGGTCTGCCTTTGAGTGATGTGGATTTTTACTGCATCCCATCCATCACTGTCATTGTTATAGCCGTCCGCATCTATTCCATTGTCATATATCACACCCAGCCAGTAATCGCTGGTGGGAGTATCCAGAGGAATGGTCACATTGATCATATTGATAGTGATATTCTGTATGGCGACGAATGTCCACGTATGCTGTTGGCTGCTCAGCAGGATATCAATGGTGGAGATGTTGTCGTTGGTGGACAGGTAGACCTTGAAAGGGCGTACTGCCGAAGCGGAAGTGCCATTTTTCTTTGGCGGCTTGTTAGCGCAAGTCTGTGCCTGGAGAAAACTGTTGGGGAATTTTCCTTTGCACTGGCGTGATGATGGCTCTTAAGACTCCTCCATGTTCCCAGGGACCGGCGCTGACAGGATTTGTGCGCGGTCTGCCTTCCATGTCCATGGGAGTGGTGGGCAGCAAAGGGTCTGAATCGAGAAATGGTGCTGTTTTTCCTGGGCGATAGTCTGTTGCCTTGCCCATTCCGTTTGCAGGGAATCGATTGAACCATTGGCTGTCGAAGCGATTGAGCCGCTGTTCGCTTCGGCCGGGAGAAAAGCCATCGAAGCGGCCGCCAATATAGACGTTACCGCTGAACAGGTTGTGAGTCACTGTGTCCTGGTCGACCTCCACCAGCACCGTATCGGGGTTGGTGCTGATTTTGCCGCCGCTTGCCTTTATGCCCAGCAGAATATTGTTGCGAATCTGATTGCCATCGGAATAGACGACGGTTTGCAAGACATGGCGGCTGTTGTTGCCAATGAAAAGATTGTGTTCGATGCGGTTGTCGCTGGATCCCAGTTGAGGCACATCGGTTTCCTGCCAGAAGCTGGTGCCATGACGGGTATAAGGACCGATGATATTGTTGCGCAGTACAGCATTGCGCACGGAGGTGAAATTTGGCCCGACATCGCTATTGTGGAAATAATTGCTCTCTACCAGAATGTATTCGGAAACGCCCTGTCCCAGTTGCTCCAGAGCGCTGCCGTAGCAGCGCGGGTCATCATAGGGGATGTCATCGTCTTCACAGGTGCTGATGGGGTCGGCGTTGATCTGAAAATCGGAACTGCTGTTGTCGTAGAGTTCATTGTTCCGGACCACGGCCCAATCGCCGCCATTGGATAGGTAGATGCCGTGGCCATCCCCATCGCCGCCGCCATGCCCCTTGTTACCGTCCAGCACCAGCCAGTCGGACTGGCCGGAGAAAAAAGGGTCCTTGTATTGATCTGCGGCTTCGGTATTGAGGATGGCGACGCCTTTTTGATGACCGGGAGCGGCGTAATCCAGCCCCACCGCGCGCACACCATAGTTGCCTCCGTTCAGTCTGAAACCATCGATAGCCACATAGTTGGCGCCTTCCAGGTTAAAGCAGGTGGCTCTTCCTGTGTTGCAGCAATCGATGCTCACCGCCGGGGACTCGGCTTTGATGGTGATGGGTTTATCGTAAGTGCCTGACTGACTGTCATCCAGTTCCCAGCATCCCTGGTACTGTCCGTCGTGAAAGAGTATCTGATCGCCTGCCTGGACCTGGGAAAAGGCATTGTCTGCTGACATGGGGGCGCCGGAGCTGCCGTTGCCGCCACCCTGTGGACTGACATGCAGCACGCGGTCCGGGGTATAGTTTCTGTCGGTATAGTAGCGGTTGAAGCGCTCCTGGACACCAAAGAACAAATCCCCTCTTTGCGGAGCGTTGACCAAGCTCTGGTACGGGGCTGAGTTGGCTGTAGCAACCAACATCAGCAGCAAGCCAAAGCCCGCCATGGGCAGGATTTTCAGTTGTTGGTGCATGCTCTATTCTCCGTTCGCCAGTCCATGTGCGCTTCCTTCAGTAAAACCTTAGCCCTTACTTTGGGCGTTGTCTATGCAGGGGCCTTTTAGATCAGTTGTCCGGTTAGGGGTGTTGGCGCTAATATGATCGAATCAGCTCTGTACAAGGTGCCTGCTGAAACCAGTCATCTGAGGGTGGACGGGTTTGCGAATCTGTCTGGGTAAAGTATTCAAAAGGTATGCTGGGGCAACAACCTGTGAGGAAGAACCATGAAAATCGATTTTAATGCCATGCCGGATGCAGAGGGTTTTTTTGGCGAGTACGGTGGCCAGATAATTCCTCCTGAACTCAAGGCCATCATGGACGATATCGACCGCTCATACGAGGAGGTGAGGCAGACGCCCACGTTCAAGGAGGAGCTGGCCAGCCTGTATGCCGATTATGTGGGACGCCCCAGTCCGGTTTTTCATGCCCGGCGCCTCAGCGCGCAGATGGGTGGCGCGCAGATCTTTCTCAAGCGTGAGGATCTCAACCACACGGGCGCGCACAAGATCAATCATTGCTTGGGCGAAGCATTGTTGGCCAAGCACATGGGCAAGACCAAGGTGCTTGCAGAAACCGGCGCCGGCCAGCACGGTGTGGCCCTGGCAACGGCCTGCTCCTTGGTGGGCATAGACTGCGAAATCCACATGGGTGAAATCGATATTGAAAAAGAGCACCCCAATGTCACCAAGATGAAGATCCTCGGCTGCAAGCTGGTGCCGGTTTCCCGGGGCACCCGTACCCTCAAGGATGCCGTGGACAGCGCCTTTGAAGAGTATTTGAAAGACCCGCAAAATTTCTTTTATGCCATTGGTTCCGTGGTGGGACCTCACCCCTTTCCCAAGATGGTGCGCGATTTCCAGAGCATCGTCGGAAAGGAGGCCCGCGCCCAGTTTCTGGAGAAGCAGGGCAAGCTGCCGGATGTCATCATGGCTTGCGTAGGCGGTGGTTCCAATGCCATTGGCCTGTTCACCGAATTCCTGCCGGATGAGGATGTGCGCATCATCGGGGTTGAGCCTGCAGGCAAGGGCCTGGATACTCCGGATCATGCCGCGACGCTGACCAAAGGCCGTAAAGGCGCTATTCATGGTTTCAAGTGCTACAACCTGCAGGACGATGAGGGCAATCCCCTGGCCGTCTATTCTATTGCCTCGGGATTGGATTATCCCGGCGTGGGACCTCAGCACTGCTACCTGAAGGATCTGGAACGGGTGGAATATGTCACCGCAGACGATCAGGAATGCCTGGATGCCTTCATCAACCTGTCCCGCACCGAGGGCATCATCCCCGCGCTAGAAAGCGCTCATGCCGTGGCTTACGCCTGCAAGCTGGCGAAGGAGATGACGCCGGAACAGAGCATTCTGGTCAATCTTTCCGGTCGGGGAGATAAGGATGCCGATTTCGTGGCAGAAAAACTGAAACTCTGAAGAATATGGAATATTGCAGGCCGGGGTAACACCATAGGCCGGGCTTCAGCCCGACAACAGCGGCCACACATGCTCAGCATCGCCACCGGAATGCCGGTATCAGGAGTCACACATTGTGCAAGAAGCTCAGGGAGGAGCTATGTTAAAAATCATTTTGTTGCTAACCGTTACTCTTGGTGGAGCCGCTTCGGCTACCGAAGTCTATCGTTGCGTCCAGCCCGATGGCAGCATCGCCTTTCAGCAGCAGGCTTGTTCCCAAGGGGGGCAGCGCATTGAGACGGGAGAGGCCCAGGCCGTGTGGGCGCCGTTGCGCTCTGGCGAGAAAAGCCTCTATCAGCACTACCGCAAGCGTGATCAACAACGGTTGGCGCACAAGCATAAAGCACGTTCCCGGGTTTCCCGCCAACGGCAGAGGGATGAGCGCGTCTGCCTGGCCAAGCGACAGAAGCTGGATGCGGTGAGCGCGGAACTGCGGCGGGGCTACAAGGCGGGCAGAGGTGAAAAGCTGCGCCGCAGGCGGGACAACTACGAGGAGTATCTGCGGCGATTCTGCCGTTGATATCGTACGGTGATCAGCGCCCGTTTTCCTCTGTGCGCCAGAGCTGGAAGCTGGGGTGAGACAAATAGCCCTTGGAGAGAATGAAGTTCAGCACGTTGCGCAGGCGGAAGAAATGCACCACTGAATCGACGCGAATGATCTCTTTGCCATTTTCATCGAAGAATATCAGGGTGGGGGCATAGAATACGCCCAGATCCCTGGCCCATTGTGCAGCGGTCAGCTTGCGTCCGTCTGGCGTAATGACCGGGTCTTTGCCGCGCATGTTCAGTTGCACGCTTTCAAAAGAGTCGAACAGCTTGCGTATGGCGGGTTGACGCAGCAACTGGGTGTGGAGAATGTCGCAAGCGTGGCAGTTGCCCTGTTCAAAAAACACGGCCAGGGGGCGTTCGGCGGCAAAATGGCTGCGATCCAGGTTGTAAGGTGGCGGCAGGAAAAACTCTTCTTCCACCATGTCTTCTGCTTCAAAGCGCAAAGTGCTGTCGCCGCGGGCCAAATAGACATTGAAGGGTTCGCGCTTGTAGTGTCCGCCTGCCACGTATTCCAGGGCGGCGCGGAATTGGTAGGGGGGGTAGTAGCCACGCAGGCGCAGGGCAATCCTCCCATCCCGATCATAGAACACCAGGGATGGCGTGAAGTTGGTGCCCATCTTCAGAGCATAGTCCCGCTGGGTCATGCTTGTCCCGGCGGGATCGGTAACTTCTTCCGGACTCCAGATGTCGATAGCAATGACGTCGAAGTTGTCCCGGGTGTATTTGACGATATCCGGCTGCTTGAAATTGACTTCCATGAGTTGTTTGCAGTAGGGGCAGCGTTTCTGCCCAAAATAGACGATGATGCCTTTCTTGCCATTCTGTATGGCTTCCGCGAGATCCTCCTGGAGATCCAGGAAACTGTCTTTGAACCAGTCAGGATGCTGGACCATGCTCTTGAGCGGGATATCATCGAACACCAGCGGGTCGCTGTCTTCGGAGGCCAGGACTCCCCTGCCCCAGCCCAGCAGCAGGGTGCATAGAAAACCCCATACCAGAATACGCATCGTCATAGCCAGGCTTTCCAGTCAATACTGTTGTCCCCAAATACCAGGAAATAGGGGTTCAACAGCGATTCTTTCTGGTTGTACCGCAGCCTCTGCAGCCTGGTGTCCGTAACCTGGCCACCGGCCGCTTCGACCACTGCCTGGGCTGCGGCCGTGTCCCATTCGGATGTGGGGCCGAGGCGGGGATAGATGTCCGCCTTGCCTTCGGCCACCAGGCACAGCTTCAAAGAGCTGCCCATGCTCACCATGGTGTGTTCCGGCAGTCTTGCCAGGAACTGTTTCAGACTGTCTCCGGCATGGGAGCGGCTTCCGGCAACGCGCAGGGGCCGGGCGCAGGGCCGTGTTACCTGTATGGGTTCCGCCGCAGCGCCGTTTTCCTGGCGGAAAGCGCCGTTTTCAATATCACCAAAATAGGTTGTGCCGGTAACGGGCACATGCACGACGCCCAGCACTGGCAGGCCCTCTTCGATCAGAGCGATATTCACGGTAAATTCCCCATTGCGTTTGACGAATTCCCGGGTTCCGTCCAGGGGATCGATGAGCCAGTAGCGCTGCCATTGGCGCCTCTCCTCCCAGGGAATGTCCGCAGATTCCTCTGAGAGCACCGGAATCTGCGGTGTCAGTTCCTGTAGTGCTGCGACGATATGATTGTGTGAAGCCAGATCCGCCTGAGTGAGAGGCGAGTCATCTTCCTTGTGTTGTACGGCAAAGTCCTGTCCGTAGATTTCCAGGATGGCTTTTCCCGCAGCACGGGAAACATGGTTGATGAGCTGAATGTCTGGTAATGTCATGAATACACGGAATCCGGGAATCAGTGCGGTCCTGTTTCTGGGAGCTTGTCCGACTTAGGGGTTCGTAGTGAGGCGAATGGGAAATCGCTGCAGTAGAATCGGCCTAAGTCGGACTGGCTCCTGGCGGCAAGCCTTGTTTTCTTTTTTGGGGACACGATACCACATGTTTGACTGGTCAAGAATAGATACCGTACTGCTGGACATGGACGGGACTCTGCTGGATCTGCATTTTGACAACCATTTCTGGCTGGAGCATGTTCCCCTGCGCTATGCAGAAAAGCACGGTTTGAGTGTGGATGCCGCCAAACAGGTGCTGATGAAGCGATATGCCCGGGTGGAGGGCACGCTGGACTGGTATTGTGTGGATTACTGGAGTCAGGAGCTGGCCCTGGACATCCCCCTGCTCAAGAGTGAGGTGGATCATCTCATTGCAGTGCATCCCCATGTACTGGATTTCCTGCGGCGCCTGGGGAAGGCAGGCAAGGTTCGCGCATTGGTCACCAATGCGCATCAAAAGGCGCTGCATCTGAAGATGCGAAAAACGCGTCTGGGCAATTATCTCGACCAGGTTATCAGTGCCCACGAACTGGGTTTGCCCAAGGAGAACCCGGCATTCTGGGAACGTTTGCGTCAGCAGCTGAATTTTAGTCCTCAAAGAACCCTGTTCATTGATGATAGCCTGCCCGTGCTGCGTTCTGCCCGGGAATACGGTATTGCGGAGTTGTTGTGCATGCAGCAGCCAGATGCGACGCAACCGGTGAGGGATATCCACGAGTTCAAATCCCTGCGGCATTTTCAGCCGTTGCTGGATGAACTGGGCTCAGAGGCTTGAATCACTATAGGTTGCCAGCAGGTCAAGCAGCTGTTCTTCAGGAACAGGCTTGCTGATGAGAAAGCCCTGCAGGTAGTTGCAGCCGATCGCTACCAGGTAGTTTTTCTGCTCTTCGGTCTCCACCCCCTCGGCGACCACTTTCATGTTGAAGCTGTGCGCCAGTTGCACGATGGCCTGCACCAGGATGGCGTCTTCCGGATCAGTTGTCAGATTGCGTACGAATTCCTTGTCGATCTTTATGCTGTCAAAAGGGAAGGAGCGCAGGTGGTTGAGGGAAGATTGCCCGGTGCCAAAATCATCCAGCGCCAGCGGAATGCCCAGTTGGCGCAGTTCTCCCAATAGCGCCCTGGCGTTGGCCAGATCCTCCATGAGCGTGTCTTCAGTAATCTCTAGGTTGATCAGTGAGGGGAATTCCTGTTGGGTAAGGTTGTTGATCATGTCTTTGTGGCGTGTGGGGTCGCGCAACATAGTGCTTGATATGTTCATTGCCACACGCAGGGGGATGCCGTACTGCTGCAGGGCGGCCTTTTGAAGATGATCGACTTGCTTGGACAGATAGTGATTCAGGGTTCTCCGCAGCTCCAGGTTGAGGTTTTTGAGAGAGTCCATGAACACTCCCGGATAAACCATCTCACCGTCTTCGGGCTGCCAGCGCATCAGTGCTTCCACGGCAATCAGCTGGCCGCTGTCGGCGCTGATGATCGGTTGGTAGTGGTAAAGGAATTCGTTGTTGCGCACGGCGTTGCGCAGGCGCTGCTCAAGGTCCAGCTGTTGACTGGCCTTGTGCAGAAGCTCGCCGGTAAAGAACTGGTAGTTGTTCTTGCCTTTGCGTTTTGCTTCGTACATGGCAGCATCGGCATCTCTGAGCAGGTCATCCGACTGATTGTCATCGAAAGGTGCTGTGGCAATTCCAATGGAAGCGGTGATGTGGAATTCCTGATCATTGATCACATAAGGCTCCTGCAGAATTTCCAGAATCTTCAGTGCAATATTGCGTGCAAAGGCCTTTTGCTGGATATCTTCCAGGAGAATGGCGAATTCATCACCTCCGAGGCGGGCAATGGTGTCTGAGCCGCGTACTACCTGCTTCAGCCGTTGGGCCACGGTGATCAGCAGTTCGTCGCCTGCCAGGTGCCCCAGGGTGTCATTGATTTGTTTGAAATTGTCCAGATCCAGGAACAAGCAAGAAATCATGCAGTTGTGCCGGCTGGCAATCTGCAGGGCATGTTCCAAGCGGTCTTTGAACAACAGACGGTTGGGCAGCTGGGTCAGGGGGTCATGATGGGCCAGGTGATCCAGCCGCTGTTCCCGTTTGATCACCTGACGTCGCATTTCACCGAAGGCTTCGACCAGATCCCGGGTCTCTTTCAGCTTGGGTGTGGGAATAACCACCCGGCTGTCGCCGCTGGCCTCCTGGCGCAGGGCGTGAGCCGTGTCCGACATGGGTTTGATGACCCGGAACTTCAGATAGTAGTACGCGCTGATGATAAGCAGCACACCAACAATGGCCATGAGCAGTATGGCCTGACTGAGGTGCGATGTACTGTTGGTCAGATCGGTGATATCCCTCGATGCCTGTTCGCTCAGGTTTTTCTGCAAGCGGGCAAGCTGGGATTTCATGGTTTCCATCCTGGGCTGCAGGGAGGTTTTGTACATGTACAGATCCTGGCGCCACTTGCTCGAATTCAAGCTGGACAGGAGATCGTCATAGTGGCTTTCCCACTGGTCGATATTTTCATACAGGTGCTGCCAGTTCCCTTCGGGCAAGGGCAGATAGTTTTCCGGAGGCGAAGTGCTCTCCAGTTTTTTCAATACCGTGCGCATCTGTTCCAGATAGAGTTGTACGTTATAGATGCGGCTGGCCATGCCATCCTGCGGCGTGTCGGAGAAAACACTGAACCGGTTGGCCACCAGCAGGCGGAATTCGGAGAGCACCCGCTGCCAGGTATGCCTGGCCTGGTAAGCCAGATGGGAAAAACTGTTCTCCTGATTGGCCCCGACCGTTTGATAGATAAGGTTGTCCAGGGCATCCATGACGGCCCTGGAACGGGGCTGCATGTAGGTACGCATGATGTAGATGCTGGGAAAACGCAACATGTTGTTGCGTGATATATGCAGAAAGCTCATGGCCTCTGAACGGAAGGCTGGCAGATCAGCGCGGGATATGAACCTCTGTAGGATATCCTGGTTTGTGTCCTGTTCATCCATGTCCCGGGCGAGTACTTTGAACTGGGCGTCCAGTTCGGTCAGCATCTGCTTCAGTTCGGGTTCCGGAACACTGCCGGGTTCAATGATCTGTTGTCCTAGTCCTTGTTCCAGCTCCTGCAGCTGTTGTTGCAGCCTGGCAGCGTGTTCCTGAGCGGTTGTGCGGCTGGCGATGCGCTGGATCTGTTCTTCCGTAGCCTGTCCTACATAACGGTGCCCGGCCCAGGCAATAAGCATCAAAGTGGCAACAAGTGTGAGGGCCATGTACAGGTACTGGCCCTGATACGAGGCCATGCTCGGCAGTTGCCATCTGTTTTTCACTTGCCGGCTCATGGGGGACTTCGTGGTGGCTCCTGATCCCGGTGGCGCAGGTTTTCCTGCTTGTCTTTGATGCTGTAGAATCCCCGCGCAAGGACGGGGCTTTGCGGCGCTCTTTCACACTACAGTAATGTGTATCCGGACTTTGCGGCAGGTAGCCGCTAGCAGAAAGGCGCTCAGCTTCGTCTTTGACTTCGCGGACGGCCCTGTCGGCCTGTTCTGCGTCCGCCCCGGCCCTTGGTGTGCTGCCCAGGCCGGTTTCTGGATTTGCGTGGGGTATGAACCCGGCTGGAGGGATCGACATTGGCCAGCAGATCGCCTGGTACAGAACTCATGGGAATCTTGTGCCCTATGTAAGCCTCGACTTCCGGAAGGGAGAAAGCATGGGTCTCGCATACGAAGCTGATGGCGCTGCCTTTGGCGCCTGCCCGTCCGGTACGCCCTATGCGATGCACGTAATCTTCCGCATCCTCAGGTAAATCATAGTTGATAACGTGAGTGACGTCAGGGATATGCAGGCCCCGGGCGGCCACATCCGTGGCTACCAATACGTCCAGTGCCCCGTCGGTAAATTTTTTCAGCAGGCTCATGCGCTTCTTCTGAGGTACATCGCCTGACAGCACGGCAGCCTGCAGGCCATTGCCCTGCAGGAAGCCCCATACTTTATCGGCAGTCCGCTTGGTATTGACGAATACAATGGTTCTTGCGCCCTTCCATTGGCGCAGCAGACCGATGAGCAAAGGGATCTTTTCGTCATTGGCCGTCATATAGCCTTGTTCTTCTATACGGTCAGCCGTGACTTTGTCCGGTTCGATCTCTATGGCTTTGGGGTTGTTCATGTGCTCGTAGGCCAGTTCCTTCACGCGGAAGGACAGGGTGGCGGAGAACAGCATACCCAGGCGCTTTTCCGGTGGTGGACAGCGCCGCAGCAGGAACCGGATATCCTTGATGAAGCCCAGATCGAACATGCGGTCTGCCTCATCCAGCACTACCACCTGAATCTCCCGCAGGTCGTAGATCTTCTGTTTGAAGTAATCGATGAGGCGTCCGGGGGTGCCCACCAGTATGTCCACGCCTTCACCCACGGCTTTGCGCTGGGATTCGTATCCTGTGCCGCCGTACACAACTTCGAGCTTGTGGCCTGTGTGTCCGGCCAGTACCCGGGCGTCTTTCTCGATCTGGATGGCCAGTTCCCGTGTCGGGGCGATGATCAACACCCGTGGCTGGTTGGGGCGGCGCTTCCCGGAAGGCGGATGTTGCTCCATATGATGCAGGGCGGCGAGAAGAAAAGCGGCGGTCTTGCCCGTGCCTGTCTGGGCCTGCCCGGCCACGTCTTTGCCTTCCAGGGCAGGAGGCAAAGTGGCCGCCTGGATCGGCGTGCAATATTCGAAACCGGCATCCTTGACGCCGGCAAGTACGGATTCCGACAGGCCGAAGCTGTCGAAGCGGGTGTCTGTCAGGTGTTTGTTATCGCTCATAGACGCCAAAGGATACATCAAAAGCATCTTTTTCGGGGCTGTGGATAACGAATATGCAATAAAAACTTGAAAAATGCGTCAAGGTCAGGGCAAAATTCGGATACGGCAGCGATTTCACCTACACCATGGGTGGTGAACAGCCCGCCACTTTCAATATATATCAGATACAAAGAACCTGTATATTCATCAGCGCGTTGTCGATTCAGGCAATGCACTTACCCATTTTTCATATATCCGGAGAAACAGTCAGTGAGTGACAAAATCGTTCAATTGGCGGACGACACTTTTGAAAACGAAGTGCTTAAGGCCGACGTACCCGTACTGGTCGATTATTGGGCGGAATGGTGTGGTCCATGCAAGATGATCGCGCCAGTGCTGGATGAAATTGCCGACGAGTATGGCGACCGTTTGAAAATCGCCAAGCTTAATATTGATGACAACCCGGATACCCCGCCCGCCTATGGCATTCGCGGTATTCCTACCTTGATGCTGTTCAAGAATGGCGAGGTGGAAGCCACCAAGGTGGGGGCTGTATCCAAGTCACAGTTGACAGCATTTATCGACAGCAACTTATGAATCAACTGCGTCATGCCGGTAAGGCATGGCGCGGATGACCGGGCTGGAGATGCGCCGGACATCTGCTTCTCCATTTCGCTTTCCCTGTAACTCCCTGCCGGGAACTCTCATTCTCTCCATATTTCTCATACCAGACTCTCATGAATCTCAACGATCTTAAAAACATGCCCGTTCCGGAACTATCCGCCATGGCTCAGTCCATGAAGATCCAGGGCACGGGACGCTCCCGCAAGCAGGATCTCATCTTTGCCATCCTCAAGGCTCACGCCAAGAAGGGCGAGGACATCCATGGCAGTGGCGTGTTGGAAATTCTCCAGGACGGTTTTGGCTTCCTGCGGTCCGCCGACTCTTCGTTTCTCGCCGGTCCCGATGACATCTATGTATCGCCCAGTCAGATCCGGCGCTTTGCCCTGCGCACCGGCGATACGATTTCCGGCACTATCCGCCCTCCCAAGGACAATGAGCGTTATTTCGCCCTGCTCAAGATCGACGAGATCAATTACGACAAACCTGAAGTCGCCAAGAACAAGATACTGTTCGAAAACTTCACCCCCTTGTTTCCCAATGAGCCCCTGCACCTGGAGATGGGCAATGGCAGCACGGAAGACATCACTGCGCGCACCATCGAACTGGTGGCGCCGGTAGGCAAGGGGCAGCGCGGCCTCATCGTTTCCCCGCCCAAGGCGGGCAAGACCATGATGATGCAGAATATCGCCCAGTCCATCGTCAGGAATCATCCCGAAGTCTATCTCATCATCCTGCTCATCGATGAGCGCCCGGAGGAAGTGACGGAAATGGCCCGCTCGGTATCGACGGCGGAAGTGATCTCCTCCACTTTCGATGAGCCCGCAGCGCGGCATGTGCAGGTGGCGGAGATGGTGATTGCCAAGGCCAAGCGCCTGGTGGAGCACAATCGCGATGTGGTGATCCTGCTCGATTCCATCACCCGCCTGGCGCGGGCCTACAACACGGTGATTCCTTCTTCCGGCAAGGTACTCACGGGTGGTGTGGACGCCAACGCCCTGCAGAAGCCCAAGCGCTTCTTTGGCGCAGCGCGTAACGTGGAAGAGGGTGGTTCCCTGACCATCCTGGCCACGGCCCTGGTGGAAACCGGTTCGCGCATGGATGATGTCATCTACGAGGAATTCAAGGGCACGGGCAACATGGAGGTGCACCTGGACCGGCGCATTGCCGAGAAGCGCATCTTCCCGGCCATCAACATCAACCGCTCAGGCACCCGCCGCGAGGAATTGCTCATTCCCCAGGCGGAACTGCAGAAGATCTGGATATTGCGCAAAATCCTGCATCCCATGGATGAACTGGCCGCCATGGAATTCCTGTATGACAAGCTCAAGCAGACCAAGACCAACGAAGAATTCTTCAACTCCATGAAGAAGAAATAGACCGGGTGTAAACCGGATGGCATTGCCCCGCACCGCCATGATACTGGCAGCCGGCCGCGGTGAACGCCTGCGTCCGCTGACGGATCATGTGCCCAAGCCTCTGCTGGAGGCGGGCGGCAAGCCCCTCATCGCCTGGCACCTGGAAAAACTGGCCAAGGCCGGATTCAGGGACGTGGTGATCAACCATGCCCACCTGGGCGGGCAGATCGAAAAAGCCCTGGGTGATGGAAGCTCCTGGGGATTGCGCATCCGCTACTCGGCGGAAGGCGAGGGTCAGGCCCTGGAAACCGGCGGCGGTATCTGCAAGGCCCTGCCACTGCTGGGATCCGGCCCGTTTCTGGTGGTCAATGGGGATGTGTTCAGCGACGTGGATTATGCCTCCCTGGAATTGCAGGGTCACGATCTGGCGCAGTTGCTGCTGGTGGACAACCCGCCACATCACCCGGCAGGGGATTTCTTTCTGCATCAGGGGCGGGTGCAAGCCCAGGGACAGCCGCGGCTGACCTTCAGCGGCATCGGCGTTTACCACCCCCGGCTTTTCGATGGCTGCGATCCCGTGGCTTTCCCTTTGGCCCCCCTGCTGCGCGATGCAATGACAAAAGGACTGGTCGGCGGCCAGCATCATGAGGGATACTGGCTGGATGTGGGAACGGCTGAACGCTATCAGCAACTGAAAACAAGGCTGGGACATGGGACAGGAAATCACGCATAGCAGTTTCTCCGAGGATGACTTCCGGCGCTTTCGCGACCGGGTGGTGGCCGAGACCGCCCTGCTGGAGCAATGGATGGCGGAAGGCCTGCTGGATTCGGCGGAACCCATGGCAGGCAGTGAAATCGAAGCCTGGCTGGTGAACGACCGGGGTTTGCCTGCGCCACAGAACAGTCTTTTTCTGGAACGCATGAATGATCCCATGGTGGTGCCCGAGCTTTCCACCTTCAATGTGGAACTCAATACCGAGCCGGTGCGTTTTTCCGGGGGCATGTTCAACCACATGCATGAGGAACTGGCCGGGTTGTGGCAGCGCTGCGAAGACGTGGCCAGCGCCGATGGCGCGCACATGCTCATGATCGGAATTCTTCCCACGGTGCAGCAATCGGATCTGTGTCTGGCCAATATCTCCGGCATGCAACGTTACCAGGCCCTCAACGAGCAGGTACTGCGCATGCGCGATGGCCAGCCTCTGTCGCTGGATATCAATGCCCAGGAACATCTGGTGGCCGAGCATGACGATGTGATGCTGGAAGCGGCTACAACCTCTTTCCAGATCCACCTGAAAATCGACCCGGAACAGGCCAGGCGCGCCTACAATCTCTCCAAGATGATCTCTGCGCCCATGGTGGCCCTGTCCGCCAACTCGCCCTTCCTGTTTGGTCACGAACTGTGGGACGAGACCCGCATTCCCCTGTTCGAACAGTCCGTGGCTGTAGGGGCCAGTGATTACTCCAAGCGCGTGACCTTTGGTGTGCGCTATGCGGAGCATTCCATCATGGAGTGTTTTGAGGCTAACCGTGACCGCTATCCCGTGCTTCTGCCCCAACTCATGGATGAGCCTGTGGAGTCCCTGGCCCACCTGCGCCTGCACAATGGCACTATCTGGCGCTGGAACCGTCCCCTGGTGGGTTTCTCGGAGAACGGAAAACCTCATGTGCGCATCGAGCACCGGGTGGTTCCCAGCGGACCTTCTCCTCTGGACGTCGTGGCCAACGCAGCATTCTATTTTGGTCTGCTGCGGGAACTCATCGACGTGGAGGATCAGGCGGAGACGCGCCTGCCGTTCATTACCGCCAAGGAAAATTTCTACGGCGCCGCCTGCCGGGGCCTGGATGCCCAGGTTACCTGGTTCGACGGCCAGCAGGGCAGCATTGCCGATCTGTGCCTGTCCAGACTTCTGCCCCAGGCCCGAACCGGACTGGAACGCATGGGCATTTCCGGGCAGGAGGCCGGGCGTTGGCTGGATATCATCGAGGCCAGGATCTCCGCCCGGCAGACCGGTGCGCATTGGCAGCGGCAATGGGTCGCCCGCTATGGCAAGGATTTCCCCGCCCTGGTGCGGGCCTATCGGGAAAGGCAGGCCAGCGGGAAGCCTGTTTCCCAGTGGAAGCTCTGAAACATGTACGCGGAGTTGTATGAACTTCCCCGGGGACTTCTGGAGCTCAGGGCGCCAGAGCTGCATGCTTTTCTCGGCGGCCCCACCCTGATCCATCTGTCCGGCCGCCGCGAGGCGCCTTTGTTCGTATCTGTGCTCATGCACGGCAATGAGGACGTGGGCTGGGAGGCCCTGCGCCACATGCTGCGCAAGTACCGCGCTGGTGGTGGTGACCAGGAACTTCCCCGCTCTCTTTCCCTGTTTATCGGCAACACCTCGGCTGCCGCAGCGGGCATGCGCCGCCTGGCGGGGCAGCCGGACTACAACCGTGTCTGGCCCGGCAGCGAAATGCCCCCTACGGCGGAACATGCCATGATGGAATCCATCGTGGACACCATGGCCCGTATGGGCGTGTTCGCCAGCGTGGATGTGCACAACAACACCGGTCTCAATCCTCACTATGCCTGTGTCAACGTGGTGCGCACGGAGTCTTTGCATCTTGCGGCCATGTTCAGCCGCACAGTGGTGTATTTCACCCGGCCCAAGGGGGTGGCTTCCATGGCCATGACAGAGCTTTGTCCCGCTGTCACTCTGGAGTGTGGCAAGGTCGGCCAGGTGCATGGCGTGCAGCATGCCAGTGAGTATCTGGATGCCTGCCTGCATCTGGACCACCATCCCGAGCATCCTATTGCTCCCCAGGACATCGATCTGTTCCATACAGTAGCCATCGTCAAGATCCCCCCGGAAGTCAGTTTTGGCTTTGGCTGCCGGAATCACGACCTGTGCCTGCTGGATGACCTGGAGAAGCTCAATTTCCGGGAGATTCCTGCAGGCACCTGTTTCGGTCAGGTGCGGGAAGGTCTGGGTATCCCTCTGGACGTGAGGAACGAACTCAATCACGATGTGGCGGCGCGCTATTTTACCGTTGAAAGAGGTGAACTGCTCACCCGTTCCTCAGTAATGCCTTCCATGCTCACCCGCAACGAGCAGGTCATCCGCCAGGACTGCCTGTGCTACCTCATGGAACGTTTTGATCTGCACCTGGAAGATCCAGAACTGAACGCCTGAAGAGATTTTCGTTCAGCCATTGGGTAGCAGGATTACCTGAAATATCCCCTTGCATTGCTTATTTCAATGTGAAGCACTGCACATCATAATATGTTTGTACGCTGGTGTGGAAGAAATAATAAATTACATGCCGCGCCAGAGGGGATCGTCAATCTGAAGAAACGTAAAGTGTGTAAGATAATGAAAAATACTAGTTTGAAAATCCTGTTTGTCGCGCTGTTCTCCCTGCAGGCGAGTGCCCTTTGGGCCAATGCGGAAGACGATGCCTACTATGCCGCCATGGAACAACTGGCAGCAGAAGC
>Ga0256832_1000846_pt1 | contig 20306 bp, 24 predicted proteins | sample 134614metaG_FD_190534 | JGI IMG/M metagenome (GOLD analysis project Ga0256832, IMG submission 190534) | Hydrothermal vent microbial communities from Lau Basin, Pacific Ocean - 134-614 | ecosystem: Environmental > Aquatic > Marine > Hydrothermal vents | place: Pacific Ocean: Lau Basin | collected...
GTCTTTTTTATTATTTTTTCTGAAACAGTATAATCATTGATGCCTTCTAGTATATTGATATCAAAAGAAGTTTCAGTAATGATAACTTTATGTAAGTATATTTCCATAAATTCTTCAATACTTATATATTCTATTTTCTTTGATTCAATAGACTTAAGATAGTTTAGAAGGTCTGGTTCTATAGCTGCTTTAGTATTTAGTATAATAAATTTAGAATCATACAATGATAGTAAATTATTAATTTGATTAATATTTTCTTCTGTTGAAAAATTTTTATATAAAACATTATTAATAGTGATATTTAATTTTTTATCTAATAAGATTATCTCTTTTTCTGTAAATTTATATCTTTCTCCCAAAATTATCATAGCAAACCTTTAAAAATTCATTCATTATATTTTAATTAAAAATATAAAATTTATTATAATATTTTATATTAACACAATTAAATAAGTTATTTAATTAAATCTCTAACTTTATATCCTATATCTCCTTACAATATTTGATAGCGATATTTTATTACAGACACGAGAGGTTTTAACCTTTTTTCAACTAATAAAAAAACACTAAAAATCACATTATTTTAAAAATAAGCTACAATTATTAATTATTGGGTTATCATTAATAATATTTAATTAAAAAAAAGGATTAGATATGAAACGATTATTACCATTAAGTTCACTTGTTCTTCTACTACTATTTACTGCTTGTGACCCAAAAGTTAAACCTACAGTTACCTATGAAGAGAATGTAAAAAAGAACCTTCGACTCTCTCATGTTTTTGTACCACCTTCCGATGCTTACCCTCCCTATACACTACTACACTATTTAAAAGGTGAAGGATTCCAACAGGTTTGTGAAGCATCTGAAGTTACTGGCATAGCAGAAGAGAACCTAAATAAAGTGCTTGTCTCTAAAAACCTCTCAAACAGTACAATGTCTAAAAGTTACAATCTTAACTACGGTGTAAATCTTTCACAAAAAGGGGTAGGTTTTGGTGGCGTTGATTATCAAAATATAAAAAATGTTGTTATCACTTTAGAGAATGGGAAAATCATCTCCATGCCTTCTGTGCATATTTCAGATGTTAATAAAACCCTCTCAACAGGAAAATGTGCTGAAGATATTAAGTTTTTTAAAAATGACAATCCAAATTCAAAGTTTTATATTCCTAGAGAGGTATATCAATACAGTATGAAGTACTCTATATTAGATAAAGAGGGAGTAGATGTTACAGCAAAACTATCTAAAAACTTACAAAAAGTTGTCTTAGCCAATGCTGGTATTGATATAGATAAAGAGAGTGTAATGACCATGAATGGAAAAAAACTCTATGTTGGTTTTAAAGGTGCATCCATAGGTAAAGGTATTACCCCCAAAGGCATACATGAAAATAGTTTTCTTGATGTCACTGACTTGGTTAAAAGTATTAAATAAATATTTATAAACCTGACAAGTAGTTAACCTTTAGGGACAAGTGACTTTAGTCGCTGTTGATTTCATGAACTAAAGTTCATGCCCCTAAAATCAATGCTAAATGTAATCCTCATCTCGAAAACTCCGAGCTGTAGGATTACGTACCTTTTTTAACTCCATATCTACATACTCAAACTCTTCTAACATTTTTACAGAAGCAATGATTGAGTTACGAGCCATCTCTGGATAATAGAGAAAAATTAAAAATCCATTCTCATAAAGCCCTAAACGTGTAGCTGCGGCTGTTGAATAGGTAGTTAAAATTGTATCAGTTTTTGAGATTTTTGCTATATCTTCAAAAAACTCTCTTGTCCAAAGTAGAGGATTCTGTGTAGGAGAGAAAGCATCTTGATAGACAATATCTACTCTCTCTTTTATTTGGGGAACCGTTTTTCGTGCATCACCTATTAAAATCTCTATTTTAAACTGCTCATCTTCATAATATTGTTTTTTGCTAACAGCTTCAATAATATCTTTTATAGAGTCAAATTCAGAGGGGTAAGCAAAGGTAGAAAGAGAGGAGACAAGCTCCTCATCAAACTCTGGAGAGAGTATATGTACTTTGGTTTTTAGATTATATTTTTTAATATAGTAGATAGTAGAAAAAGTGTTATAACCAAGCCCAAAACAGATGTCTAAGATGGTGAGTGAACATTTGTTCTTATGAATGTTAAGTGCAGGTTTTACATGTTTTTCAAGCGATTCATGTAACGCTCCATCTTTAGTAGAGTGGTAGGGTTCATTAAACTCTTTAGAAAAAAGTGTATTGGTTCCATCTTCACAAAGGACCAACTCTTTTTGGGGTCGTAAGGTTTGGTTATACATCAAAAGTTATAACCCAACCTCATCAAGCTCTTTAAATACAAAAGCTTCTACAATTTCAGCAATCGTCTCCTCTTCTCTAGTAGTAAGAACCATCATTCCTTCATTCATAAAATCCATATACGACTCATACTTATCTTTTATAATAATAAAATCAACCCACTCTGTAAAATCTTCACGTTTATCATAAAAAGTAGTTGCTTTTCTTTCTCCACCATCCATCTCTATAAGAGCCCAATATTTTACATCTATTACTTTTGTAATTTTAGCATTTTCTACATCTTTGCTATCTACACAAATCCAAATTAACATACTCTTCCCTTTTTAATTTATCTGTTTATCTTTTTCAACTTCTTTTCAGAAAGCTCTAAATCTTTATTGCTCATGGTTCCTATACCTTGGTCAAGTACCTCTTGAGCAATATTTTTAGCATCTTCTAAAGAGTGCATCTTAAATGTACCACACTGATAGATATTAAGTTCAGGAATATCGCTCTGCTTAGCAACATTTAGTACATCTACCATAGACTTCTCCCACGCTTTTACAACCTTCTTCTTTTTAGGTCTTCCTAGTAGTGACATATAGAAACCTGTTCTACATCCCATAGGAGAAATATCAATAATCTCTACTTTTTTAGAGTTTAAATGGTCTCTCATAAAACCTGCAAAAAGGTGCTCTAAGGTATGGATACCTGTCTCTGAGAGTATCGCCTTATTTGGTCTACAAAAACGTAAATCAAATACAGTAATGTCATCTCCACTTGGAGTATTCATGTACTTTGCTACTCTTACTGCTGGAGCAGGCATCTTTGTGTGGTCTACTGTAAAACTGTCTAATAATGGCATATTTATATTCCTTATATTTTTAATCTTTAGGAATATACAATAAAAACCATAAAAGATGGTAAAATATCGAGTAAAATATAAATCAGGTAGGAATCTTATGGAAAAACAACAAGAGTTTGAGGCTGCTATAACTAAGGTTTTAGAGCTTTTAGGTGAAGACCCAAAAAGAGAGGGGCTACTAAAAACACCAAGCCGTGTAGCAAAAGCATGGGGCTTTCTTACAGAAGGATACCACCAAGACCCAAAAGAGATTCTAAGCCAAGCACTCTTTACCTCCAGTAATGACGAAATGGTTGTGGTAAGAGATATAGAGTTCTACTCCACTTGTGAACACCACATGTTGCCTATTATAGGAAGAGCTCATGTAGCTTATATTCCAGATGGTAAAGTAGTAGGTCTCTCCAAAATTCCTAGAATTGTAAATCTGTTTGCAAGAAGATTACAGATTCAAGAGCAGATGACAGAGCAGATAGCAGATGCCATTTCAGAGACCATAAACCCAAAAGGTGTAGCTGTAGTTCTTCATGCTCGTCATATGTGTATGGAGATGAGAGGTGTAGAGAAAATCAACTCAACCACTGTTAGTTCTGCTCTAAGAGGTCTATTTAAAAGTGACCAACGTACAAGAAGTGAGTTTTATAATATTATTAATACAGCTTCTCCGTCTCACTTTTAATAAAAATGAGTAAAAAAGAGATTTTACTCCTTACCTATATAAAAATTTGATACTATGGTGAGGGTATTCACGAACTGGGTAATAAGTATCAGGGTTACTATTAATTCCTCCACCACATCCAATAAATTAAGTAATTTTTAGGGTTAACTAAGTAGGTTTTTCCAGCAGTATTAAATTTTTTTCACTATTTAAACTGTCTCTTTAACATAAGTAATAAAAAAGATTTTGTGGACAGAACTACCCACCTAAATATGTAATTACCCCATTGATAAGAAAAGGACTCCCCTCCTCTAAAATATAACCTAAGCTAGTGGCAACATAACTTAGGTTATGATGTGCTTCTACTATTGTGCCTATTCAGCTGTAGCAGTAATAAAAATATAAAGTAAAAGCAAAAAAATTATGAGAAAAATATCTAAAAAATAGGAATAAAAAAATATGTTTCTCATGGGCGTAATATAACAGTAATATGTGTTTTAATTGTGTTACACAAATAGTACACAAACCCTTATATTTAGGGAAGAAAACCCAATATAATAGAAAAAAATAATCCTTCATATTTTTTATCTTAAAAGGTGAAAAAACAAATTTACTCTAAATTATGATACTTTTCATATCTTTAGTTTGGCTCTAAGACGAGACCTTATCTAAAAGCTCTTTATACTTTTGTGTGATATCTATTCTCTCTTGAAGAAAGGCATCAACCTCTTGTTCATGCTGCTTTTTTAAATTTTGAATCTCATTTTTTAACATAGTTATCTCGTTTGCTTGGTTTCTACTTTGAGTATCAATACTACTCGTGTTAGCATCATAGTTTATGCTTAATGCTTCTATCTGCTCTTCAAACTTCTCTTTAAATATAGCTTTGGCGATAAACCAACCAAATGTAAAACCCAATAATATAGCTGCTATTATGTATACACTTATAGAAAAAATTATATCTATCATCTCTTCACTCCTTTTAAATTTATCTCAACACGTCTATTTGAAACGTTATCTTTACTTTTTGGAAGAGGTAACTCTTCACCGTAACCAATCGCCGTTATTAAAAGAATATGACTTCTTTCTCGAATGTACTCTTTAAGCATATCTGCACGTTCTTGTGAAAGTTTTAGATTTTTCTGTGCAGAACCATCACTATCTGTATGTGTTGAAATACTTAAGATAACATCCTCATTAATATTATTTAAAATATCAATAAGAGCTTTTAGCGTAACTTTATCTTCTATAGAGATACTAGAAGGCTTAAAGTGTATTGGTTTTTTTTCTAAAAGTTTTACTATCTTTTCTGATGCTTCTACAATTGTACGTTGAAGTATTTTTTTATCTCTCTTTCTTGGATACTCTTTCTTACATACTTTTTGTATATTAGCAATTCGCTCTTCTTCTAACCATTTCAGATGTAAAGGTTTTGCAAAGATATAAAGATATAAAGATATAAGTATAATAGAGGAGAGTATAAATAATAAAAATATTCCTCTTGCTTTCATATTGACACTCCCGTAATATAAACTCTATATCATTTTATCATAAAAATAGTTTTTAACAGATATAATTACTATTATTTCTAATCTGTTTTATACTATTTATATTTATATAATCTTTCACAAAGCTGCACTTTTTTATTTTTTTAATACAAATGCCTATTTTTAGGACTTCTACAAGAACTTATCGCTCTTTTCTTAATTTTTTCTTTAATTTTTATAATAGATTTTAAGTTAAGTTACTATTTATTTGATATAAACTATTCCTATCCAAAACATAAAACGAAAGGAATTTTTAAAATATGAAAATTAGTGTAATGGGAATAGAATATAATCAACTTTTAAGTGGGAAAGTATTAGCTGAAATGGGAAATGATGTAATGCATGTCTCAAAAGACAACAAACGTATAGAGAATATCAAAAGAGGTTTCTATAATGCCGAAGAGGCAATGGTTATAAAAAACTCAAACAATGATAACATCACTTTCACTAGCAATATCAAAGATGCTCTACGTGACACAAACATGTGTTTTATTTCAGAAGGAATTTCTGAAAACCATGAAGAGCAGATGGAAAACCTACTTAAAACAGCCAAAGAGGTTGGTGCGAATATGACTAAACATATGTTTATTATTGACCGTGCTGCTAAATCACCTGAAAGAGTGTCCTATATTAAGTCTGCTATTCAAGAAGAGTTAGCTAAACGTAATGAAAAATTGACATTTGAAGTCATATCTGACCCAGATTTTTTAAGAGTTTAATCAACTAGATTTATCTCTTTAAACATACGAATTATGCAAAAATGAAACTAGTCCCATAAAATAGGGCTCTTTTTTCATTTTAATTTAAAAATAAACCTAATATTTATCATAACTACTGCATAATTCGTAAAAAAGAATTTTATGAACTTAAAGTTAATCGAAAAAATAACCCAAAAATCTATTATTCCCCTATTTTTATCAACACTTATTGTAGGGATATTTTATTGGCAATTTACTAAAATATATCCGTTTATAATAGAACACTTTACAAATGATAAACTCTCTATACTTTATGCTCATTTACTTATTTATATTTTCTTAGTTCATCTACTTTTTGTATCATTAACCAATCTCATAAATAATCTTATTGTCAAATCCAAAGTTTTTGTTATCGCTACCATCACCGTACTACTTATCTTCTATATTTCTATGTACCCTATTTTAAAAGACACACTCAATTACTTTATGGTCTCTAATCCTCTAAGCGAAAATGCTACAATAGGTATGATATTTTTTGTGGTTGGAACTATAGGATATAGCCTTTTTAGTATGGGCATACTCTTCTTTAAAAAAGTTATACCCTACAGCTATATTTTTATATTTACATTGCTCTCTTTAGCTTATTCTGCTTGGTTTATTGATGCCTACTGCTATCCTATTGGAGATATTTTATCTAAGTTTTAAGAGATAAAAATAACTTTTATCCCTATCGACTTATTCCATTTCACCCTTATAGGTATAGATTCCATGGGCTAAGTTCCCTACTTTTTTAAAGCCAAGCGACTTCATGGCATGTTGAACTTGAAAACTTCTACTTCCTGAAAGACAATAGACGATAATCTGTTCATCTTTTTTATCATTAAGCTCTTCTATTTTTGCATAAAAATTTGAAGTAGGAACAAGCTTGTCTGTACCTTTAATATGAGACTGTCTATACTCCATCTCCTCACGTACATCTAACAGTATAAAGTCAACCATTTTTAATGCTCTAGCTTCCATTAGAGCTTCTAGTTCATCTCCATCCAGTTGCTCTTTTTCAAGAAGTTGTGCTGCTTCTTCTTTGCTTAGACCACGAGAATGCGTATGAACAACCTCCTCGATTACTTCTGCTTTAGCTTGAGAAGCAGCATACTCAGGTGTACAGAAAATTCCACAATGACAATGCCCATCTTCGGGAATCTCTTTTTCAATAGCAGGTTTACAAGGACAAATACGATTATCTGCTGCCTTTTGCTCCTCTTTAGTTTCACCTATGACCATAAAACATGGACAATAGCGTTTACCATACATAAGCTTGTTTCGAGCAAGACCCATGGCAACACCCTCATTGACATCTTCATTTGGGTTCTGAACCCAACCAAAAGATTTATTAACTTTTTCTACAAAAGCCCATGTTTTTTCAAATTCTGCTTTAAACTCAGGCGAGTTCATCTCTACAGGTTGCATTATACTTCCTTATTTATAAAATTCAGGAATTCTACAATAATAGTATTAATTCTTACTATTGTTAATGTCTAAAAATATATCTTTCATTAAAACATTAATCTGCTGTAACATATTTTGGGTTTTATTTAAGTCCACACCTACCTGATTACCCTCAACTTTTATACCCATTCCCTCTGTTATGTTTATATCGGCATTATCAATTTTTGACTCTATCTCTTTGGCTTTGGTTGATATTTTGGCTTCTAACTGCGTAAAAAAATTAGTGGTTTTATTAATATCTATAATAATTTTATCATCTTTAAAGTCAAACCCCAAATCTTCAAGTAAATCTTTCTCTTTAGTAGCATCTACTTTCTTTATCTCTATTTTTTCTGTTATATTCTTTTCAACCTCAAGAGTAGAACCCTCTTTTTTATCATCACATCCTACAAGTGATAATAAAAGTAGAACAGAAATTATTGTCTGTTTTCTCATATTTTAATCCTTCTTAACAAATTCTAATAGCTATTATATCAATATTTCTTTATATAAATTACAATTTTGTAACAGATAGCTACACAATTATTACACAATTTTTATATAAATTTTGAATCAAATACAACCTTTTTGTTGTAAAAATTAGAATTATGAAGGAAACTTTTTGAGAAGAATCAAGAGAGTTTCTCTCGCATTATTGACAGTTCCCCTGCTTTTTACAGGGTGTATGCAAGAGAAAGTATCAACGATTATCCCACCAAAGTCAACGGATAATATAGCTAAATTTAATTTAGACGATAAAAATCAAACCTTACTTTTAGAAAACAATGTTTCTAAAAACCATACTTCCGAAAACAATGTTTCTCTAAAGAATAATCTTACTCCTAAAATCATCAATAATCAAAATAAACTTTCAACAGACAATACACTTGATAGCTTAGCTCTCTCCGTGTTAGCTAATATGGACACTGAACTAAAGGGTGATGACGAACATATTACCGAAGCTCTTGAAGTTGATGATGATTGGAAGGTTATCAGCGAAGAAGATGAAATAATTGAGACAGCCAAGGAGTTCTTAGGTGTTAAGTATGTATGGGCTGCAAATGGTCCAGATGCCTTTGACTGCTCAGGCTTTACCAAATATGTTTTTGAAAAGCATGGTATTACACTCCCTCGTTATTCAGGGTATCAAGCCAAGATAGGTACAAAAGTTGCCTATAATGAACTTCAAAAAGGTGATTTGGTTTTTTTTGATACCGATAAAAAAGGAAAAGTTAATCACGTAGGTATATATTTAGGAGACCATAAATTTATTCATGCCAGTTCTGGTGGAAAAAAAGTAATGATTACTTCCTTTATTCAAAAAAAGTTTTATAAAAGGCGTTTCCTTCATGGACAACGTATAGTCCATTCAAACAATTTTTTAGCTTCTCTATAGGCTAAAAATATCTTATGTTTAAGCTAGATTACTCTAGCTAAACATCTTTTTAAAAGCTGATAATAGCGTAGCAATAATCCCTTTTGGTTTTACTAGCTCACCCAAGAAATCATCATAACTCAACTCATGTTCTTCTAAAAAAGCTTCCAAGTAAGAGAGGGAACCTTCCATGCCATGCTTCTTCTCTATTTTAAGCATTGTTGCATAAAGATCTTCTATCTCTTCTATAACTTGGTCAGGAGCTGCTCTTCTAAATGCTGTTAATGAAGTGATAGTTCCTCTTGCATCTTTTTTGGGAGAGAAATCTGCAATAACCCAATAGTATCTACCATCTTTAGCCAAGTTTTTAATAACTCCAGAGACCTCTTTTCCAGCCAAAAGTGAACTCCATATTAAATAAAAAATAGACCTTGGCATATCAGGATGTCTCAAAGCATTATGATTTACCCCAATAAGCTCCTCTTCTGAATAACCTGAAATTTCACAAAAATTTTTATTTATAAAAAGTATGTTGCCTTTTAAATCAGTTTTACTCACTATAAATTTCTTTTTAGAAAAAACTATCTCTTCATCAATCACAATGGGTCTATATATCATTATCTCTACCTTATTAAAGTACCTATTATTTATAGTAACCATTTTAACTAACTCTTACTAAAAATCAATAATTATAAACACTATTTATGCCATATGATTTTTAAATTAATATTTTTATATATTTTTAAGAACAATAAACAATAAAAAATAAGTATAGATTTTTATATTATTATATGCTAAACTATATGCAAATATACGTTGAGTTACAATTTACTTGAAAGGTCTATTATGTTTAAAAAGCTATTTAAAACATTACCCTTTGTCATTTTTTTCTCTTTTATGGCAGGATGTTCGCAGATTGGTGGTGTTAGCCATAAAGATGGTATTAAGATTACAGGAACTGTGACCTTTGACAGAGTTCCTGTTAAAATAGAAACCTATGGAATGATTAAACTTGACTACAATAATATTCAAAAAGTTACAGCAAAAAATGTTCTTGTTAAAGCCATTTCCGATAGTGGGGAATCGCTTGATGAAACCACCACAGATAAAAATGGTGTATATAACCTATATGTTCCCAAAAACAGTAATGTAAAGGTACGTGTCTATGCTCGAATGTTTAAAGAGGGGAAATGGGATGTCTCAGTGGTTGATAACACTGCACAAAAAGCAATGTATGTAATAGAAGGACAATTTCATAATGTAGGAACTTCTACCACAAAACGAAACCTTCACGCAGCTTCTGGTTGGAGTGGATATGGTTATACAGGAAGCAGAGATGCAGCTCCATTTGCCATACTTAACAGCATTAACCAAGCCATGCAAAAGGTTCTTGATGCTAAACCAAAAGCCACCTTTCCTCAATTAACCGTTAACTGGTCAATAAATAATGTAGCAGCAGGTGGAGACCAGAACTTGGGTCAAATTGTAACTTCTAACTATGATGGAAACAGCAACCTATGGATTTTAGGCGATGCCAATTCGGATACTGATGAATACGATGACCACATTATTGTACATGAGTGGGGTCACTTTTTTGAAGATAAATTTTCACGTTCAGACAGTATTGGTGGACCTCACTCTGCTGGGGATGCTCTCGATATTCGTGTAGCCTTTGGTGAAGGCTGGGGAAATGCTCTCTCAGCCATTGCAACCGATAATCCTATCTACTTTGATACAGCAGGACAAAATCAATCATCTGGTTGGTTTATGGATATAGAAAATGCTTCTCCTCAAAATCCTGGTTGGTTCTCTGAAGCTTCTATTCAGCGTATACTCTATGACCTTTACGACTCAAATAATGATGGAAGTGATAAGCTTAGTTTGGGCTTTGAACCTATTTTTGATGTTATGGTAGACAAAGAAAAAAATACACCTGCATTTACCAGTATATTCTCTTTTATTCATGCTTTAAAATCTGAAAATTCTGGAGATGCTTATAAAATTGACCAAATTGTTGCAGCAGAACAGATTAGTTCTATTCGTGATGAGTATGGTAACTACAGAACCAACACAGCCAATGGTACCTATACAGAACCTCTCTACCATACCCTAGATGTAGGACGAAGCATTACCCAATGTAACAAAAATAGAAATGGTGTCTATAACAAACTTGGAAATCGTACATTTATAAAAATAAACATTCCATCATCAGGATACTACAACTTTACAGCACAACCTTATGGTGGAGAGTATGGTGACCCTGATATTGTTATCTATAAAGCTGAGTACCCACTAGAGTCTATGGGGATGTCTCCACTTGAAGGTTCCACTTCTGATACACTAGAGATGAATCTAAATGCTGGGAACTACTTGCTAGAAATTTATGATGCTTCATTCAATAACAGTTGTTTTAATGTGAGTCTTAACAAAATGGGTAGCAGTTATAAACCAACCAAATCGTTCTCTAAACAGCAGAGAAGTCGTAAACCAAAACGTTTACCTCAATACTAACCTCCTCCTCCAAAAAGAGAGTATCTAGCTAAACTAGATACTCTCTCTACTTTAAAACAATTCTTGTACAATAATATGGAACAATGTAAAAAAAAATTTTAAAAATTAAAAAAGGTATTAATTTATGCAAGGTAAACTATCTACTCTAGCACTTATTATTTTTAGCACCCTCTCTTTGAATGCTATTGATATTTTAGGAACAATTCAATATGAACGTATTCATCCTCTTCATAATGGTGGTTCTACCATACTAGACCAAAATAATATCACAACAGAGACAGCCAAGCAAATTATTGTTGAAGCTATTAATCGTTCAGGACAAGCCATTGCAACTACTTCTACAGACGACAATGGTAACTACTCTCTTACAAATCTACCAGAAAACACTTTTCTTAAAATTCGTGCTTATGCAAAGATGTTCAAAAATAATAAATGGGATATAAAAGTCATAGATAATACCAATGAAGATGCTCAATATATTGTAGAAGGAAGCCTTGTCTCAACAGGTACTCAGAGTACACGACGTAATCTTAAAGTACTAGCTTCTACCAAACAGTCTCCTCCATTTGCCATTTTAGACTCTGTTTATCTTGCTATGAAAAAGGTTCTTGCTGCTGATAGTTCAATAGTTTTCCCTCCTCTAAAAATGAACTGGACAATAAACAATATAGAGTCAGGAACCTACTTCGATGGAGATGACAACATTATGATTCAAGGTGACCAAAAAGGTGACAGTGATGAGTATGATGACCATATTATGACTCATGAGTGGGGTCACTACTTTGAAACCAAATTTTCAAGAGCAGATAGTATTGGAGGGGGTCATACTTCAGGAGACCACTTAGACATTCGTTTAGCTTTTGGAGAAGGTTTTGGAAATGCCCTCTCTGGAATCGTAACAGACAATCCTATCTATTTTGACACCATGGGTTCTAATGGATGGAACATGAATCTTGAAACAGCAACACATGAAACCCCAGGTTGGTTCTCAGAAGCTTCTATTCAGCGTATACTTTATGATTTATATGATAACAATGATGATGGGGAAGATACTTTATCCCTTGGGTTTAAACCACTTTATGATGTTTTAGTAGGACCTCAAAAAACAACCCAAGCCTTTACTTCTATATTTTCATTTGTTACAGGACTTAAAAGTATAACACCAAGCAATAATGAACAGATAGATAGTATTGTTTCTGATGAAAATATCTCGACTATAGATGATATTTATGGGAAAAATCGTCATAAGAATCTGGAAGCAACTACTTTTCCTATTTACAAGGATTTAAAAATTGATACAACGCTAGATGAAGTCTGTACAAGTAATACTTATGGTGTACAAAATAAACTAAACAACCATAAGTTTGTAAAATTCACTATTGATAATGACAAATCCTACCCTATTAGAGTAGAGCAAAATAATGGAGCTACTTCTGACCCAGACTTTGTCCTATACAAAACTTCTCCATTTGAAAAAGTTTCCATAAACGAATCTCCAAGAAGAGGGCTAGAAGAAGGTTCTTTCAATTTATCATCAGGTGACTATCTGCTTGATATTTACAACACAAATAATATTAAAAAAGCATGTTTTTATGTTTCGGTAGGGAAAGTAACACTAAAAGGTAATAAAATATCAAACAACTCAAATAATTCAAATAGTGTTGGCATAGAACTTCCCAAAAATCCACTATTAGCTTTTATTTTCTTGCTAATAATATTCATTATACCTGCAATATTCATACGAAAAGAACTAAAAATATAGTAAAATTAAATAAAGTCAAAAAAGGAACCAAAATGAAAAAAACAAAACTACTACTAGCCCCTCTACTTATAGTTATGGGACTAAATGCAAAACCAACGGAGACAAACCAAGTGCAAAACATAGATACTACAACATCAAACGTTAAAACAGGAACAACCATTGGTCACTATCAAAAACCTGGTGCACCTATTGATATGACATACAAGTCAACAACTGTTAAGGCTGGTGAACCCTCTGATGTCAATATTTCACTTACTACAACTGTAAAGTCTGGAAGCATGAGCGTTACCATAACTTTAGATGATGAACTTAAACAAGAAGAGAGTGTCTCTAAAGAGATGACATTTCAACTCTCTCCTGAACAAAAATCATACCCTATTAACTTACAAGTTTCTGCTGAGAAAAATGGTCTTTATTACATTAGACTCCTTACAAAAATAGACAAAGCCCAAAGTTCAAAACTACGTGCCTTTGCTGTACCTGTATATGTTGGAGCAAATCCTCAACCCAAAAATAAAGGTTTAAACATTATGAAAGCTAAAAGTGGTGAAAACTTATCTGTTTCAAAAGCTGTTGAGACTATTGAAGTTATAAATGACTAACTCACTCCTAGATTTATCGACCAATATAAATGGTCGGTAAACCAACCTACTCTTCTCTTACATTTTAGTACATATTAAAATAATCTCGGTATAATACGCGACCTCATTCTCTATGAGTAAAAAATACGAAAGGAACAGATATGCCAAAAATGAAAAGCGTTAAAGGTGCTGTAAAGCGTTTTAAAGTTAAGAAATCTGGTAAAATCAAAAGAGGGACTGCATTTAGATCTCACATTTTGACAAAAGTAGATGGTGCACATCATAGAGCTAATAGACAAGCAAAATATGTAGACCCAGCAGATGCTAAAAAAATCAAAGAGATGATTAACTAAGTTAATTTTATCTTACAAAGCAATAACTCCTAATAATTAGGACAAGTTCATTTTAAATTTAATATTATAAAAATGACACCAATACTAGAAGATAGTACATAGGTAAAGGAACACAATGAGAGTAAAAACTGGTACAGTTAGACATAAACGTCACAAAAGATTATTAAAACAAGCTAGAGGGTTCTACTCAGGTAGAAGAAAACACTTTAGAAAAGCTAAAGAGCAATTAGAACGTTCATTAGTATATGCTTATAGAGACAGAAGACAGAAGAAAAGAGACTTCAGAAGATTATGGATAGTTAGAATCAATGCTGCTGCAAGACTAAATGGTATGAATTACTCAACATTTATGCATGGTCTTAAAGTTGCAAATATTGAACTTGATAGAAAAATCTTAGCCGATATGGCTATGAATGCACCTGAAGCATTTACAAAAGTTGCAGAAGCTTCTAAATCTGCACTTGCTGCATAAGCAGTAAGTTTACCGAGGGGTCTCGACTCCTCATCACCAACAGTTCATCTCTCCTCTTTTTTAATACACCTTATTTCTTTGTTATAACGCTTCATAACATTTTTTTTCAAATACTATTTTTTTATAACTTTATATCATACATAAGCACATTTAAGCTAAAATACCTTAATATATTTTTTTAATTTCAAAAAATATTAATTTGTTTTTTTCTGTTTAAATTTATTTTAATTTAATATTCGCTATACTTTCTTATTGGGAAATAAAAAATCAAAGATAGGAGCATATCCATGACATTATCTATTCAAAAATACAATCATAATACAATTAAAATATCTAATAAAAAAAATGAGTTTGCGATGAAGAAAACCATAAGTAAGAGCCAACAACCAATGGGATACACAAAATTTCAGTACTTCCAAAAAAGAATGGTTGACCTTCTTGTAGGGGGTTCACTCTTTTTAGTTTCTCTTCCTTTAGCAGTATATTCTATTTACCGTATAAAAAAAGAGTCTCCAGGTTCAATATTTTTTAAACAATCACGTATTGGATTAGATGGTAAAGCATTTACTTGTTACAAATTTAGAAGTATGCATGAAGATGGTCAATTTAATCCTTACACACAAGAGAATGATTCAAGAATTTTTTCTTATGGTAATACTATGAGAAAAATGCGTATTGACGAACTTCCACAACTATTAAATGTACTAAAAGGCGAAATGCACCTTATTGGTCCAAGAGCAGAGTGGGATATACTGGTAAAAGATTATGAAAAAATCATTCCTAATTATCATGATAGACACTTAGTAGCTCCAGGAATCACTGGTCTAGCTCAAGTATGTTACCCTTATGGTCGTAATGTAGAAGATGCAAAAGAGAAACTTAAATTTGATATGGAATATATTAATAACTGGTCACTATGGCAAGAGATAAAAGTTGTTTATAAAACTATTGAAGTAGTACTCGGAAAAAGAGGAATGTAAAACCCATAGCTAAACCTAAAGGTTTAGCTATATTAGACTGCAACTGAAGGAGAAACTACTCTCTTATCTGAATATTTCCCCAAAACTTCTAAATATTTTCCAATTACTATTCTTTCATCAAACTCATTTGCAACTTTTTCTCTGCTCTTCATTCCCATTTTATGTCTCTCTTCCATACTCAAGGCTAAAAACATCTCTAATTTTTCAACCAAGTCTTCCACAGAGCGAGGCTCACATAAGTAACCATTTACACCATGGTCTACAACATCTCTACAACCAACATTATCTGTAGTAATAATTGGTTTAGCAGAACTTGCACTCTCTAGTAGAGTTTTAGGGGTACCTTCTCTATAATAAGAAGCCAACACCATACAATCAGATGTCGCAATAACTTCATCTACATTGTCACTGGTACCCAAGTAATTTATTACACCCTCCTCTACCCACTCATTCATCTGTTCACGTGAAATAGCACCAGGGTTTTCCACATCTAAAAAACCTAAAAGGCAAAACTCTACATTTGGATATTTTGCTTTTATAATTCGTGCAGCATCTACATACTCACCTATTCCTTTTTCCCAAATCATCCTAGATACATGTAAAAAACGAACAACATCACTTTTAGGTTTTACTTGTGGTCTAAAACGTTTCATATCTACTCCAGAACCTGGTAAAATGTCACAATTACTTCTATCTACTATACCCTCTCCTGTAAAAAGCTCAAAATCATCTCTATTTTGAAAGAAAATCTTATCTGCTTTTGCTTGTGATATTTTATATAGAAACTTTGCAACATGAGTAATGGGTCCCTGATTAACGAAAAGCGTCCCTAGTCCTGCTATATTATTAATCATTTTAATATTTAATGTTCTAGCTACCAATGAAGCATAAATATTAGGTTTTATTGTATAATTACATATAAAATCAGGAGATAAAGTTTTAAAAAGTTTATAAAACTTCACGGTTGTTTGCATATCTTGCAAAGGGTTTATTCCTTGAGAATTTAGTTTTATAGGGTAAAACTCAAAACCTGCATCTATAATTTTTTGACTATATTCATCTTGTGGTGCAATAGCAACAACCTCATAACCTGCATTTTGCATGGCTTTCATTAGAGAAAGTCTAAAGTTGTAGAGATTCCAAGACACATTGGATATTATTGCGATTTTTTTCTTCATATTATAAGCCTTTATATTCTATTCAGTTTACTTTTATATTTTTTTATATTAAAAAATGTATTTTATTGTTACTTTGTATGATATCATTTTTATAGTTAAAATCTCCAAAATGAGAGATAACACCACACAACTCTTCTTCTTTTCAAGAAATGTTACAATTAAGAGTAAATTCATCCTATTTAAACTATAATCTCAACATAAATAACAATATAAGGAAAAAAAATGGCAACAGTAACATTTAAAAATGACATCGTATGTAACCTAGCAGGTACAGAAGTAAACGTAGGTGACACAGCACCAGTAGTAACAGTAGTAAACTGTAACCCAATGCTTCAAGATGAGCAAGTTGGTGGAGAAGGTAAAGTTCAACTAGTAATTGCAGTACCATCATTAGACACAGGTGTATGTGACGCAGAGACAAGAAGATTTAACCAAGAGGCTGCTGACCTTGATGGTGTAGAGGTAATCACAGTATCTATGGACTTACCATTCGCTGCTGCTAGATGGTGTGGAGCTGCTGAAATTGAAAACATCAAAGTATGTTCAGACTTCAGAAACAAAGACTTTGCAAATGCTTATGGTGTTCTTTTAGCTGATGGTCCTTTAGCTGGTGTAACTGCTAGAGTTATCTTTGTAATTGGTAAAGATGGAAAAGTTGCTTATAAACAAACTGTTCCAGAAATTACAGAAGAGCCTAACTACGAAGAAGCTCTTGCTGCTGCAAAACAAGCAAACGCGTAGTTTCTGTGAAAAGCTGCTTGTTAAGCACTTTTTGAGAGACTTTTAACGTCTCTCAGCCTCTCTCTTTTTACTCCCTAACTTTTTCGCTATAATATCTTCAATGAGATACACACCCAAACAGATAGAAAAATACCAACGCCAACGCTACATTACCTTTTTAGAAAAAGTAACTAAAAATCTTTTTAGAATGTTTCGTGATGAGACAACAACACAAGAGCAGTTTTTAAAAAAGTTCTCTGAACTCAAAAAAAAACTGGATGAGCAAGTAGAGGTACAACTCAACTCTGAGTACCATCAACAGATGAAAGAGTACATAGAACGACTCAATAATGAACTCAAAGTAGAGTTTAAACTTGATGATATGAGAGAAGCCAATATGACGCTACTTAATCGTCTACAAAAACTCAAAAATGGTACCTCTTATAAAAAAGACAAACATAAGTACAGTAGTAGAAATCAAGATTGGGGTTAAGTATGAAGTGGATTGTACTTTTAACGCTAGTTCTCTCTCTCACTATTGCTTCTGACACTAAACGTGATTACTATTATGATTTTTTACAACCACTAACAATCAACCTTGACAAAAATCAAAGTCAAACTGACTTTAACAGAACAAATTCCCTTTTAGAATTTGAAGCCCTTGCAAAAACAGCCCCTAAATCCAAAAAGTTTTATTATCTTAACTACAAACTTATGCAAGATTTTCAACAACAGCATTTTAATATGACCATAAAAGATAAAAAAATCTATAACAGAGAGAAAAACCACTTTGTTAAAATCTTAAAATCTATAGAAGAACCATCTTTTTTTACACTCTATTCTAAACTTTACATCGAAACATTGACAACAAAAAGTTTAAAACATAACGATATTCTAAAACTCTACTCCCTTGCAAGTAAAAAAGAGCAACCCTATGTACAACTACTAAGCTATCTAAATAGCCTTAACCAACTCAATAGCATATCTCTCACCGACCAACAAAATCTCCATAAACAACTAACTCTTCTACTTATAGGTTTACCCAAAAAACAACAAGAGTATATTTTACGGCTTACTGCTCTTCAACTCTCCTCTTTTTATGATAAAGATAGTATAGAGTTTGACTTTAATAGACTTTTTGCTCAAAACAATGAGATAAAAAGAGAACAAGTCCTTAAAGCTCTTAACTTTAAAGATGCAAAAGTTTTTTATAAATATATTATGAAAGAGAGCCGTTCTTTTTTTGAACAAAGAGTCTATAAACGTACAATGAAAGCGTTAAAGCGTAATGATGTTGCAATGATTTTAGCAACACTCTATATGCAAAATAACAACTTTTCTGAAGCACTCTCCTATATAAGACAAGCACCAAGAACTAACCTCTTTAATCAATATAACCCCTTTAACAGCTCTATAGATATTAATAATAGTAAAAAATTTAGTAGTTCTTCCAATACAAGAAAGTTTGCTGAAACCATGTCAAGACTAGAAAAGAGAACAATAGAAAATAAAACTCCTAAAGCCAGAGACTACTATCTGTATGGAAATGGACTTTACAACAAAAGTTGGTTTGGTAACTTCCCTATGAGTTCGGTATTTTTCCGTAATGAAGATATTTATAAAAACTCTATCCCACCAACAACCAATTTAGAAAAAGCACTTGATGCCTACGAAAATGCTTTGAAAATAACTTCTAATGAAGAGTTTAAAGCAGAAATTGCCTATCAAATTCTAAAAATTAAATTTAATATGGCAAGAATAAATATAAAACTCTACCCTAAAGAACTCAATAAAATGCCACAACTTGATGAGAAAAAAAATCTTACTTATCTTCTAAAAGCGTCCAGAGGTTTTAAAGAAGCCATTGAAGATTATAAATCTGACTATGGTCATACCAAGTATGGAACAAGAGTTATTAAAGAGTCCATACTTTTCACCTATTTATAATATTTGTACTTCCTCTTTAAGTAAAATACCAAACTTTTCAAATACCTTCTCTTTGGCTAAATCCATTAAGTATTTAGCCTCGTCAAAAGTTCCATCACCATGGTTTACTAAAAAGTTTGCATGAACCTCAGACCACTGCATGTCACCTTTTGAAACTCCCTTAAGTCCAACTGCTTCAATCAATCGTCCTGCATAGTCCCCTTCTGGATTTTTAAATGCAGAACCAGCACTTGGAGTTTTTGGTTGGTTAGAGCGTAGATTGACCAACTCATCAAGTAACTCTTTAGAGAAGCCTCTTTTAACCCTAAATCGAGCCTCGGTAACCACCCCATTTAACTTAGCAAATCGGTAACCATGCTCTATCTCTCTTTTCTCTACCCACTCACCATCTATTTTAATGGCATCTACTATATTAAATATCTCATAGCTCTTCACTCCTGCATTCATCGCCAACATTCCACCAACAGAACCAGGAAGTTTAGAGACAAACTCAAACCCTGCAAGGTCATTTTTTTTAGCAAAAGAGAGCAGTTTTCCTGTAGGTGTTGCACAACCAACTATTAAAACGTCCTCTTCTAACTCCATAAAAGAGAAATCTTTAGAGAGCATCATTAAAGGTGGAGGAGTGGGAGAGACCAAAAGGTTATTTGCATGACCAATAATCACTCTGTCGTTAGGTATCTCATCTCCACACTCCAACATCAACACCTCAATAGGAGTTCCCACTTTTATACTTGAAAATTTTGAAAAATCTATGGTTTTAAAATACATTCTATTCCTATTTTAAATAATATCGTGATATGATACCATTTCAAAACTTGTGGGGCATTAGCTCAGCTGGGAGAGCGTTTCGCTGGCAGCGAAAAGGTCAACGGTTCGAACCCGTTATGCTCCACCAC